>OLHA01000956.1_pt1 | contig 16119 bp, 16 predicted proteins | sample 1605961 | NCBI WGS metagenome assembly OLHA01 (sample SAMN03283288) | human gut metagenome | biome: human-associated habitat; material: feces | host: Homo sapiens | place: Peru | collected 2012
GGACATAGGGTGCCCAAGGCATGAACAATTCCAATTCTTCGTGGGATTGGTTTTTTCCCAGGTACGGCAGCTCCACCAACACATGCTGGAGATAAGCAAAAGGTTCAACACTGTTTGCCTTTGCGCTTTCCACCAGGGAATACACAATGGCGTTGGCCTCGGCTCCCTTTGTGGTATCGCAGAACAGCCAGTTCTTTCTGCCGAGGGTAAAGGGGCGGATGGCGTTTTCTGCCAGGTTGTTGGAGATCGGCACTTCTCCGTTAGATAGGAATGCCGTAGCTGCTGCTTTTGGTTCAGGCTGTAGCGCACCGTTCCTTCCAGCTTGCTGCCCTTTTCCGGGTGAACGGTATTCAGCCACGCATAATACTCCTCCAGAAGGGGCAATTCCTTGTTCTGGCGGTATTTCTGGCGATATTTGGGTTTATAGGCAGCGCATTTCCGCTCCTCCGCAAACAACTTGTTGCAGTATTGGAAGCCAACGGCGGCTTTGCTGGTTTTTACCGTTGCGCCCTCCGGCATGGCTTCCCGCCATTTTCGTCTGGCGTGGGCCCAGCAGCTTCATCTGCTTGGGGATGATCATCATTTCATGGCACAGGAATTTCTTGCCAATGGGTTTCATTTTCCCGCCGCATTTGCCGCAGACCAGTTGGTCTTCCGGCAGTTCCAGAAGCACTTCGTCTTCCGGGAGGCCGTTCAGCATCTCGGCCTGGTTGCGTTTCTTCTTCCGCTCATGCTGGAAAACCAGAATGGTATCTGGGGTCGGCTCCTCCGCTTTTGGGGCTTGCTCCTTTTCCGCCTCATTGAAAAAGCTGGCCTGGTCGTGCAGAACATAGCTGTTTTTCTCGCTGGACTGACCGAAACGGGCTCTCTGAGCATTGGCAAAGACCTCGTTCATGTGCTCCAGCTTCCGCCGCAGCTCGTCATTTTCCGTTTTCAGTTTCAGGATGGTTTCTTCCAATGCGGCCACTTCGGCAGCAGAATATGTGGTTTTCTGCTGCAGTGTAGCCATAGCTTTTCCTCCTGAAAATACAATTTCTGACAGGTTTATTATGCCATAAACCTGTCAGAAAGTACAGAAAATATTCGCTTTTTCAGAACTTTTCTCAAAATAAATCCTTGAGTTTACCTTTCCGGATAGCGGTTTTCTGCTCAATACGGAGTCCTTCCATGAGCCAGCGAAAACTTTGAGGGTCCAGCAGCCTCAACTCCGCTTCCGACCGGGGCCACTGAAATTTTCCGTTGGATAATCGCTTATAGAGCAGGATATATCCATCGCCGCACCAATACAGGGCCTTGATACGGTCAGTCCGTCGGCCGCAAAATAGAAACCGGTTTTCCCCGTCCAAATGGCTTCCGTACTGATGCGTCACCACTGCGGCCAGGCCGTCAATTCCAAGGCGGAGGTCCGTGTAGCCACAGGAAATGTAATAATTGCGGACTTTGGTCAAGGTCAATCATAGTGACTGAATGGAGCGCAGAAGCGCCGCTACCGTATCCATATCTACCTGCTCCGGAAGTGTTAGTTCTGCCCCACGATATCGAATGCGCAGCTCCCCGGACGGTGCCGGAGATCCTTCCAGGGAAACCAGCTCCGGAACTGCGTCCACGATCTGTGTGCGAAGCTTCTTTTGCCAGTAGTAGAAGCTCTTTTCGGAAAGCCCGTGTTGGATACAGTATTCCTTGTTGGTCAGCCCGCTGGCCTTGCACTCCTGAATCGCCGCTTCCCATTGGATTTGCTGGTATTCATCCCGAACAGCAAGAATATCTCCCATTTGCTCACCCCATTTTCCAGTTTCTCAAATAGCTGAGGCTCAGCTATTTGAGATTTGAGATATTATCTCGTAGAGGTGGGGAAAATGCTAGGCGGGGGGTTATTGAGCGCTTATCCAGCCCTTGATAGCTACTTTCCCTCAAGGGCTGAAACATATTGTTTCGATTATACCCTTTCATCAGTTCAGTAGTAAACGTCAAGCCTCACTGCGGCTTGCAGGCATCTCCAAGCCGTGTAACAATAGCCTTGAGAGACTATGGCAGTAGTGAGGCTCTCGGAGACAAGGGAGGGCATTTGTATGAGCAGTGCGTTACAAACAATGAACAAGCTAAAGCAGTGGAACGGATGCGGCGTATTACGGAATGCAGGAACAGTAGGATCCGCGTATGGAATTGGTGCAGTGTCAATCATCTATGTCCGCAAACCTACTACAGGTGGCAGGGGCGGCTATTTGAGTTGGCTCAGCCGCAGCAGACACCACAATTTGCAGCGGTCACACCTAGGCACTCTGTTTCTGACAATGATATCGCAGTCATCGTTCGAAGGATCGGAGCGGAAGCAGAGATTCGCAATGGTGTAGATATCACAACGGTGGAGCAGTGCTGCGGCTACTCAAGTCATGCTGATCTACTTCGCTGGTGCTGACCGGTTGTACATTGCCTGCGGGTGTACAGATTTGCACCGCAGGATTGATGGTTTGGCAGCCATCTTAATGAACCCGTTTAGCAATGCACTGTTTCTGTTCTGCGGCAGACGGCGAGACCGAATTAAGGCACTGCATTGGGAATAGATTTGTGTTGCTGTACAAGCGGCTGGAGTCTGGAAAATTTTCAATGGACCAGAAAAGAAAGTGAGGCTAGGGTTCTGACATTGCAGCAGTACCGCTGGCTCATGGAGTGCTGAGTGCAGACCAGCCAAAGACGCGCAAGCCAGTTACTGGGCTGAAAATTGTATAGAAAATCCTCACGGCAATTGCATGAAGTTAACAAATTTAAGAACAATCTATAAACATCTTCACATAGCCCCGATTTTCTTGTAGAATGAAAGAAAAATTTGACATTTTTGACGAAGAAATTGCTGGATTGGTTCCCAAAATCTGAGGGTTCAGTACTTTTTTTCTTTACTTCTTTTTGCTTTGATTATGTACATCGCTTTTTTCAGCACATAGCCACTCGCTTTTACAAGGTCAATAGGAACCGCATTGCCAATCTGCAACGCCGCATCTGTTAAGGAATCCGTAAAAATAAAATCATCAGGAAATGTTTGCAGACGAGCCGCCTCCCTTATCGAAATTGCTCTATTCTGTTCATAATGCCCATATCTACCCTTCGAATACGACAAACATCCGCCTGTCATCGTTGGAGACGGTTTATCAGGATCCATTATGCCATACACGTCGCCATGTCCAGCGAAAACTTTTCCATTCTCGTCTTTCTTTTTATGACACTCCAAAACCATTTCAGGCGGAAGTCCAGACCGAGATCCACCACTGTTACGAATCATCTGCATTCGTTTAATGGTGTTCTCCTTTAAAGATGCACATTTATGGTTGCGAATATTTTTTTCTCCCGAATAGCATTCTCCCGCCTTTATTGGCGGCAAATCACCAATAGCGTCTTTTACAGTCCGCCACGGCAAAAGTCCCTCCGTCGGAACTTTAGCATGCGTCGCTTTTGGCAAAGCAAATTCTAACCCAAATTGAATGAGTTCTTGATGGATATCTTTTCGAGCAGCATGTAAAACGAATCGTTTACGTAGCTGTGGAACACCATAGTTCGCTGCATTTAATATGTCTTCAACTACTATATAGTTTTGTTTAAGCCGATTAAGAAACTCGTCCAATATTATTTTGTTATATTCATCTTTTATGCCAGGTACATTTTCCATCAAGATGAACGGTGGCCTAATTTCTTCGATAATTCGCAAAAACTCAAAAAGAAGCTTCTTACGCTCCTCAACTGTCTTGTTTTTGTTTTCCGGATTTTGGCGCGAAAAATTTTGGCATGGTGGACATCCTGCTAAGAGATAAATCGACTGCTGATCAATTTGAGCCGCTTTCAAAATTTCCTCGCCGCTCAATGCGCAAATATCTTCACAAAGGACATTAACCTTCTCAAACGGTGGGTATGATGAATAGACATCAACAGCACTCTTCTCAATTTCTACAGCCGCTTTCACCTTGAATCCCGCCAGTGTAAGGCCACACGAAACACCCCCACACCCCGAAAACAAATCAATTGCTTCGAAGTTAAATCTCATTAGCAATCGTCCTCCTCTGCGAAAGCAGCAATTGTTTTAAGACCTGCTGGCGTATTAATTTGAGGAGGCATTTCTTGGTTTGCAAACCCTTCCCTGCGTTTTGCACACATAGCACTAAAATCACAGCTATTACAGCTTGATTTACAGGCGCGCATCGGGAAATCACCACTCAGAATTCCTTGGACAGCCCATTCAATAACGCCAATTGCATTGTTAACAGACTGATCATCTACCGGAATTGCTGTCCTACGATTATCCTTTAACGTGTGAATATATCCCGTCTCAACATTCTCGCCCATTATTTCCCTTGCAGCCTTTGAGTAAAGTTGTACCTGAATCGACATATCGCGCCAATCAAAGTCAGTAGAGTTCTCAGGCAATTCCATTGTCTTGAAGTCTATCACATCGGCAGTAGTTACTCCTCGTTGGGGATCCTCTTTCAGCAACAGATCAATTGCGCCTGTGATAAGTGCGTCCTTCACTGAAATTTCAAATCTTGCCTCATCCTGACGCAGTCTTCCAAAATCAGCAGCATATTGCTTTGAATATTCTTGTAGAATGCAATGCAGCAAACTCTTTGCTCTCTCATATGAACCGGGACGGTTAATCGGATCTTTACTAGGAAATACATGCTTAAGCATAAAAGTGTCCTCAACCACTTCATATACTTCCTCGTCTGTTGGTGCATGGTCTTTAAATCGTTGGTGCAACCTTTCGAGTGTTGTATGGCTCGTTTTTCCAAAACCGAACAATTCCGGAACTGCCGCATTATATCCATATACTGTTGCAAGTTTATACGAATATGGACAAGTTAAATAGCTCTTAACTGATGAATAGTCAGTCGGAAAATCACTTTCGTCAAAGCGAGAAATTTGATCCATCTTTGCAGACAATTCATCAAGAGTAAAATCGTCTCGCAGACTTTCGTGCGCAAGGTTCACAGTAAAGCTAGAGGGTTTTTTCCTCGTTTTTAATCCCGGGTGACACGCACTTCCTGTTAAATACAGCATCCGTTCTGCACGTGTTATCGCCGTATAGAACAATCTCGCCTCATCCTCAACTCGACTTCCGTAGGCTCCCCGGGAAATCGCATCATGCATAAGTGTCTCCGGGAGTATGCCTTTATAGCAAGAAGCATCCCCAGGAAATCTTCTGTTAACTAAGTCAGCAACAAACACGACGGGGAATTCCAGGCCCTTGACTCTGTGTATAGTAGAGATATTGACCGCATTATCCCGCACAATATAGTCAATCGGCTCTAATTCATAGCTGTTTTTCGCAATTTGCTGAAAATAATTCAACATTTCGCGGTATCTCCATACATCATCAATACTGATGTAAGTTTGCTCAACATCTAGTATGATTTTGCTAAATAAGCCTAAATCCCGCATCACAATCTCATCATCCATGTTGCGTACCATAAATGCATCGAGAAGATCATGGAGGAACTGTTGTGGATATACCTTTCTTCTGGAACTTCCAGTAACAGGCGCATGGATTTGATGGTGCCATTTTTGTAATACTGCAAAATACTGGGTCTTATTTGCATAAGGAAATGCAAATAAGACTGAGCGATTAAAATGTTCTTCCGCTCTTTGCCGGTTATTTCCAGAGTCGCGCAATAACTCCATCGTATCCAAAACGCATTGAGCGTATGGTCTATCAAAAATACCACCTTCACCTGTTGTTTTTACAGGTATACCCAGTTCTTTTAGTGCATTAACAAATTGGACATCTCTGTTTTCACCATTAGATGACCGAATACCGCGCAACAGAATTGCAAAATCGCTATACGTTAAACCACGTCGGGACTTTTCCGTACCATTCGGATTATATTCGATGTAAGTTGTCCCAACAAGAGACTGTATTCGTTGTGCAATCCATCTGGCTTCATCTTCTCTATTTTCAAACCAGAGTTTTCTCATATCTTGGACGTTTCCATCCGAATGAGAAGATATATCTTTGGGTAAACGCTCGTAGTTTAACGTTGACTGGACAAAACTATTGGCAACATCTACGATTGCCTTAGTACTTCTGAAATTAACAAGTAGTTTGTGCGTGGAAACATTATCGTATCGATCTTCAAAGGTTAATATGTTCTGGACATCCGCTCCTCTCCAGCCATAGATTGCTTGGTCATCATCACCAACGACAAACAGCAAATCCATAAATTGTGCAAACGTACGGATAAACGATTCTTGTATTGGATTAATATCTTGATACTCATCGACAAACAGATATCTAAATTTTTCAATATCTGTTCCTGCTTTTTCACTGATCTTACCTAACTCCTCAGCAGCCAAACGAATTGCATAAGAAAAGTCCATATATCCATCTCGTTCAAGAGCTGCCTTGAGATTAGCTAGCGTGCTATATAAAGCGTTATCCTCCTTGGCTATGGCCTGAAGAGATATGTTTTCATTATTCATTGTTTGCCACGCAGCAGTCAAGTCCTGAATGCGTTTAAAATATCCTGCGCCAGAAGGGAGTCCCAGTTTTTTATAGCGCGACATTACAAAAAGGATCAGCCCATTAGAATCAAGAATATCGTACTGCCTGTAAGCTGCGTTTATATTGCCAAGGAGCTTTTGGCAGAACGAATCAATCGTCCCAATAAACATTGCGCCTATGTAGTTTTCGGGCATATTAAATTTACGCAAAGCATCAGCAACTCTTCGTTTAATAGATTCCGCTGCCTTCTCGGTAAATGTGAATGCTACAATACTCTCTGGAGGTGCGCCCTTGGAAATCATATACGCAATTTTATAAGCTAGAGTTCGAGATTTGCCTGACCCTGCGCAAGCAAGGCATAATATATTTTGACTCTCGTCAATTACCGCATTATATTGATCTTCGGTTAAATTGAATCTCAAAATGTCTTCTGTGTTCAACACAATTCCCTCCCAATGAGTTCCCAGAAATTTAATGTTTCGTAGCAGTGCTGACTTTTAAAACATCATTGTTTTCCGAATCCTAAACAATTTTTATCTTTTGCCGAACCACAACACTTGATAGTACTACCGCATCTAAGCATAAGATCCAATCTTATACTCAACAAGAATGTCAAAGTCAAAAGCAGTAGACTTTGCTTTCTAGCTCTCCATAGTTGCATTACTTTACGTAAATGACCCAATCAAAACCTAAACCTGTATTTTTTCAGGCAGAAAAGTATATCTCTTGTATCTGCCACTTCACTTAAGCTACTGCATAATAAAATTTTTTTGCAGGCCTCTTTCACCTTAAACAAGCTCCTCCTCGTGACTCTAACAGTTCATCTAGCAACATATCTTCTGCATTTGACTACAGCAAATCCGGTTGAGATATGTTTCCTTTTTCTTTTACGACTTTTTCCAGTATCTGCCACCATCGTCTGCCCTAAAAATAATTGCTGTATTTTAGGATAATAAGGAATTATCCTGTATTAGATGCCTATATTTTACATCATTTTTATCAAAAATGCAACGTTATCCTATCAATATTTTTACCATTTTCTCTATTTCGTCATATTTCTGTGCCATATGATATAATGCTTTCTCCAGGACATAGAAAGGATGCATTTTTATGGATAAAGAAAAAATAGAGGCCAGGCTGGACTCCTACTTGGAACACTGTCAGTATGAGAAAGCACTCAATGCGCATACACTCAAAGCCTATAAAAAGGATATTAGCCAGTTTATAGCCTTTTCCTCCACGCAGGCGGACCCATTCTCCAAAGAAAATATACAAAACTACATTGCTTGGCTGCATGATGGTTATGCGGTGCGAAGTGTGAAACGCAAAATTGCAAGTCTAAAAGCTTTTTTCGCATATCTTTCATTTGAAGAAGCGCTATCTGATAATCCTTTTTCTCATATGCGAATTAAAATGCGGGAACCATCCCTTCTTCCTCGAACTATCCCACTCACAACCATTGATCAACTTCTAACGCATGTTTACAGTCTCCAACCATGCCACAGCAAGTCAGCATATACCCTTCGTGTACTTATGCGGGATGTTGCTATTCTTGAACTCTTGTTTGCGACTGGCATGCGAATATCTGAGTTGTGTTCCCTGCACACGGACGACATTGATCTTATAGAAGGCTCGGTCAACATATATGGGAAGGGTGCAAAAGAGCGGCTGATCCAAATCAGCAATCAGAACGTTCTCATTGCCCTGCGTAACTATGTAGGCTGCTGGAACGATAAGATTCAAACCTCGAATCACTTTTTCCTCAATCGGCTCGGCAATCCACTATCGGATCAGTCCGTTCGTTGTATGATACAGAAATACTGTGGTCAAGCTGGTATTTCTCTTCATATCACGCCACATATGTTCCGCCACTCTTTCGCAACCTTTTTATTAGAGGAAGACGTTGATCTGCGTTATATTCAGCACCTTCTTGGACACAGTTCTATCACAACAACGCAAATTTACACACATGTTACCCTAAAAAAGCAGCGTGACATCCTCACTTATAAACACCCACGCAATAAGCTGACTGCCTCTGGTAAATAGTTTTTTCTGGGACGGCCCCTCTCGGAGCCGTCCCGGATGTATTTACTCATACAGAATTTTCTTCAACTTCTTCAACACGGCTTTTTTTCTCTTATTGGCCGCTTGCTGTGAAATTCCATTTACCTTGCCATACTCCAATTCCGATACCGGTTTCGGGGACAAGAAAAACTGATGGATTATTTTCTGCTCATCATCCGTCAGTTGTGCAATAGCCTGCGTTAATCGTTCAATCTCAGAACGCACAATGAAATCTCCCTCAATATCAACGCCAGGATCCGGAAGTATATTCTCCCCCGCTATCTCTTCCCCATCTTCCGTTATCGTTGCGAACGCAACAATCGTATATCCACACTGCCTTTTCCTGCGGTTCTTGTAAAGTTCACTTTCCCGCTCTTTTTTCCAGATGGGATATTCCTTCTCAGAACATTCATAAAAAATAACCTCATCGTCTCCCAATGTATTATTTAATTGAAGAAACCTGTTTCTGCGTCGTTGTCCTGCATCTGTTTCTAAAAACGCCGCAAACTGCAGAGCGTTCATTTCAATCCAGTTATCCTGAGTCGTCGGAAGATGTTCATCTTTTTTTACCAAATAAATTCTTTTCATTTGTAATCTCCTTTGAATTTTTGAGTTCTGTCAAAAATTCGGAGATTACGGGTATTTCGCCTTATAGGCTAACCACTGCCGTTTACCGACGCAATATGTCAATATTTTTTATCCAGCAACTTGTTGGCTTCCCTGAGTCATAGTCCCATTAAATAATTTTTAATATCCTTGGAATTCGGCTCACCCTTCACTTGTCCTTCCGTTCTTACGCAAGCAGCCTCCATTCGCAGAAAGCTCCTAAAAAACGCAAAAAATAAGTCTGCATTCCCAACTTTCCAAATTGGGAATGCAGACTTTTCTTTTTGTCCACTTCAAATTTTGTAATTTATGCTACCTTTTGCTGTCCTACCCCAAAAACATATGCAAAAGTGCAACAGTAAATATAAGAGTTCCATTAGAAAGGCCATAATATAAAAATGTCTGCTTACAACAGCAGCTAGCTGGAAAAAACATATTTTCGTCACTTCCAGCATCAGAATCCTCACAAAAATGACACTCTCAACCATATGGGCTGTTAACCCTGCTGTCAAGAGTACCTCTTGCTCTCCGTTGCTCTGTCGCTTTTCAGAAGCATTTTTTTCCCTGATTAGTATCGCAGAGCAAACAACAAATACGGCACTTACCAAAAATGTCTGCCAGGTCTGCTGTTCCAGTAGGTTCCACGCAAGGCTGGTATCCGTATTGTCGCTGACTGAAAAATTCTGCTTCCGCAGCTTTGTGCTCACTTCTTCCACTGCGCCTTTGTTTGTCAACAGGAAGGCAACGTCCGTTCCCGTAAACTGCGTTCCAAACAGTTTGTGGGCCACTTCATAGCTCATATAAATATGGGGTGTTTCCGATTCGTCATGATAAATCCCGCAAACCTGCGCTTTTGTCTCCATATCTCCGCTTTTCAGCAGAAGTTCTTCCTGGACCGCAATTCCAGGTTCCTCGTCCTTCTCTGCAAATAGCCTAATTGCGGTCTCATTCAGCACAAGGCATGGCATGTTTGTATGATCTGTGAAGATGGTTCCATCAGTCAGATGCACATTCAGATAGGATGCGTACACGGCATCAATTTGATTGCTGGCATATTTTTCTCCATAAGTCAGTTGACAATTGATTTGCAAAATTGGGCTGACTCGCTCTACACCAGCAATTTGAGAAAGCGTGTTCAAATCAATTGTTGTACCGTTCGTAGAGCCAATCAGCTCAAATGGGGTGTGCTTTTCCATATACAGCTGCTGGGCTGTCTGAGAGCCGGGGAACAACATGTAGAGGCCAAGGCACAGCATGATGATGGCCGTCCAACCGCAGCGGGGGATGGTTTTTGCCGCAATTTTACAGATATGCCCCGCCATGATTCTTCTGGCGTTTCTTGACAAGGATAATTCCAATGACTGCCGCAAGGATCACACCTCCTAAAATCAGCACGGAAACCCACCACTGGCTTGCCGCCTTTTGCTTTTCTTCTTCCGTGTTATCCGTTTGCTGTAACTGGACAATCGGGCGGTTTACCGTTGTTTCAAAGGTGGTTTCCTGTTGGAACGCCTCTCCGTTCTCGTTTTCGTATATCTAAGGAAGTTCAACTAATAATGCTTCCATCTATTGCATTCATACAAATAATATTTTCATTGGCTGTACTAATGACTGATTGCTCCTCTGGAACAGCTTGACATCCCATCAAAGCGATTACCGTCAAACACAATAGAATTGACATAAATTTTTTCATCTTAAACTTAACCGCCCATCATCAGTATTGTACTCTTCGCCATAACGAATAGGTTTTTGCAGCCTTTTTTAGCTACGACTGCAATCAGGCTTTTTTGCTTTTCATAGCGTTCCACCTCCTTTTGTCGAAAAAATAACACGCCTTCGGTTTCTTTTCAATAGCTCAATCAAAAGTGCGGATTATTGGCGCAAAATTACAAGGAATTTAGGGTCTATCTGAAAACCGTCAACACGCCCAAACAGCGGGTCTTTTCCACCTGCTGGGCACCATTTTTTCTTGCAATACCCAGAAGTATTCCTGCAAAAAAATGGCTTCATCAGGCAGAAAATCCCTCGCCGTTGGTCATATTTCCGGTTTTCAGATAGACCCTAATGGTCGTATATTCTAAGTAGGGTATATTTATCATAGCAAGCTCTTTGTTTCCCATTTGCTTAGCCTCAAAAATGAGGTATTTCTGGTCATCGAATAGTAGAAAATCTTATATCGCACCAGTGGAGTGAATCTCTTATCCGCGACTCCTTACCAAATTTCCTCCCTCCATTTTGTACACAACATTGCATAGTTCGTCGATATCGTTCAGATGATGACTTACAAGAACAATCGTCTTTCCGCTTTCTCGCAATTTACAAAGCAATGCTTTCACATCATCTACGCCTTGGATATCCAGACCATTCATAGGCTCATCGAGCAGTAAAATATCGGGATTCTCCATAATGGCCTGCGCAATCCCCAAACGCTGCCGCATACCAAGGGAATATTTTCCCACACGTTTGCGGCTGCTGGGATCAAGTCCGACAGCTCGGATTGCCTGGCATATTTCATCATCGCCAATTTGATTTCTCATTCTTGCCAGATATTGAAGATTTGAAAAGCCACTGACATTCGGTAAAAAACCGGGAACTTCAATAATTGCCCCAAGGGAATCCGGAATATCAATTTCGTTCCCAATTTGCTTCCCGTCTATTGAAATATTTCCTTCTGTCAAACGACACAGACCGCAAATACTCTTCAAAAGCATAGTCTTACCTGAGCCGTTGTGGCCAATCAGTCCGTAAATCGCCCCAGGATAAAAGGAAGCTGATACGTTCTGGAAAATCCATACACCGTGAATGCACTTTCCGGCATTTTTAATTTCAATCATTCCCATTCTGATTCTCCTCGTAGACTATGTAGATAAAATAGCACACGGCGGCTAATATCAAGCTCGCCGTAGACATAAATGGCAAACCACCATATTCATCACAGACTATTGTCAATGACAGCATACCCCAGGTACTTGGGAGGTAAGGTAGCCACTGGGGGAAGCGAAGTCCAATCAAGCAACTACCGCTAATTAACGCAATCGAAACACAGCCTGACCAAGTTGCTCTTTGGCTCCATGCGTAGCTGACAAGCCCAATCGCATCCCACAACAGTAAATTTGGGAGAAGCAATTGAAAGGATGGCAATCCTTTTCCGCTCCCCAGTCGCCAAACAGTAACGATGAATACACATGCTGCCCAGATTACAACACAGGTCACGCACGCGACAACTACTCTCAATTGCAACCGACATTTTTTTACTCTCATTCTTGAGAAAAGCTCCACCTGACGGCTTCGCTCCAGTATCACGCCATTTGCCAATAAGGGAATACCGCACAATGCTGTCCATTTGCCTACTAGGGTCAAATTTATTTCTCCCGTCAGCTCAGCCAGGGGAATACCCTCAAAAATAGCCTCCTGGCTCAACGGAAAAGAAAATGCTATTGCAAGCACCAAACAGATCAATAGCCATTTGGGCAGATGCAGGATATATCCGAGCATTTTATCACATCCTTCTCACCCTACTGGTAAATTGCAGGTTTTCAAAGAAATGGTTCTATTCGGTACGCAGTTCGATTGCAGACTTGTGTAACAATCCAAATGAGGGTAAACAGAAGAAAGGAACAATATATGCCTGGCATACCCATACTTGGTATATAGTGGAACCTAGGTATCACGCAGCATAGTAGGGAGTACTTCGCTTGCATTCCAAAGCCGCTGTTGGCATAAATCAGATATCCCATAAAATGAAGAACGCTTCCGACAATCCAGCCATAATTCTGGCGGGTGTTCATATTTACGCAAAGGATTGACAAGCCAATCATCCCCAGATAAAGGCTCTGGAAGAAGATCCCCTCTAAGGCTGCTACAACGGGGCTTACGGCTTGGAGCATTTCCGGAGCATTAAATCCAAGTTGAAAGTTGGTTGCCGCAGCACTTGGGTTTGTGAAGGACAGAATTTCCATAGTATCGCTCCAGCCACCAATAAAGTACACACCGCACCCAAAACTGCCAACAACCGCTGTGCTAAAAAGCAGTATGATGAAATATAGGAAACTCGTCAAAAAAATATAGCAAATTTGACTGCCTACCCATTTCTTTTTCCCAATCCGTAGCATCTCATACTGACTTAAGGGGGTAAGAAACGGGGCATCAGATAGCAACAACACACCGCCTAACATCACCGCACCAAACATTTTTGGATCCGATGTGATATACACATAGGGTTCACAGATCTGGAGCATATTCCGCAACTCATTGCTATAATTAAGTAGCCTCGCTTCAAAGTAAACGGCCAGTGTGATTTCCACGAGAAATGCGGCAAGTACATGCAGACTATTCAGCCAGGACAGGTATTTATTTGCAAGCGACATACTAAGCCATCTCATACAATCACCTTTTTCCTGATGTGTAAATATGAAAATACACAACAAATTCCGATGACGGCAAGCTGAATGGAAACCACGTAGAACACGGATGGCGCATAATCTCCTCGCAGAAGCTTTACCGGATTCAAGTTTCCTTTTATCAAGAACCACCCCGCCTGATAGATTACAAATGGAGCGACATATGTAATATACCGATTAACCACCAGAGTCGATATTGTCAGACCAACCATAGCCCATACGCACCCGAACAAGAATCCAAACAGTACTCGGTATCCCATTACACCCAAGCCATGAAACCGAAAAAGCAAATTCATACGATACCAAAGGCTATTCCCCTCAATCCAAAAGCGAACACTTTCAAAGGTATCCGCTTCACTGGATAGGACGAAGCATGTGCTCAGTGTGATCAACACAATGAATCCCATTGTGATTCCACCGGATAGGGCAACGGATGCGCAGCGTCCAAGGGCGTATCGCCTAACTCCAATACGTTGAACAATCGGCATAGCTATGCCAGAATTATAATCCTCACAAAAGCTGTCCGCAAAGGGAAGTACGCAGAAAATTGCCGCAAACGGTGAATAATCGCTTAGGCCAAAAGGCAGGGTTTGAAGTGTCAAAAATGTTCCAGCTCCGCCACCAGAAATGGTTTCTATCAGTGGCCGCAACAGGATTGCCAATGAAATAAAAATCGAAATATATATTCGGGGATTGGTGAAAACACGCTTTAAGTCAACGCGGAGAAGATGATATTTATACATACAAACTCCTCAGTATTCCAGCAAATGCAGTTTCCCGCTTTCAAAATCATAAAAGCAGGTATATTGCCGCTCACGGCTTGATTTTTCTGCGGAGTCGCGACATTCAAATGCCCATCCGGGAATCAGTGTACATGTATTGTCCGCTGAAGTTCCTTGCAAATAGAAGCCAGCGCAAATTTCTGTAACATATACCGATTTTCCAATCGCATAAATCGAGAAATCCTCTATTAGCTTTTCAACAGCGCATTCCAGTGAAAGTGCCTGTGCTATATCTGTTTTTCCGATTTCTTTCAGAAGAAGGTTTCCCTGAAAGCTGAACATTCCCTCGGCAGACATCCAAGTTGTAATTTTCGCACTTTGTACATGCTCATCTCTGTCTGGCCGATATTGGTCAAATACTGGAACACCATTGTACAGTGGCTGAAGTTTCATACGATATGCGCCAGATCCCCCCTCTTTTTCTGCATTATAGGCGACAACATTCCATGGCGAATAGGTAAAGCAGGAATACTGCGCTAAAATTTGGGAGGCTTCTTCTGCCGCCTCCTCCGCCGAAATGTTCAGTAGCGGTGGGTGCTCCTGGGTGATGTAATGGGGGAAAAATGAAGACATTTCTTCTTCCTCCATAATATCACTGTTTATGTCATTTGCCACATTTAGATAGTTGACTCTTATGCTATCTGTATCTATACAGAGTGTTTCATGAAAAGTGCCTTCCGCTTCCACTTCCCACACAGTTTGAAACGCAGAGCTTACCGATTTCGTCCCAGGTGCCTTCGACAAAATCCAGTCCTCAGCAAGTAGATTCCGCTTTTCCGTATTCGCACCTAACTTGATATTTTTCATCGTATGCAGCTCTGGAATCACGACTTCCGCATCTATCTGAAGGCTTCTCTCGCCTATTTTCTCATTTTTAACCACAGAAACAATCTGCGTTTCTGTGAAATCTGCCTTGTTTTGACCGGATTCCAATGTCGTACCAGTCGTACCAGAAGATATCCAAGGCACCGTTTCTTCTGCCGGTTTATGCAGCGCACAGGCCGACAGGCAGGCAATAATCTGAATTACTGCTAGTAAAAGGAACGCTTTTCTGTGCATATCGTACCCCTTGGAAGTACAGGGGCAGCATTATAAACTGCCCCTGTACGGTTAAAAAACGTTACGTATAGTCGGAGTTAAACGCGCCTTCGAATGTGTACTCTCCGTCGGCGGAGTCATCATCTAGGCGAGCTGCCACGTAATGGAATGTGCCTTTGCCACCGTATCCGCTCTTATATTGCGGATGGATGGTGTAATTTCCGTTGAGCCAATAGGTGCGCAGGGTGACATCCCTGTATCCAGACGGTGTAATGTCAACCGGGTTGCTGCCAGTTCCCTTATATACCACCCGGAAGCCCCACCCGTTGGTGGCACTATCGCACTCTACACTAGTTCCCTTAATCGTTGCTTCTTGGCCGTTATATGACTTTTTATTGCTTGCGTCAGAATAGACGGTAAAGGTTTTCTCGGATTTTGACCAGTCAATATACGAGAAATCGAAATCTGCTGCATAAGCAGGAACAGCCAGGGATGCGATAATCGCAACAAGAACGATCATTATTGTCATGGAGCTAGCAATACGAGATTTTTTCATACGATTATCCTTCTTTCTTTTTATATTATGTTTTCTGTCAACCATTGCCCTTTGCCATTGACAGTCTATGGCAAGGTAATCCAGATTTTTGGGCGTGCGCTTTCCTAAAAATTCAGGGTGTTTATGAATTGCTGGTTAGGCAGATTCATATGATTATTTTTCTTGCAAAGCACTACTCAATTTCCCAATACT
>OLHA01000959.1_pt1 | contig 16107 bp, 18 predicted proteins | sample 1605961 | NCBI WGS metagenome assembly OLHA01 (sample SAMN03283288) | human gut metagenome | biome: human-associated habitat; material: feces | host: Homo sapiens | place: Peru | collected 2012
CCTCCCTTCGGGGTGATGTGCGTTTAAGGCCATCCTCGTCGTGAAACTGTGCGTCGTGATGCGCAGTAGGCTTGATAGGAGAGGGCTGAAAACAAAAATAGGGAGAAAACGAAGTCGTTTTCTCCCTATTTGATTATACTTGATACGTTGATTACTTTCTGATACCAAGCTCTTTGATGATAGCACGATAGCGGTTGATGTCGACACGGATCAAATAATCCAAAAGACGACGACGCTTACCTACCAACATCTTCAAAGGTCTCTCAGTTGCGAAATCCTTGTGATTCTTCTTCAAGTGCTCTGTTAAGTGAGAGATACGAACTGAGAACAAAGCGATCTGGCTCTCAGGTGAACCCGTATCAGTTGCTGACTTACCATACTTCTCGAACAATTCTTTTTTCTTTGCTGAATCCAAATACATGATTCTTTTTACTTTAATAAATTAATACTATGTTATCTAAGCGGGTGCAAAAGTAGGCATTCTTTTTGGATTGGCAATGCCATAAGGCGCTTTTTTCTTCTTCTTAGGCCGTTTTAACGCCAATGTATCACCGTTTTTCATAGTTTATTTGTATTTTTGCGGCCAATAAATTAGTCTTAGATGCAGAAGATAAGAAACATCGCGATTATCGCACACGTTGACCATGGCAAAACGACCCTGGTTGACAATATGTTAAAACAGGCCGGCACGTTCCGCGCCAACGAACGGATAGAAGATCGCGTTATGGACAGTGGCGACATTGAACGCGAACGTGGCATTACTATATCGGCCAAACCAACATCAATCCAGTGGCACGATTATAAAATCAATATCGTTGATACACCGGGACACGCAGACTTTGGCGGCGAAGTGGAACGTATATTGTCTATGGTTGACGGGGTGGTGTTGCTGGTTGACGCGTCCGAAGGGCCCCTGCCCCAGACCAAGTTTGTTTTGTCCAAGGCATTAAAATTGGGTCTGCGTCCGATTGTCTGCATAAACAAGGTTGACCGTTCTGACGCCCGTCCTGAAGAAGTGCTGAGTGAAACATTTGACCTGTTTGATAAATTGGGCGCAACAGATGCCCAGTTGGATTTCCCGTATCTGTACGCCGTCGGTCGCGATGGTTGGGCGGTGCGTGATTTAAATGACGAACACAAAGATTTAACCCCACTGTTCCAGTTGATTGTTGACCACGTTCCGGCACCTGATTGCAATGGCACACGTTGTAAATTAGATGCACCATTTTCTATGTTGGCGACAACGTTGGAAGCGGACCCGTATGTTGGTCGTATTCTGACGGGAAAAATTGAATCTGGGACCGTGCGCGTCGGCCAAAGCGTCAAGGCCATAAATATGAAGGGCGAATTTATTGAAAACGCCAAGATTACAAAAATCATTGAACATCACGGTGTTGAAAAAATTTCACGCGACAGTGCATCGGCCGGCGACATTGTTGTTATTGCCGGATTTTCCAAGGCAACTGTGGCTGACACCCTGTGTGACCCATCTGTCACAGAACCAATTCCGGCTATGCCGATTGACCCACCAACCCTGACGATGACATTTTTCGTGAACACATCACCATTGGCCGGCAAATCTGGTAAAAAATTGACGTCGCGTATGATTGGCGAACGCCTGTTCAAAGAAGCGGAAACAAACATCGCCCTGCGCGTCACACAAAGCGAAAACAACGAAGCATTTGAAGTATCAGGCCGTGGTGAATTACAACTGGGGATTCTGATTGAAACAATGCGTCGCGAAGGTTTTGAATTATCTGTATCGCGTCCACGTGTTGTTATGCACGACGGCGAAAACGGCGAAAAACTGGAACCTATTGAAGAAGTTGTGATTGACGTTGACGATGAATTTTCGGGCGTTGTTATTGAAAAGATGACCAAACGCAAAGCGACAATCACAGAAATGAAGGCGTCTGGCGCAGGCAAAACCCGTATCGTATTTTCGGCACCATCACGTGGGCTGATTGGGTATTTGTCTGAATTCCGCACAGACACCCGTGGCACAGGTATTATGAACCGCGTATTTGATAAATACGCCCCATATCGTGGCCCGATTATGCAATATCGTCCGGGCGTGCTGGTATCAATGGAAAACGGCGTAACGGCGACGTATGCGTTGTTTAATCTGCAACCACGCGGAACGCTGTTTGTTGGCCCCCAGACCGAGGTTTATTCTGGTATGATTATCGGCGAACACAGCAAAGAAAACGATTTGGAAGTGAACCCGGTCAAAGGCAAAGAACTGACCAATGTGCGCAGTGTGACCGCCGATGAAAAACTGTTCTTGGCCCCACCACGCAAAATGTCACTGGAAGAATCACTGTCATACATTTTGGACGATGAATTAGTAGAAGTGACACCTGCGACAATTCGTCTGCGCAAAAAAGAATTAGACAGCAATGTCCGCAAAAAAATGCGCCGAAATGTTGAAATGTAATAACGCCCCGTTTGGGGCGTTTTTTGTATCTAGACCCCCATTACGCGTTTCATATAATTACGAAACGCCGCGCGATTATCACGACCAGGAACCGCGCACGCCAATATTTTTACCAACGCGTGTTTTACGCGGTGCCCCAAACTGTTTGCGCGACGATATTCGCGCCACGCGTTTTCATACGCCGCCCACTCAGACGCTGGAATTACTGTATCTGCGTGCGTATATTTGCCGATACCAATTATCTGGGGCGCAGGTGTGAAATGTTCGGTTGGTCTGGATTCGGCCGATGCCCAAACAAACACAGAATTTAATCCCTTGGTTTTATTCACCAAAAATTGTTGATCGGCGTTATCAGAATTTTTTGAATTACGTTTAATCTGAATCACTGTGCCACCTGGTTGCATAAACAGTGCCAAATGCAACGCTGTCCCAGCGCACCCAGCCAATACGCGACAATTTTTTACAATCGCAATTTGTTTCTGTATCGGCATAGTTTCTGGGTAAATTACGTGAAATCCATTTTTCTGGAACACCGATTGCACCGCCCGTTCACCAAATGTGCGACGCAACCGCAACGCGTCGCGCGAAACATACACGCAATCATATTTAGCGTCATTATCAGGCACCGAATTTGCGATTGCATCAAATGTTTTTGCAAATGCGTCTGTGGTAAAATTAGGCCCCTTGGATAATTCTGGGACATACACATTACGGAATCGCGTTGGCTGTTTAATAACCATAATATTTTCACGCGCAACCCCCAATGCCGCCAAAAATTCCAGATAATATTCTGGGATATTATCGGCCGCAGAACTGTACACAATTACGCATTTCATATTTTTATATTTATCAGACAACAATGCCCAGGCGCGCGTCAAACGTTCCAACAACACGTGACCAAAATGATGATGCAAATTCCCCAAAAACAAAACATCGTCGTCAATATACCGTTCGGCCGCGTGGTGGATTGCGTGTGGGTGTGCGGTGGCACGAATAACAATATTTGACGCCACTACAAATTGCCCGCACGCGTCATAGACGCCATGCTCGCGCGGTTTTCCCATCGGCCAAACCGTTCCATTTTCAACGCGCACAACCGATGGCGACCGGGCCGTCTGTATGTCTTTGATTCGCGCATGCACATCTTGGACATATTTGTCAGGTGCGTATATTTTTATATCTGGTGTGTAATCCATTGTTGAAATTTTCCCCATCACAGTGTAGATTATATATAACTAAGCATAGGTAAAAATTAGAAAAATGACAAGACGTTTATTCCTATTTGCCGGTTATAACGCCAACGGCGTGATTGATGACGCATTGGTGTATTATGTTCGCGCACTATCCAAATTTGGCGACATTGTGCTGTATATGGATTCTGATTGCAGTGACACAGAATTAAAAAAATTATCTAAATACGTTCTGTATGCACACGCACGTCGTCACGGCGAATATGATTTTGGTTCATATAAACGCGCGTATATCTATGCACACGACGTACATATTTTAGGCGATTATGATTTCGTATATATGGTAAATGATTCTGTGTATGGCCCGTTGTTTGACCTGGGCGATACATTTAATAAATTAGAACGGTTGCCAACCGATGCGTTTGGCATTGTTCGCAATCCACATAAAACACACCCACATATCCAATCGTGGTTTATCGGTATGCGCAAGTCTGTATTTTTATCCGCCTGGTATGACGAATTTATGCGCAGCGTCACCAAACAAATTGACAAGGGTTCTGTCACGCGCCTGTATGAACAGGGATTTTCCCGTCTGGTAGTGGAACATAACCTGACCTGGGACTGCATATACACCTGTTATGGGCGCAGTGTTTATAACGACATTAAACGCCTGTATCGCTGTGGTATGCCATTTATGAAAAAGGTTGCCCTAACCCGTCATCGTGGCGCACTGGGGCGACAGATTTTATACGTCTTGAACCATATCGCGCCCGATGCACGTGACGCAATATTATCCAGCGCACGCGCCACGTATGGCGAAAAATATACAGACTGGCTTTTGACACGAAATCCAATTAAAATAATATACAGAAATACCGCACACTTTGTGCATAAAATCTTGACCGAGGGACTATGACAAACGCAACATCGCACACACCACGCATTGCCGCCGTCACAATGGCACGCAATGACGAATTTTTCTTGAACCGCTGGATAAAATATTATGGCGACCAAATTGGGTCTGAAAATCTGTATATTTATCTGGACGGCCTGGACCAGAAAATTCCCAGTAGCCACGCACGGGCAAACATAAAAAAACTGCCCCATCGTGACGAAGAACGCCAACGTGGGGACAAAACGCGTATATTGCTGTTGTCGGATTTGGCAAAAAAATTATTTGCCGACGGATATGACATTGTCATCGGTTGCGATTGTGACGAATTTTTAATTGTAGACCCTGATACAGGACAAACGTTGCCACAATATTTGTCTGGGATAAAAAATCGCGTGACTGTGTCTGGATTGGGATTGGACGTTGGAATGGATTTGGAATCTGAAAAGCCACTGGACGCCCGCGCCCCATTTTTGACCCAGCGCAAATATGCACTTTTGTCCACGCGATATACCAAGCCGGTTGTTTTGTTCCGCCCACGCACCTGGGGCAGCGGTTTTCACAGCGTCAAGGGAACAAATTTCCACATTGATAAAAACCTGTATTTATTACACTTTGGTGGCGTTGATTTAGATATGATAAAAAATAAAATTGGCGACCGCACTGCATCGTGGGGCGCGCACCTGAAAAAGCGCGCACGCACCATTGAAATCATTACGCGCGCAAAAAACAAGAATCGTTCAACACGCATTGCACGCACGTTGCAAACAATACTGCGCCCGATTTATGATTTGAACAAACCTGCGATGTTGGGACTGAAATGGGTTGCAACAATCCCGGCGCGCTTTGCAAAAACCGGAATCTAGTGCGCCAACTATTTATCACCCTGGATAAACGCATAAATACGTTTTTGGTATTTACGCGCACGGCGATTTTGTGGTGCATCACACACCCCTGCCTCAACCAATCGTTTAAACGCACGTCGTGCCGCCAATATATCAGACCGCCCGTCCAGTCCGCCCCGTACGCGCATTGCCGTAATTATAAATGGCCACAAAAATTCACGTGCATAGTATTTCTGGACATCTGGTGGCGTATCCCGATAAACGTTGTATGCGTATTCCAGCCCGACACACAGCGATTCAATCATTCGCAACGATTTAGAACTGTTCAATATAGACGTCGGATTTGGGGTATAAAAATACAACACAGAATCCAGCAACACAGTCCGCGGATTACGCGCGATAATCGCAGACCACCAGGGAAAATCTTCCATAATAATTCCACGAACGAACGGCACATCTGCAATCAAACTGCGCCGATACAGGCACAAAACCGGAAAGCAATGACGACGCACCGGCCGGCACACGCGCCACGTGTGATTGCGTTCTGTGCAATGAAACAGAATATCATCTGTCACACAGCCCAATATATTACGTCCATCATACCGTCGTGAAAATTCGCCTGGGATAACGTCTGACACATCTATTCCGCGTTGCATCAATCGGCGCAAACGTCGGTGTGATTTTTCATTATATTTAAACGACACCATATCCGCCCCATGACAAATTGCCATATTATGCGTTATTTCCAACGTCTGGGGGTGAATAAAATCATCACTGTCCAAGAACAAAACAAAATCCCCACGCGCCGCGGCCACACCGACATTGCGCGCATCAGACAGGCCACCATTTTCCTTGTCTATAACACGAAATCGCGAATCACGACGCGCATACGTCGCCAGTATTTTTGCACTGTTATCTGGACTGCCGTCATTGACACAAATCGCTTCCCAATCTGAAAAGGTTTGGTTTAACACGCTGTCCAGACATCTGGGCAAATATTTTTCAACGTTATATACCGGTATTATTACCGAAACAACTGGTTTATTTTGCATTACAACACCCACATTTTATAAATTCTGCGATTCCACATTTTATTTTATGCGCCCATGCAAACGGTGGATTGTCCAGCGCGCCACATGCACGTAATTGAACAAAATATTTTCTGGCAATTTCTATGTCTGCCTGGTTGTCCAAATATTTAATCTTGCGATACGCCCATTTAATAAAGTACCACCGGAATTTGCGCGACCACGCGTCCATCTGGTATGGGGTGGCCTTGTCCCTGTAGAGTTCATACGACGCGCGGATACCAGTACACAGGCTTTGCATAATCTTTAACTGTTTTGATGACAAAACGATTCCGCCAAAATTCGGAACATAGAAATACAACGGCAATGGCGCGATTGTCACACGCGGATTTTTCAACATCACTTCGGACCACCACGGGAAATCTTCAAACAAGATTCCTTTGATAAACGGCGTATCTGCAATCAATTCACGACGATACAGATTCTTCCACACCTGGCAATGTTTAATCAGCCATTTGCGACGCGGGTTAAACGCGTTATGCGCACGTTCAGTTGCATATCTGTACACATCGTCGGTCACCAGTGTTTTTATACGTGCCACATCATATTTTTTATGCATACGTTCTGGCACCACAGAATCCGTATCCATACGCAACATATGTCGCACCATCAACTGGGGACGGTAAATTCTGTCGTATGTAAAAGACACAATATCTGAACCATCACGCATTGCCAAATAGTATGTAATTTCCATTGTCTGGGGGTGGATAAAATCATCACTGTCCAGATACAAAATATATTTACCTGTGGCGACCGCCATACCGGCATTACGCGCGTCAGACAGTCCGCCATTTTTCTTGTTCACAATTTTAAACCTGGAATCACGCGCAGCATATTCAGACAAAATGACGGCAGAACCATCTGGACTGCCGTCATTGACACAAATCGCTTCCCAATCTTGAAATGTCTGATTTAAAACGCTGTCCAGACATCTGCGTAAATACTTTTCTACATTGTATATCGGTATTATTACAGAAATTGCGGGCATTATATTTTCCTTTGTTTTTTTATTTATTCATGTGATTTATCATTTCATCAGCAACACTGCCTGGGATAGGATTTTTGGCCCATGGGCTGTTATATGCAGTTTTCTGAAAAAACGCACCCGATGTATATTTATCAAACAGTTTTTTACTGTATGGTTCGTTTGCAATTGACCACCACAGCGCGTGCGTTGGGTCTTGGTCAATATGTGGCATTGCATCAAAATATTTTTTTGCAATCGGGTCATGTTGCACCAACGCCTTGAACATCAACTGGTGCATAAAATAGTCAAATTCGCGTGGCTCGGCCAGCCAGAAATTTAATATCGTTTGTCGCCACGCCGCCAACAAATACGACCCACGACGCGCACGAATAAAACAGTTCTGAATAAAACTGTATGGACTGCCAACGTTATGCCCGGCCATATAGACAAAGAAATCCTGGTCTATGATATTTTTTGGAATCGGCGCAGTTACGAAACCAGTTGAATCCAACCAAATACCACCATGTTCATACAGCAATTCCACACGGCAAATATCGGCAAAATGTGCGTGCTTTATTTGCCCAGCCTGGCGTTTTGCAACAATTTCAGGTGGCAGTGTAATGTAATCCCAAACGGTGTTTTCGTCCAACACAACCAGTTCTTGTTTGCAATTTTTACGAATACTGCGAAAACAAGCCTTGACCAACGGTGGTGCTTTGTCTTCGCCCTGCAACCACAATGTCCAGATTTTTTCATTTTTATCATCGTGGATTGGCGTGGTTTCTGGAATCGTTCCCGGTGCCGGCACATATCGCGCCATATACCGCGGAATCGCCATTGCTGCAACATCACAACGATGCTGACGGCGCGCGTCACGCGACCGCCACAGCGGATTTAACACGTGCGCACGCAGCACAATATCGGCCAATGCAAACGTTCTGGATAATTTCATTACACACCCCTGATTTGAATTACTTTATTCTGTTTCTGGCACGTCCATATCGTCATCAACAGGCCCCGTTGTCATTTCTTCGGCAATGCCAGATGCACGTGCCATAATTTTGTCCAACAAATCTTTTTGGGCATCTGGGTGATCTTTTAACCACTGACGGGCATTTGCCTCGCCCTGGCCCATACGTTCACTGTTGTATGAATAGAAACTGCCTGCCTTTTCAATCAAGTCGTATTTCACACCCATATCCAAGATTTCACTGATGCGCGAAATTCCTTCGCCATACATAATTTTGAAATCAACTGTGCGGAACGGTGGGGCAACCTTGTTTTTTACAACCTTGACCCGGGTTTCATTACCGATAACATTTTCTTTGTCTTTGATTTGCCCTGTGCGGCGAATATCCAAACGAACCGACGCATAGAACTTTAACGCATTACCGCCCGATGTTGTTTCTGGGTTGCCAAACATAACACCAATTTTCATACGAATCTGATTGATGAAAATCAACAGCGTATTACTGCGCGAAACCGAGCCAGCCAGTTTTTTCAAACTCTGTGACATTAAACGCGCCGTCGTGCCAACAAAGGAATCGCCAATATTTCCTTCCAGTTCAGCCTTGGGTACCAGGGCCGCGACCGAGTCAATAACCACGACGTCAACCGCCCCAGATTTAATCAACGTATCTGCGATTTCCAACGCCTGTTCGCCCGAATCCGGCTGGGATATAATCAGGTTTGCAACATCAACACCCAATTTTTTCGCATACGATGGATCCAGTGCATTTTCTGCATCAATATACGCGCACGTGCCGCCTTTCTTTTGCGCCTCTGCCACGGCGTGCAACGCCAACGTTGTTTTACCAGAACTTTCTGGGCCATATATTTCAACAATACGTCCGCGTGGATAACCGCCGATTCCCAACGCAATATCCAGTCCCAATGAACCAGACGAAATCGCTTCTATATTCTGTTGCGAACCATCGCCCATTTTCATAATGGCTTCTTTGCCAAACTGTTTTTGAATTTGTGCCAGCGCAGATTCCAATGCCGGATTTTTTGCCGGTGCGCCTGTGTCTTTTACTGCTTCTTTCTTTGCCATACAAAATCCCCTTTTCTTGTAATAAAATCATACACGGAATTATGATGTGGCGCAATGAAAATAAAACAGCGACAAAGATTATTTTTTGGCAATCAACATCAGCGCAGAAAATACCCCAATCAGCGCGGTCACAACCCAAACTGCGGACGTTCCGCCAAATATGGTAATACAAATCGCCCCCAGCATTGGCGCAACAACATTTGGCAAATTCACACTGGTGCGGAATATGCCATAGAAACGCGCCTGTTCTGATTTCTTGGTATTATCAAAGAACAACAAATCATGCACAGATTCCATCAGCGCGCCCGAAATTTGCCACGCAATAAATATTACCAGCAACGGATACCCTGTCACAACGGTTGCCATCGCAGACAACGCCGCGAACGATAAAAATCCCGCCAGCAACCAAATCCGCTTTCCAAACCGACGCACCAGGCGCCCCATAACCTCGGACAATAACAGATACGGTATAATTCCCAGTGTCAAAACCCACCCCAGTGCCTCGTTCGTGAAACCATTTTCAATAACAACGATTGGCACGTACAAATACCGCATTGCGCGCAATGAATAATATCCGAAATTTACAATATACGCGCGCGTCATTCCCGTCTTTTTAAAGAACGCGATTGTGTTGCGTATCAACGCACGCGCCGTGCGGCGCGGACTGACCGGCTTTATCTGTTTATCCTGTTGCACAACACGAAAATATTTAAACGTCGCCCACCCGGCCAGATATATCACCGCAGACGCAAAAAACGCAGCGCGATTTCCTGCGACGCTTGATATGGCGACCGCAACCATTGGCGCAAAAAACGCCCCAATATTCAGCCACAGATGATACCGCGAATTCAACCGCGCCATACCAATTCCGCGCGAAAAATCCGACATAAACAGCGGTATCAACATCGTCGTCAGCGTAATCGCAATCCCGGTGGTATAGTCCAATATAATAAACGTGCCGGGGCGTATAGAAAAGCTCATCATCGCATAGCACACCGCCAACATCAGCATTGCAAAATAAAATACGCGCACCTTGGAAAACTGGCGAAACAGTTCATTTGCAAACAGCCCAACAATCATACAAAACGCCGCATACAGCGCGACATACACACCAACAACGGCCGACGAACGAAATATTTCCAACAGAACCAGCGAATATACCGCATTATAAATACCATCGGCAAACCCCGTGAACAACCCCAGGTTTGCAAATGAAAAACCACTGACAGAATTTCTAACTGATAAATATTTATCTTTGGCCATAACGGACTGATTTTATCACAAAAATGTTGATTTTCAAAATCGTGTTGTATTATTTTCTGAAACTTATTTTTCCAATGGCATCACGGCCAAAGTAATTATTTAACTTTTCTGTGATTTCGTCTGTCATATATGACAACTGTAATGTGAACGCCGGACTGATTGGGCGAATTGCAACATTATAACGCCCATCGCGCATTTTTTTTATTGCTGCGACCTGTGCAACCGATGAAATTTCCGGCCCCATAATTTCCGGCCATCGTGCGACCAAATCGGCATCAGATGCACGCACGCCAAAATGCCGCATCAATCCGCCCAGCGCGCCCGCAATGGTTTGCGGACGACACACGCGTTTTGAAAATTTATCTGGTTGGTTTGACATACGTATATTCTTTGGGCATCAAGATAAACATTTCGCCTTGGGCGTGTTGACCGTGTGCAAACTTATAGGCCTCGTCCCCTTTGCCAAAGAATATGTCAGCACGAATCCAACCGCGAATTGCACTGCCTGTATCCTGGGCAATCATCAACCGACGGAAACGTCGTCCATCAGACAGGTTTGTGCTGATATAGACCGGCATTCCCAATGTATAAATACTGTCGTCCATGGCGATTGAACGAATCTTGGACAGTGGCGTGCCCAGTTTTCCAATTACATCTGGTGGCACAGATTCATAGAAATACACATAACGCGGATTTTTATAAATCACATCACGCGCCAGCGTCGGATTCTTTTTCAAATACGACCAAACTGCATCGGCCGAATACCCATTATCTGGGCGAATACCACGACGGCGCAATTCTTCGCCAATAGATTTGAACGGCATATCATTGACCGCGGCAAAGTTTAATTTCACCATTTTTCCATCGTCCAGTTGCAACATACCACTGCCCTGAATCTGGATATTCTGGACGTCAACAATATTTGCCCAATACAGAACGCGACCAATTTTCTTTTCTACGATATCTTTTTTGGCAACACCCTTATAGGCGCGACCATCGGTTGGCACGCCCATCAACGGTTCGTTGCACGCGGCGGTCTTGGTTCTGCACGCTGGGATAATTGGAGAATAGTATCCTGTGTATGTCCCGCGGTCTGTGCCGTTATCATTATAAACCTTGTACGGTTGGAAATTAGATTCAAACCACGCGCGCACCGTTGCCGTATCCGCCGATGCCGACGGCAACATTCTGCATTTTTCTGCGAACAGTTCGCGGTCTGGGATTACGCGGCCCGTGTATTGAATTTTCGCCTTGCACGAATTACGAAACGCCTGTAAAGCATATCGCACGTCATCATCGCGCCAGCCTGGCAGTTCACTGTATGAAACACGACGCAGATTTGATGGTACAACAGATTTGTCACCCGTATGCGTCGGCGCAGACAAATCACACGCCGCCAACGCCACGACCCCACACAGTGCAATAATCCACTTTGTTATGCTGAAAAAATTCCTATCCGCCATTTTTTGTTATCTCTCCCACTTGTAAAATAATTTTATAATGCTATATTATCATAAAACACGGGGTCAAGTCCAGGACGGGTTTTACCCCCACAGCATTAAAACAGGAGTAAAACACAATGGCAAAATTCAAAATCATTTCCCAGTTTTTAAAAGACATCTCGTTTGAAAGCCCAAATGTCCCAGAATTATTCTTTAAACAGGAAAACGGCCAGGCAAAACTGGAAATCAACATTGATATTCAAATCAAAGGCGCAGAAAACAACCTGTTTATGGTTGACCTGGTGACCAAGGTTCATTCTAAACTGGACGCCGGTGACAAATCTATCTTTTTGATTGAATCAACATATTCTGGCCTGGTTCAAATGGACGAAGAAAAAGACGAAGACGCGAAAAAACGCACTTTGCTGATTGATGTTCCGACCCTGTTGTTCCCAGCGGTGCGCAGTCTGATTACACGCCTGACAGCTGAATCTGGGTTCCCTGCATTTGCGATGCAGCCGGTTGATTTTGCCGAACTGTATGCCCAGAAACAGGCGCAAAACGCCGCAGCAAACGCGAAATAATATCGCACAGGTATAAAAAAAATGCGCCAGTCTGGCGCATTTTTTATTTTGAATGGCGTTGCCACCATATTGCCAATGCCGGCACCAAGAAAAACACAACCCCCAGCATTTGCCACAGTGCAATTCCACTTATCATTGAAAAGAACATCATCATCGGCGAAACACCCGTCACCACGACCAGCGCAAACAGGAATCCCGGCACAAACAATGCCAACGCGCCAACCACCAGACCCAAAATTACATTTATCAAAAATGCACGAAACAGCGTCGCCTGGCGCACATATAATTTCATATTTTGGATTTCACATATTTCTTTTTTCATAACAGCCCCCCTTTTGTTTTATATAATCATTTTATCATATTGCGCGCGTTTTCAAAAACTGAATTTAAGCATATTTGCATGTGCCAACGCGATGGCAATGGCGTCACTTTCGTCTGGGGTTTTAGGACGCGCCGCCGGCAACAAGATACGCACCATTTTATACACCTGGTCTTTGTCAGCATGCCCGGCCGACGTCAGTGCCTTTTTAATCTTGTTCGGTTCGTATTCGTATATCGGAATATCACGCGACGCCACCGCGACAATCGCCGCCGCACGTGCATGCCCCAGTGCAAGTGTCGTTTGTGGGTTTTTATTCACAAATGTAATTTCAATACTGCACACATCTGGGGCAAATGTATCCACCAATTCCGACACGCCACGAAAAATATTTGCCAATCGCTGTGGCATTGGGTCGCGCGCCGGCGGCAGAATAACCCCACTGGCGATATATTTTCTGTTTTGTCCCTGGCTGTCAATTATGGCCCACCCGGTATGCAACAGTCCTGGGTCAATTCCCAAAATTCGTGTCATATTAAATGTCCCTTTGTGTAATAATTATACCATAAAAAAGACCGGTTTTCGCCGGTCTTTTTTATATTTTTTACGCGCTGCGTTATGCCGCCGCAGTGAACACTTTTTGAACGTCGTCATTGTCGTCCAACGCGTCCACCAATTTTTCCAGTTTGGCATACGCTTCGTCGTCCAGGTCAACCGGCATATTCGGAACCCAGGTCAATTCTGCATTATCAGGTTCACCCAAGACATCATTTAACGCCTTTTGCACGGTGATAAAATCATCAGGTTTTGTTGTTATAATAAAACCTTCGTCTGATGTTTCCAGGTTATCCGCATTTGCGTCCATAATGATTTCCATCATTTCATCTTCGGTTTTGCCAACAGATGCCGGATACATAATCTGGCCTGCGCGTGTGAACATAAACACAACAGACCCCTCTTCGCCCATATTACCGCCGTTTTTCGCAAATATGTTGCGGATTTCTGGCACAGTGCGACGTGGGTTATCGGTCAATGCTTCTACAATAACGGGAACCGCGTTCGGGCCATAGCCTTCATAGCGCACGGCAACATAGTTTTCAGTATTGCTGCCCGACGCCTTGTCAATCGCGCGTTTAATGTTATCGTTCGGCATAGAATTCTTGCGTGCTTGCAATATAGCCAAGCGCAAACGCGGATTATTGTCCGGATTTTTATCGCCCAGTTTGGCCGCCATCGTTATTTCACGCGCCAGTTTTGTGAACAAACCGCTGCGTGCGGCGTCCACGGCACCCTTTTTATGCTGAATATTGTGCCATTTGCTGTGTCCACTCATATTTGACCTTTTACTTTAATTAGATTAGAATTACCCCAAAAGGATAACAAATGATTGGCAAATTGCAAGGGGTTGTTGATTATATTGGCGATGGATTCGTAATTTTGATGGCGGGCCCTGTCGGATACAAGGTTTTTACCCCAGACACGCTGTCCCCACGCGAAACGGTCGCATTATGGATTGAAACCGTCGTACGCGAAGATTCAATTCGCCTGTTCGGGTTCAAAACGCTGGCGGCGCAAAACCTGTTCGTGCAACTGACGGGCGTATCCGGCGTCGGGCCCAAGGGCGCGCTGTCCATACTGAACACATTACCAACCGACACGCTGATGTCCGCCATTGCAACGGGCGACGCAAAAACAATCACTGCTGCGCCCGGCGTCGGGAAAAAGGTGGCTGAAAAAATCATCGTTGAATTAAAAAGCAAGGTTGCCAATTCTGCATTTGATTTTAACACAAACGATGGTGGCGCGTCGGGTTCTGCCCTGCCCGATTTGTTGGCGGCGTTGGAATCATTGGGCTATCGCCGTCTGGACATTGTTGAAATGGCGCAAAAACTGGTTGCCGCAAATCCAGGGCTGGACGTTGCAAAACTGGTTCCATTGGCACTGAAAGAAATATCTGGAAATAAATAATGAATAATAATGATACAATTTTTGCCCTGTCATCGGGGTACTGGAAAAGTGGCGTTGCCGTTGTGCGAATTGCAGGCGACAATCTGCGCGATTTGTTTGCGCGATTACTGGGACGCAGTAATTTTGACGCGCGCCACGCGTATTTTGCAAATCTGGCCGATAATGCCGGCGATTTAATTGACCAGGTAATTTTAGTTTTCTTTGCTGCACCGCATTCGTTCACCGGCACAGACGTTATTGAAATCCACTCGCACGGGGCGCCGGCGGTGATAAATAAAATATTTGATTTTCTGGCCACAACTGGTGCGCGTATGGCATCACGTGGCGAATTTTCACGTCGCGCGTTTTATAACGGCAAAATGGATTTAACAGATATTGATGGCCTGGCCGCATTGCTGGACGCCCAGACCGAACGTCAACGTCGCGCCGCACTGAAATCTATGATGGGTCGCGACAGTCAAATTTATGACGCCTGGCGGTCCCAGATGATTGAAATCGCCGCATACGCCGCCGCGATTTTAGATTACGCAGATGACGAATTGCCAACAAACATTGGCGAAAAAATTCGCGACAAAGTGCAAATTTTATACAACGAAATAAACAATGCAATTTCGCGCTATGCGGCGTCACGCGCTATCCGCAGTGGTTTTAATATCACACTGGCTGGCAACACAAACGCAGGCAAATCATCATTGTTTAATCGCCTGGTTGGCGAAAGTCGCGCGATTGTATCTGACACGCCCGGCACCACGCGCGATGTCATAGACGCCACATTGGATATTGACGGATACATGGTAAACATTTCTGATACCGCCGGCCTGCGCGATACAGACGACGAAATTGAACAGATTGGAATTCAGCGCACAAATGACGAAATTAAAAACGCCGATTTGATTCTGCGCGTTGTTGACGGCACACAAAACGCACCAATCGCCAGTGGCGCGCCAAACGAAATTACGGTCATAAATAAATCTGACATGTGCGATTGTAAAAATAAAAACGATGCGATTTATGTATCGGCCAAGACGGGCGACGGAATTGATAACCTGATGATTGCAA
>OLHA01000961.1_pt1 | contig 16102 bp, 11 predicted proteins | sample 1605961 | NCBI WGS metagenome assembly OLHA01 (sample SAMN03283288) | human gut metagenome | biome: human-associated habitat; material: feces | host: Homo sapiens | place: Peru | collected 2012
AGGCGGAGCCTGCGCCAACCGAGCATACCTGCAAAACGATCATCGCAACCGATGCCAACATCGACGAGCTTGTCGACAAGGCGTTGTCGCAGAAAACAATAGGAATCCACATGGTCTGCACCGCGCCAAACGCCATGGAGGCTGTTCCTGCCGGCATCGCTGTGGCACTGAGTCCCGACGAGGCTTTCTATCTTGAAGCCACCGAGGAGTCGGCTTTCGACATTTTGCGCATCCTTAAATCGGAAACTGTGGAGAAAGTGGGCATAAACCTGAAATTCGATATGGTGGTGGCGCTCAACATTGCTGAGAAATTAGCAGCGCCCTACTATGATGTCGCCATCGCGCACTATCTGCTGCAACCGGAGATGAGCCATTCAATAAACCGGCTGGCGGAGATATATCTGAAAAAAATTCTGCCCGACTATCAACTGCCCGCCACGGCAAAGGCCAACAAGTTCAACCCGGCGCTCTCGCTTGAAATCGAGGATATAGCCAAGGTGGCTTGCGCACGTGCCGCGGCATGCCTCGAGCTGAAGCCTGTGTTTGACAAGAAACTCGAGGAGGAGAAAATGGCGCATCTGCTCCACGACATCGAGCTGCCGCTCGTCGAGGTGCTCGCCGACATGGAGCACACTGGCGTGCGCATCGACACCGATGCCCTTGCCGCCTACTCCAAAGCCCTGACTCAGCGTCTTGCCGACATCGAGCGGGTATGCATCGACCTTGCGGGAATACAGTTCAACGTGGGCTCGCCGGCACAGGTGGGCGAAGTGCTGTTCGACAGGCTGAAAATCGATGAAAAAGCGAAAAAAACGAAAACCGGGCAATACTCCACCACGGAGGAGGTGCTTGAAAAGCTGTCGGGAAAACACCCCATCGTGGGCAAGATCCTGGAGTTCCGAAAGATAAAGAAGCTTCTGTCAACCTACGTCAATGCTCTCCCCGAACTTATAAACCCTCACACGGGAAAAATCCACACCACCTACAATCAGACTGTCACGGCCACTGGACGCCTGTCGTCGACAAACCCGAACCTGCAGAACATCCCTATCAGAAACGACGACGGACGGGAAATCCGCAAAGCATTCATCCCCGACGACGGGCACTCGTTCTTCTCTGCCGACTATTCGCAGATTGAGCTGCGCATCGTGGCAAACATCAGCAAGGACGAGGCGCTCGTGGAGGCTTTCCTTGCCGGCGAGGACATCCACCGTGCCACTGCCGCCAAAATTTTCCACGAACGCACCGAAGACGTGACCGACGATCAGCGACGGAAAGCAAAAACCGCAAACTTCGGTATGATTTACGGCATTTCGGCATTCGGACTGTCGGAGCGACTGCAAATACCTCGCAGCGAGGCCAAACAACTGATTGAAGGCTACTTCAAGACATTCCCCGGCGTGCGTCGGTTTATGGACCAGAGCATCGAGATGGCGAAGGAGAAAGGCTTCGTGACAACCCTGTTCGGACGGCGCCGCATGCTTCCCGACATAACATCGCGAAACGCCGTGGTGCGCGGATATGCCGAGCGAAACGCAATCAACGCTCCAATACAGGGAACTGCTGCCGACATCATCAAAATCGCGATGAACCGCATTTACCGTCGGTTTGACCGCGAGGGAATACGGTCGAAGATGCTGCTGCAGGTGCACGATGAGTTGAACTTCGACGTCGTTCCTGGCGAAGAGGATTCTGTGTCCCGCATCGTAAAAGAAGAGATGGAGGCTGCCTTCAGCGGAACTGTACCTCTCGTTGCCGACTGCGGCTCGGGCGCAAACTGGCTTGAAGCGCATTGACAAGCACCGACGCAAACGCGTCTTTAAATAAAAATTTTGCCCTGCAATAAAAAAATATCCGCAAAAACATTGCAATATTCAGAAAAGTGAGTACCTTTGCATTCGATTTTCGGACTCGGGGTGTAGCACAGTTGGTTAGCGCGCCACGTTCGGGACGTGGAGGTCGGAAGTTCGAATCCTCTCACCCCGACCAACAAAACAGCGAAAGGGCTGTGTCGCAGCAATTCAAGCGACACAGCCCCGATTTTTTCTCCCCACCCTACCCCATTTTTGGCATCATACCCCCGAATTTACATTAAAAATAAAAAGATATTCACTAACTTTGCCTATATGAAGAAGAAAAGTATGCTTGACCTTGGGCGTATCACCGCCGAGGAGTTTAAGAGCGTGGATAAGATACCTGTGGCTGTGGTGCTCGATGATGTGCGCAGCGAGATGAATATTGGCAGTGTGTTTCGCACCGCCGATGCCTTTGTTATCAACCATATAGCGCTGTGCGGCATTACCGCCACCCCACCATCTGCCGAGATTCACAAAACGGCACTGGGTGCGGAAGACAGTGTGGACTGGGCGCACTACCCCACAGTGATGCAGGCTATTGAGCATCTGCGTGGCGAGGGCTACAAGATTTGCACCATTGAGCAGGTGCACGGCAGCATCAGCCTTCAGGAGTTTGACGCTAAGCCGGGCGAAAAATACGCTATCATTTTCGGCAACGAGGTGAAGGGTGTGAGCCAAGAGGCAGTAGATGCCAGCGACTGCTGCATCGAGATTCCGCAATGTGGCACCAAACACAGCCTCAACATCGCCAACACCGCCGCCATAGTGATGTGGCATTTTTTCCAGCAATTCAAATTGTGAACACTACTATAGTAGTATATAAAATTTAAGAATACAATGATTACTATTTCTGACCAAACATACTCTCAATGGATAAATCAATTGAGTAGCCGATACCGAAAAAGTCAAATTAAGGCAGCTATCAAGGTAAACCGTGAAATGTTGATTTTTTATTGGAGCCTTGGAAGAGATATTGTGAATATGAAAGCAGAGCAACAATGGGGAACAAAATTTTTGCAAAACCTTAGCAAAGACCTCAAATTTGCGATGCCTGACGCAACTTGTTTTTCTGAAACAAATCTTAAATACATGAAATATTTTTATGAAATGTATGAGGATTTTTGTCCCCAACTTGAGGACAATTCTAATGAAAAACGTCCCCAAGCTGGGGACAAATTGAAAATTGATATATTTTCTTTGCCATGGGGGCATCATAAATTATTAATTGATAAATTAAAAAATAATACCGATGCAGCCTTTTTTTATATTCGTAAAACATTAGAAAATGGGTGGAGTCGTGATGTGTTATTAAATTATTTATCCACTGATTTATACAAACGTGAAGGAAAAGCTCTTTCGAATTTCAACAGCACGCTTCCTTTAGAAACAAGCGATTTAGCACAAGAATTAACACGTGACCCATATAGTTTTGCATTCACAGGACTAACTGGAACTTTTAATGAAAAAGTCTTAAAGGAAGCTTTGTTAAACAATATCACTCAGTTTCTTTTAGAACTTGGTACTGGATTTGCATATATTGGGAAAGAATACAAATTACAAATTGATGTAAAAGAGAAATATATAGATTTGCTCTTTTATAATCTTAACTTATCATGCTATGTTGTTGTAGAGGTTAAAATTGGAGAATTTGATTTTCAAGATATAGGTCAATTACAAGGTTACGTTGTTGCGGTTAACCATCTCTTACGCAAAGAAGAACGGGATAATCCAACTATTGGTATTATTATTTGTAAATCAAAAAACAATACTCTTGCACAATACGCTCTTGAAGGTAGTAACTTACCTATTGCCATTTCTGAATACGATCTCCAACGCCTTTATCCAACTGAAGTGGAGGGTACAATTCCAACTATAGCACAAATTGAAGATGCAATAAATAAAAGTCTAAATAAAGACAAACCATAATATAGTGATGTGGCATTTTTTCCAGCAATTCAAATTGTGAAAGCAAAAAAAATGCTTTTGAAGGTCGGTTTTGGGAAAATTTTGCGCCAATTTTGATTAACTTTGTGTGTGGCTATGAATCTACGGAATGTATATGACTCGCGACGAATATGGAAACTGGCTCTGATTGCGGTTTCCCTGATTCTTGTGGCTGGCTTTATCTGGATTTCTAACAATCTGGTGAAAGACCTCGCCAAGCAGGAACGCGACCGTATGGAGATTTGGGCCGATGCCACTAAGGAACTGGCGTCGATGAGCAACGAGCCCGCCACCGACGAGCAGGGAAATTTGTTGATGCCCACCGACATCAATTTTCTGTTCAGCATCATTGAGCGCAACCACAATATTCCGGTGCTGCTGGTCGACGACAACGACCAGATTTTGCAATACCGCAACTTCAATCTGCCAGAACCCATCGACAGCCTCAACCCTATGGTTCTGTCGGATGCCAACGAACAATATCTGCAAAAACGATTGGTGAAACTGAAAAAATCACCAAACAAAATCGACATAAAAATCGACAAAACCACCACGCAGCACCTCTATTACGAGGATAGCGACGTGCTTCGCCGCCTTGCCTACTATCCCTACATTCAGTTGGGTGTGCTGCTGCTTTTCCTTGCCATTGCCTACTTCGCCCTTATCAGCGTGAAGAAGGCGGAGCAAAACAAAGTGTGGGTGGGTCTGTCGAAGGAAACGGCGCACCAACTCGGCACCCCTATCTCGTCGCTGATGGCATGGACTCAACTGCTCGAATCAATGGGCGTGGACAAGAATATGGTGGCTGATATGGATAAAGATGTGAACCGCCTGTCGAAAATCGCCGACCGCTTCTCGAAAATCGGCTCTATGCCCGACAAGGAATTGGAGTTTATCAACGAGGCAGTGGAAACTTCGCTCGAATATATGAGCAAGCGCATTCCCAAACGCGTGCAGCTCACTCTACACCTGAAAAACGAGGAAAACTGTGGTGTGATGCTCTGCCAGTCGCTGTTTGAATGGGTGATGGAAAACCTCACCAAAAATGCCGTGGATGCTATGGGCGGTGAGGGTAAAATCGACATCACCGTGAAAAGCCGTGGTCAGCAGAATGTCACCATCTTGGTGAGCGACACCGGAAAGGGTATTCCTCGCAAGAATTTCAAGACGGTGTTTAACCCAGGCTACACCACCAAGAAGCGCGGTTGGGGGCTTGGCCTCACCTTGGTGAAGCGCATCATTGAAGAATATCACGACGGCAGGATTTTCGTGAAAGAATCGGAAGTGGGAAAAGGCACCACGTTCTGCATTGAAATCCCTATCGTGAACGGTAATAACTAATCATTCCTCACAAGTATATAATATGAACTCTATCACTTTTCTCGGCACTGGCAATGCAATGTGCACACGCTGCTACAACACCTGCTTCTATCTCCGGTCACAGTCGGGGGCTATGCTTGTGGACGCTGGCGGCGGCAACGGCATTTTCCGTCAACTTTACAAGGCTCATATCCCATACGAGGAAATTCGCCACATATTTGTGACACATGTCCACACCGACCATATCCTTGGCGTGGTGTGGCTCATACGCAAAATTTCTCCGCTCATCCACAAGGGCAAGCACCCCGGTAAACTGATGATTTACTGCAATAGCGAGGTGCGCCATGCCCTCACCACCATTTGCCAACTGCTCATTCCCCGAAAAATTCAGCGTGCCATAGGCGACAGCATCATTCTGAAGGAAATCACCGACGGCGAGGAAATCATGGTCGACGACATGAAAATGACCTGCTTTGACCTGGGTTCGGAAAAGGCTTCGCAATTCGGATTTGAAATGCTCATGCCCGACGGACAGCGTGTGGTGTGCCTGGGCGACGAGCCCTACTATCCACGCAACAAGAAATATGTGCGCGGCTGCGACTGGCTGCTCTGCGAGGCTTTCTGCCTCTACAAAGACCGTGAGCAATTCCGCCCCTACGACAAGCACCACAGCACCGCCCTTGATGCCGGCAAGCAAGCCGAAGTGCTCGGCGTGAAAAACTTGGTGCTCTACCACACCGAAGACACCAGCCTCGCCACACGCAAAGCAGCCTACACCGCCGAGGCCAAAATCCACTTCCACGGCAACGCCTACTGCCCCGACGACCTCGAAACCCTCCCCCTCACAAAATAATCCCCTATATCAAAGATTTCTCACCAAGCAATATTCAACTGCTATAGCATGAACGAAATGAGTGAACGAAATAATATTGTGCTGAGCCATCCTGATGAATTGATGGAATTTTTATGGGTTAAACCAAAAATTTCAGGTATCAATGTGGATATATTTGTAGACGATAGCAAGTCTTACCAAAGAAACAACCGCCCATTGCTGCTATTTGCAAGAAATGGATATGACAAATCAGTTGACGAGTTTATCCCATTCTCTATCTCCGAACATCCGTCTGTTCTTAATGATGAAATGGAATTTAATATATCATATGATGATATCTTTCTTATTCAGGATTTTATACAGGTTAATTGTCAACTCATTTCCAATCTTGCTGACTACACAATAAGTCAAAGAGAGTTTTTTGACAATGTAGTAAAGGTGTAAACTCCTCTTTCTTTTTAAATTAACAAGTACACACGGAGTATAGTAGTGAAATAGAAAAAGCAAGAAAAATTATAAAAGACTTACAGGAGGATTAATGATATGATTAGTGTAGAAAAATTGAAAAAATTAGAGTCGGTGAATGTGACTCTCAACAATAAATATGGCGAAAAAGGGCTCTGCTTCGCGTGCTGAATTTGATGCTAAAACACAAGCTTGGTATTTACGTGATGAATGCAAAAAACGCCGTATCACAGCGAAAAACCCCTGATGATAATTGTGAATACTCGACCTCGACCAATTATTGATAACCTAAACGACTGGGACTAAAATGTCAAAAACAAGAGACTATTATAATTCAGAAAAGGTTCGTCTATCAGCCCTTATCAAAGAGGGTTTTTTCGGCTTAGACGAAACTGGTAATGGCTTTTTCAAAGGCAAAACTTATCCTTTTGTCCTTCAACAAAAAGGCGCGTTTACAAATCTTTATGAGCCTATCCGCTCTGAGGCATTATCTTATTTCACTATTAATAAAATTGATTGGTGGGCTGGGCGGAAACCAACCGGGCACACTCTATCTTCTCAGATTGCCTGTGTCAATCACTTAATGGCAATACGAAAAGACCCGGTCGCTGTTTTAGCCTTATTAAATGGCATACGCAACCAATTCAAGGAAGTTTTACCTATTCCTTGTGATTCCGATGTGTCTTATATCGCGTTTGAAGCAGTCAGTAAGAAAGATCATCTCAACGAAGATTGTCCCACTCGCGGCTCGAACTGTACGTCAGTTGACGCACTTATCTACGCTGTTGATAATAACAACGAGAGTTGGATAATTCCTATTGAATGGAAGTATACTGAGAGTTACGACGATTGTAAATCCGGGGACAAATCTAACGAAGGTATTACCTATAAGATAGAAACCAATCCCCATAAAAAACCAAAAGGAGAAGTTCGTCTCGACCGTTATTCTGCGCTGATTAAAAATTCTGAACAACTTCGCTCAATACCTTCATTTGTTGAAAATCCAAATTATGATTTTCAAGGTTCAGTATATTTCTTCGAGCCATTTTATCAGTTAATGCGACAAACTCTTTGGGCGGAACAAATGATTCAACACAAAGAAGAAGAAGACATCAAGGCAGACCACTATCTACACATTCATGTTATCCCTCAGGAAGACACCGACTTACTTAATAAAGAATATCGCCCTGCTAATAACAATAATATGGAAGATACGTGGAGAGCTTGCTTAGTAGACCAATCAAAGTATCTGATAGTAGACCCTAAGAATCTGATGCTACCAATAAAGGATTCTTACCCAGAATTATGGGATTATCTTGCTAAAAGATATTTTAATAATTAGGAAGTTGCGGCAGTGCCGCGCTTTCTGTCTCTACATCACCAGGTTTTATGCTGTGAGACACATTCGTTATCATGTACGCCCCTACGATAAAAACCACAGCACCGCCCCTTATGATAAAATGATTTCTTTTCAAATTTAAATGCAAATTGAATCATACCAAATGGACGGTTCTTTTGGCATGTTTTCAATGCGTTGATACATTGCTGTTTGCATCGAAACATGCCAAAGGCATGTCCCTACGTTATGATGCAATTTGCGCTTTCGGAAAATCCAATTTCTGAATATTGGTTTTTCGCCGAAGGCGAGTGGTTTTTATCCTTTTGGCGATGCCACCGCCCTCGCTGGAGAGAGCGGCGTTGGTGATGTGGTGTGGATGATTCAAGCCACAGCTTGAAGTCAGACATGCCGCAGCACTAACGACAGGTGCGAAGCACTGACATCGCTAAAAGGTTGTTTTTTATGTTTTTGTTTCAGTCCCCCCAGTATTTTTCCACTGAACCGATGCCGCATCATGCTATTTAGCAGCTAAAACAATAAAAGGCAGCACCATCATATTGGCACTGCCTTATTATTTTTATCAGAGGGTTTAATTTTTCGTTTTATCCTACTTTTACGCCGGGCTTTACTTCGCCTTGGGGACCGATGACCACGAGGCGGCCGTCGGCATCTTCTGCGCTGAGAATCATGCCTTGGCTTTCAATGCCCTTGAGTTTGCGTGGTGGGAAGTTGGCGATGAAGCACACTTCCTTGCCAATCAGGTCGGCTGGTTCGTAGAATTTGGCGATACCGCTCACGATGGTGCGGCCACCCATGCCGTCGTCAATCTTGAATTGAAGCAGTTTGTCGGCCTTCTTCACCTTTGAGCATTGCAGCACCTTACCCACACGAATGTCGAGTTTCATGAAATCGTCGAACGTACATTCCTTTGCCACAGGTTCGGGTTTGAAGTTGGCGATAATGTTCTCTTGTTTGATGCGAGCGAGTTTGTCGAGTTGTGCTTGAATCACGCTGTCTTCAATCTTCTCAAAGAGCAGCACAGGCTTTTCAATCTTGGCACCGTCGGCAAGAATGTCGAGTTGTCCGAGTTTGTTCCAGTCCACCTCAGCCATACCGAGCATAGCGCGCAGCTTTTCGGCAGTGAATGGAAGGAATGGCTCGAAAGCGATAGCCAAGTTGGCGCAAATCTGGAGCGATACGTTCATAATGGTTTCCACACGCTTCATATCGGTCTTAGCGAGTTTCCAAGGCTCGGTGTCGGCAAGATACTTGTTACCGATGCGCGCCAAGTTCATAGCGTCTTTAAGTGCTTCACGGAAGTGGAACTGCTCGATGTTGTTGCTCAGTATTTCCTTCACGCCCTTAAATTCGGCGATGGTGGCACGGTCGTAGTCGGTGAGTTCGCCAGCGGCAGGGATTACACCGTCGAAGTATTTATGGGTGAGCACCACGGCACGGTTCACGAAATTGCCAAAGATAGCCACAAGTTCATTGTTGTTGCAAGCCTGATAGTCGCGCCAAGTGAAGTCGTTGTCCTTGGTTTCGGGAGCATTGGCGGTGAGCACGTAGCGAAGCACGTCTTGCTTGCCGGGGAACTCATCGAGATATTCGTTGAGCCAGATTGCCCAGTTGCGACTGGTGGAAATCTTTTCACCCTCAAGATTGAGGAACTCATTAGATGGCACATTGTCGGGCAGGATATAGCCACCGTGAGCCTTCAGCATGGTGGGGAACACGATGCAGTGGAACACAATGTTGTCCTTGCCGATGAAGTGAATCAGGCGAGTGCTGTCGTCCTTCCACCAAGTTTCCCAGTTGCCATATTCAGGGTGAGCGTCGCACAGTTCCTTAGTGTTGCTGATGTAGCCGATAGGAGCGTCGAACCACACATAAAGCACCTTGCCCTCTGCACCTTCCACAGGCACAGGAATACCCCAGTTCAAGTCGCGTGTCACAGCACGTGGGCGCAAGTCGGCATCGAGCCACGATTTGCACTGGCCATACACATTGGGGCGCCATTCCTTATGCTCTTTCAAAATCCATTCTTCGAGCCATGGCTGATACTCGTTGAGAGGCAAATACCAGTGAGTGGTTTTGCGCTTCACCAGAGGATTGCCATTGATGGCGTTCACTGGGTTAATCAATTCGTCGGGCGAAAGTGTAGATCCGCACTTCTCGCATTGGTCGCCATTGGCGTCGGCAGCGTGGCACACAGGACATTCACCCTTAATATTACGGTCGGTGAGGAACTCTTGCGTGGCCTCATCATAGAATTGTTCGCTTTCTTGCTGAATAAACTTGCCTTGGTCGTTCAAATACTTGAAGAAATCACTGGCAAACTGGTGGTGGATTTTCGAAGTGGTGCGAGAATACACGTCAAACGAGATGCCGAAGCGCTCGAAACTCGTTTTAATCAGATTGTGGTAACGGTCCACAATATCTTGCACCGAGCAACCCTCCTTACGGGCACGGATAGTGACAGGCACACCATGCTCATCGCTACCACCCACAAAAAGCACATTTTCACCTTGCAGACGCTTGTAGCGCACATAGATGTCGGCTGGCACATACACACCTGCCAAGTGACCGATATGCACTGGACCATTGGCATAAGGCAGCGCAGCAGTCACAAGCGTGCGTTTAAAATCTTTTTTTTCCATATATGATTCAGGTAATTATTATTGAATTTTCAGTTCACAGCCCCACACCGCTTGGCACAGAGCCGACTGCAAAGTTACGAATTTTATCGCTAACTATTTGCATTCCACCCCCAAAACCATCACTTTTCACACAGTATTCCCTCACTATTCCCTCACTGCAACTATTTACAACCATAACGCAAGAACATGCCTTCGGCGTGTTTCTAATGATTTTAAATATAGTGGATTGCTATCAAAACATGCCGAAGGTATGTCGCTATGCTATTTTCCAAATTTTCACACATCATTTTCTGGTGAAATTTGGGTGATTATTCTTCGCCCCATTGCTGCTGCAGCCATTTTACTTTGGCTTTGATGCTGGGGAGATAGAATTGGTCTTTTCTCGCTATTACAACATCGCTGCATCCTTTTGGCCACCTTATAAAGTCGTGGTCTGCCGCATCTTTGATTTTCACAACAAAGTTGTTTATATAATCGATGATACCTTCATACTCGTTGGCGTAAAACTCCTTCCATAGTTTTTTAACCATTTTCTGGAATCGTGGATATTTGCAAATTTCCTTAATCCAGTGCGTATTGGCATAGTGGGGGAGATTTTCGTAAATAAAACTGTGGAAACAGGTGTCGCTACCGGCTTTCCATGTAGCAAAACTACTTCCGAAATCCCATACCGGACCAAACACGAGTTTTGTGGAATCGCCCATTTCTTTGCTCATCCAGCAACTTCCGGAAAACGCCTCTTTATTATCTACTATTTCATTCACTATATAGAATTTCGCCAGCGACTCCATATCTATATACTTTTCCCATTCACGGCTGTTGGGATCGCCGCAATAGATGGCAGAGTCGGTTTTCTCCAAAAAATTCTTAATGTAATTGTATTGCTCACTACTGAGTAGTTCGGGTGAATGGGAGGTGAAATACAGGTTTTGGTTTTCCCTATTGTCGTGCTCATAAATAGGAATTGAGAGACTGTCGGGATAATTTTCTATTTCAAGAAGCCAACCACCAGTCACTTTCAGTGAATCGGTCTCATAGTCGTTCTGCTCGGTAATATTCACTCTGTTTTTGCCAACCTTTATTTGCTCGGTGAGAAAATAAATACCAATGTAGGCACCGTTCATCACCACTTCCACCGGTTCTTGATGAGTGGTGTAGGCAAGTCCCATCTTTTCGCTCAATCTGAAGCCAACAGGATTTTGTAAATATCCCCACCAGTCGAGATAATGAGGAAGCAAAGTGAAATGCTTATTCTTCTTCATTCCAAGCAAAGCTGTCTTTTCAAGGAATTTCAACTTATATGGTTTCTTCACCACATCTCTCCATGTGGAATTGCCACGCCCTCTAATATTTAATTCAGTTGGCGATTCGGGGCTTGCAAACATAGTGCCGTCGGGGTTGACTATATACATCGACGCTTTAATGTATTCCTCCTTGGTTATCACACCCCACTTATTTTCCGTATTGATAAAAACGGTGGGTAAAGTTCCAGAATAGGTGGGTGTGGAGATGGGTGTGTTTCCTAAATTGATGTTTACAATGCTTGCCACATCTGAGGCATTGAGCATTTCATCAAAGTTAACATCGCACCAATACGCAAAATGTCCACGCAAAATAGAATCAATGGCAGTGGTAACATCTTCCTCATTCACCTTAAAATCTAAATTTGCGTCGCCACTTGGCGTGGTGGAAATTCGCTGTGCAGTAGCACCAGCGAACACTCCTGCAAAAGCCAAAAAAGCCATTGCAATTTTTCGTCGTAAACTGTTTTTTTTCATCGTTATATCAATAATAAAAGTTTTCCTAATTTAATTTTGTAACGCAAATTTTTCTTTAATATTATATGTAAATATATGATTTATAATTTTTTTTTTATAAATCGGACCACGCAATATTTTTTCAAAAATTAAAAGGGTATATATAGATATAATCATCTGTGCATTAGAAACACACATTCGACGAAAGCATGTCCATATGTTTGGGTGAAACTTTTGTTACTTTGTGGGTGCTGGTGGTGGTTATTAACAGCTGGCAATCGGGTTGCGTGGGGTGGGTTTAAGAGGGTGTTAATTGTTTGGGGTGGGGAGTGGGGAAAATTGGGCGGATTTGGAGTTATTATCAGGGTGAAATGTGTGCTACAGATAGTTGTGGGGCGTGTTTGGCGGAGTTATCAACAAATTGTTAATAACCTGTGGGAAATGGTTTGAAAACTTATAAATAAAAAAGTGCCGAAAAACTTGACTTTTGAAAATCGCTTGGGCTTAACAATTTATGGGCTAAATCCAAATAAGTTAGGGGAATAATATAATTGTAGATTCAACAGGGTTTTCATCAGTTTTTAATAGGTAATGCCGCAAGAATTTATTAACTTTGCAAGTTGTTAACAGGGTGTTAATAAGGTTTGGAAACTGCTCTAAATCAAAAAATAAGGTTGTTGACCAACTATTAATATCCTCAATATCTACATTAATAACTTTATATGCAAGAAAATGGCTAAAAAGTTATTGCAGTTATTAACAGCGTATCATTATCATTAAATATTAAATTCAATTTTAAAAATAAATAATATATAATGATATGTTGTGTGTTGATAACTCCGCTGCTTGTGTGTGTGCGTACGGAGAAGCGGGCGCGCAAGGAGGAAAGGCAAAGATAAAGATAAAATAAAAAACTACATATAGAAACTATGGAATATAATTTTCGCGAAATTGAAAAGAAATGGCAGCAGTACTGGCGCGACCAGCACACCTACCAAAGTGAAATAAACACCGGCAAGCCCAAATACTATGTGCTCGACATGTTCCCTTATCCATCGGGAGCAGGTTTGCACGTAGGTCACCCACTGGGTTACATTGCCAGCGACATTTTTGCGCGCTATAAAAGACTGAACGGCTTCAACGTGCTCCACCCTATGGGTTACGACGCGTATGGATTGCCAGCAGAGCAATACGCTATCCAGACTGGTCAGCACCCTGAAGTGACCACTGTGAAGAATATTGCGCGCTATCGCGAACAACTCGAAAAGATTGGTTTCTGCTACGACTGGAACCGTGAAGTGCGCACTTGCGACCCTAAATACTACAAGTGGACGCAATGGGCGTTTATAAAAATGTTTAAGAGTTACTACAACACTGCCCTCGATAAGGCTCGCCCTATTGAGGAACTGGTGGCTTATTTTGAAAAGAACGGTAGCGAGGGCTGCAACGCTGCCACCAACGGCAACAACGATTTCACCGCCGAGCAATGGAATGCCATGAGCAAGGTGGAAAAAGAAACCACGCTGATGGACTACCGCATCGCCTACCGTGGCAACACGATGGTGAACTGGTGCCCTAAGTTGGGCACTGTGCTTGCCAACGACGAGGTGAGCGAAGGCGTTTCGCTCCGTGGCGGCTATCCTGTGGTGCAGAAAATGATGAGCCAATGGTGCTTGCGCGTGTCGGCTTACGCTGGTCGTTTGCTCCGCGACCTCGACAACTTGGAATGGACCGACTCCATCAAGGAAACACAACGCAACTGGATTGGTTTCAGCGAAGGTGCCGAAATGCAATTTCCACTTGTGGGCAGCGATGAGAAGATGCTTATCTTCACCACTCGTGCCGATACCATTTTCGGCGTCACTTTCATGGTGCTCGCTCCTGAAAGCGAATATGTGGAAAAGGTGACCACCGCCGAGCAAAAGGCTGCTGTGGAAGTCTACCTCGACGAGGTGAAGCACAAGACCGAGCGTGAGCGTATGATTGAAAAGAAGGTTTCGGGTGTGTTTAGTGGTTCGTATGCCATCAACCCTGTGACCGGTAAAAATATTCCTATCTACATTAGCGACTATGTGCTTGCCGGCTATGGCACCGGTGCCATTATGGCTGTGCCTGCGCACGACAGCCGCGACTATGCCTTTGCCAAGCATTTCGGCCTCGACATCATTCCACTGATTGAGGGTGCTGATGTGAGCGAGCAAAGTTTCGACGCTAAGGAAGGCATCGTTATCAATTCAAATAACGAAAAACTCCAACTCAACGGTCTGCAAGTGAAAGATGCTATCGCCAAGACTAAGAAGTTTATCGTGGAAGAAGGCATTGGCAAGGTTAAGGTAAACTATCGCCTTCGCGACGCTATCTTCAGTCGTCAGCGCTATTGGGGCGAACCATTCCCAGTGTATTACGATGCCGACGGTCAGCCACAAACAATCGACGAGAGCGAACTGCCATTGCAACTCCCTGAAGTGGACAAATTCTTGCCAACCGAAAGCGGTGAGCCTCCATTGGGACGCGCAAAAAACTGGGTGGCTTCCAACGGTCAGCCATTGGAACTCTGCACTATGCCTGGTTTCGCTGGTTCGAGTGCTTACTATTTGCGCTATATGGATCCACACAACGATGATGCGCTGGTGGGCAAGGAAGCCAACGAGTATTGGCGTCAGGTCGACCTTTATGTGGGCGGTACCGAACACGCCACAGGTCACTTGATTTACAGCCGCTTCTGGAACAAGTTCCTCTACGACTACGGCTATGTGTGCGAACCAGAACCATACAAGAAACTTTTCAACCAAGGTATGATTCAAGGCCGCAGCAACTTTGTGTACCGTATCAAAGACACCAACACTTTCGTGAGTCTGAATTTGAAAGATGAATACGATGTTACGCCTATTCACGTGGATGTGAACATCGTGAACAACGATGTGCTCGACATCGACAAATTCCGCGCATGGCGACCAGAATTTGAAAATGCCGAATTTATTCTTGAAAAGGGTAAATATATTTGCGGTTGGGCTATTGAGAAGATGTCGAAGTCGATGTTCAACGTGGTGAACCCTGATGTGATTGTAGAGCGTTACGGTGCCGACACACTTCGCCTCTATGAAATGTTCCTCGGTCCGGTTGAAGCCAGCAAGCCTTGGGACACCAACGGCATCGACGGTGTGAACCGTTTCTTGAAGAAATTGTGGAATATGGTGTTTGATGGCGATGCAGTGCGCCTGACCGACGAGAAACCAACAGCCGACAACCTCAAGTCGCTCCACAAACTCATCAAGAAGGTGACTGCCGATGTGGAAGTGCTCAGTTACAACACTTCGGTGGCTGCATTCATGATTTGCGCCAACGAACTCTACTCACAAAAGTGCGTGAGCAAAGCCATCTTCAACGACCTGATTGTGGTGCTCGCTCCATTTGCTCCACACATCTGCGAAGAACTGTGGCACGTGCTCGGTCACGAAGGCACAGTGTGTGATGCGCAATGGCCAGCCTTCAATGAGGAATACCTCAAAGAAAGCAACGTGAAATATACCGTAATGTTCAACGGCAAGCCACGCTTCAACATTGAAGTGGCAGTAGGCATCGACAAAGCCGAAGTGGAACGCCTCGCCCTCACCGACAAAGCCGCCGAAAAGTGGATTGCAGGCAAAACTCCAAAGAAGGTAATCGTAGTGCCAAACAAAATCGTAAACGTAGTGGTATAATCCACCACTCCCCATAATTCGCCAAAAGCCCAGCCCCTCAAAAAGGCCGGGCTTTTGCTTTTATAAAATGCCATATTTCACCAAATGCTATAGCATCAATTATAATCTATTATTTAAGCAATAAATCCATATTCTATAGGAAAAGTGTATTTTTGCATATCCTTTTTTAGTATGAAAGTACGTATTTTTTATAAGTGATTGAGAATGAGATAAGTTTTTATCTCATAA
>OLHA01000962.1_pt1 | contig 16097 bp, 19 predicted proteins | sample 1605961 | NCBI WGS metagenome assembly OLHA01 (sample SAMN03283288) | human gut metagenome | biome: human-associated habitat; material: feces | host: Homo sapiens | place: Peru | collected 2012
AGAAATCTAACGATTTATCCTTAAAAAGTGCAAGCAATATTGCATATTCTAAGATCAGTAAGACTTAGCTTTGATTTAGTTAAGTTTATTATCAAGATTTAATGCAAAAAGTTTAAAGTTATAGCTAGGCACTTTAACTTTTAAGCTCCAAAATGGCATCTTAAAAAGTTTCTCTACATAGTGGTTCACGGAAAGTATGGTAAGCAAACATCTTAAGCATATTAACAATCTTAAAAAATTAAAAGTTGAAAATGTTAAAGCTCTTCTAAAAGATTCTTTTATTCGTGAAGGAGCTTTTCTTGAGATGAATGAAAATTGCACTCCAGCTAATGGTGAGGCTATTGATAAAGCACTAGCAGCTCATTCAAGAAAACCTGCTGTAACTAGCGCAACAAACATTAAAGAAAAAAATGATTATCTCTTTTACCTTTATGTAGCCTTTGCCTTTGGCGGGCATGGCGAGTGTGGCGAAAAGTTAAAAGATTATATTAGTGACTAGTATTAATTTATCAAAAAGACTACAGTCAATTGCTAATATGATTGAGTGTGATAGTAGTATCGTTGATGTTGGTTGTGATCATGGTCTTTTGGATATTTATTTAACATTAAATAAAAATTGCAATTGTATTGCAGCTGATATAAGTAAAAATGTTTTAGAAAATACTAAAAAAAATATTTATAAATATAATTTAGAAGAAAAAATTAAAATAGTTTGTAGTGATGGCTTAAAAAATATAAATATAGATGAGAATAAAATCGTTATATCTGGTATGGGAACTTCTACAATATTAAATATTTTATCTAGTAAAAAAACAAATGAAATTGATGATTTGATTATTCAGTCAAATAACGAAATAGATAAATTAAGACGTAATGTTTGTGGGTTAGGTTTTTATATTTATAATGAAAAAATTGTTTTTGATAAAAATAAGTATTATGTTATAATTTATTTTAAAAGAGGTACTAAAATGTATAATAATGTTGATTATATATTTGGACCTATTGCAAGGTTTGATAAAGAAAATCACATATATTTTAATGATTTATATAATAAAAATTTTGATATTTTAAATAAGATTCCTAAAAAACATGTTATAAAGAAATTTAAGCAATATAATTATTTAAGAAAAATAAAAAAATTCACATGTATATAAAATGTGATTTTTTTTATACAAAAAATGTTGGCTGATTATAATTGTTTAAATTTACATCTTGTTTATTACTTTCTTCATTAAATTCATTATTTTCTTTAACTACGCTTTCAGTATTATTACTTATCGGTGTATCTACTTTTTTAAATTCATTCATTATTTTAAACATAGTTTTGGCGTTATTTAAAATAGGGGAAACTTGTTTTACCATTGGTATTGCTTGATTAACTATTCCTAAAGTTTTTTGTACATTTGATAAAATACCAGACCAATTGGTTCCTTTAATACCACCCAAAATTCCTGATAAAATTCCCTTACTAGCAGGAGCAGTATATGGTGTGTAACCAAAATAAGGTGAATAATAGTTCATATTAAATACTCCCTTCTAAATTATTATATGAAAAATACAAAAAATGTTTTACAAATTTGTTATTTATGATATAATTTATGTTAGAATAAATAGTGGAGTACATATTAAGGATATTGGTGATGTGTGATGATACAAAAAATTATTTTGGCGCCATTTAATTTTATTTTTAAAATTATATCTTTTGTTTTGAGTAATTTTTGGTATGGTTTTTTAGTTTTATGTTATTTGGTATATTATGTTGTATCAAGTTTTTTTAGAACTATTACCTTTCCTATAAGATATATTCTTAAAAAGAAAAAAAATAGTGAAAAAAATCTATTAAAACAAGAAAAGCACAGAAAAGAAAAACTTAGTAAATTACAAAAAATTCAAGAAAGACAAAAAGCTAAGGAAAGAAAGTATTTAGAGGAACAAGAAAGAATTGCAGCTAAAAAAAGAGAAAAAGAAGCAGATAGTATTGTTTTTGCTAAAAGAAAACGTAAAAAAATTGGTGAAATAATTAATGATTTTATTATGTCAGTTATTTCTATTCCTAAAAAAATCAAAGAAAAAAATGAGGAAGCTAAAAGAAAACAATTAGAAAGAAAAAATTTATCTAGACAGGTTTTATTAATTGATTTTGATGGTGAAGATGCGGTTAAAAGTAGTGAAAAGCAAATTTATGAGTATGTAGCAAAAGATACTGATGGAAAAATTATAAAGGGATATTTTGATGCTTTTTCTAAAGTTGAAGTTCATTCATTTTTATTAAATGAGGGTTATGAAGTATATAGTATAAGGACTTCAAGATGGATTAAATTTTTTCATGGTAATTATTCTTCAAATAGAGTGAAAATTAAAATTAAGGATTTAATTTTCTTCTTAACTCAATTATCTACATATATTAAGGCTGGTATTCCACTAGTTGATTCTCTTAAAATATTAAGTAGACAATATAAGCAAAAAAGTTATCAAAGAATTTTTAAATCAATGATGTATGATTTGACTATGGGTGAAAATTTTAGTACTGCTATGGAAAAACAAGGTGTTGCGTTTCCTAAGTTACTTATTAATATGGTTAAGGCGTCCGAAATGACTGGTGAGCTTCCAGAAGCCTTAGATGATATGGAACAGTATTACACTGAAGCAGAAGCTACAAGAAAACAAATGATAACAGCCTTAACTTATCCTTCAATTATTTTTATTATAGCTATAGCTGTTATGACTTTTATTATGGTATTTGTTGTTCCAAAATTTGTTGAAATTTATGATACAATGGATGCCGCTGAAATTCCAAAATTTACAATAGTTGTTATGAAAATAAGTGATTTCTTACAACATAATTTATTTATGTTATTGGTAATTATCGCTATTGTTATTATTTTGATGAAGTGGCTTTACGATAACGTAAAAGCATTTAGAATGATGATGCAAACATTTGCTATGAGATTACCAATCTTCGGTAATATTATAATTTATAACGAAGTTACAATGTTTACTAAAACATTTTCATCATTACTAAAACACAATGTATTTATTACAGATAGTATGGAAATTTTAAATAAAATAACAAATAACGAAATATATAAAAATATGATTTTAGATACTATAAATAATTTGGCTAAGGGTGAAAAAATTTCGCTAGCATTTAAGGATCAATGGTCTTTTCCGATTCCGGCTTATGAAATGATTGTAACTGGTGAAAGAACTGGTCAATTACCTGAAATGATGAGTAAGGTTTCATCTTATTATCAAGAGCAACATAGAAATGCTGTAACACGTATAAAAGCTTTTGTAGAACCGGCTTTAATTATTTTCTTAGCAGTTGGCGTAGGGTTTATAGTGTTATCAATTGTTATTCCAATGTTTAATATGTATAATGAAATTCAATAGAAAGTAGTGTGTGTGATGGATTTGTATTATTGTGTTGTTATGTTTATTATAGGTTCGGTTTTAGGATCGTTTTATAATGTTGTTGGATATAGAATTCCCAAAGGTGAATCGATTATATTTCCATCATCACATTGTACTAATTGTGGTCATAAATTAAAGCCATACGAGTTGATACCGATTTTATCGTTTTTATTTCTTGGTGGTAAATGCAGCAAATGTAAACAAAAAATCTCATGGTTTTATACCATATTTGAACTTCTTACAGCAATTTTATTTGTAATTTGTTATGTAGTTTTTAAGGAAAATATTATTAAACTATTAATTGCGCTTACATTTGTTTCAATGATAATTATTATTTTTGTAAGTGACTATCATTATTTAATTATTCCTGATTCAGTTTTGATTTTTTTCACACTTGTATTATTAATTGAAATTGCCATCGAAATTGGTATTACCAAAATATATATACCTATATTTTCAGGAATTTTTTCTTTTATAAGTATGTATGTTATAAAATTATTAGGTGATTTTTTATTTAAGAAAGAATCAATGGGTGGCGGAGATATAAAACTTCTATTTGTAATTGGTATGGTTTTAGGATTTCCAGAAGCATTGTTTTCAATTTTTATAGGTTCAATTGTAGGATTGCCAATTGCTTTTATTATTTTGATGAAAAATAAAGATCATGTTATACCATTTGGACCATTATTAGGTATCGGATCATTAATTATGTTGTTTACTCAATTTAATGTTATTAATTTTATAAATTCATTGATTTAATATTTAGAAAGAGGGATGCATAAGAAAAAAGTAATGATATTAAGTTTAACAACACTATTTTTATTAGTTGGATGTGGAAAAAAAAGAAGAAATAAAAGAACCAAGTAAAGATATAGAAACAAATAAAACTCCAATTAGTGATAAAGTATTAGATGATTTTAGTTTTACAAATACAAATATAGTAGTAAAAAATAATCATAGTACATTAACAACCTAAGCAACAAATAATAGTTCTGAAGATAAGAGTATAGAACAATTTAAAATTATAATTAAAGATAAAGATGGAAATGTAATGAAAGAAACAATAGGTTATATAGGGGGAGTAATAAAATCAAAAGAATCTAAAACAATAATAACTGGTGTTAATATGTCACTAACTGATACATATGATATTGAATATAGTTACTAAGTTCATTAATTTGAACTTTTTTCTTTACATATTTTTTTTTGAATGTTATAATATATCCCCTGAAGGTGATACTATGGAAAAAAATACAATTGCAGTTTTGTTTGAACATAAGAAAATTGCCGATAATATTTGGGAATTAGTACCACAAAAAACAATAATCGGAAAACTAGTAAAGGAAAAAATTTGTGATGTTTTAATCACAAAAGATAAAAAGTATTATAGCGTATCAAAAGATGATTATACTTTAGAATGTTTTGGTTATCCAATTTCATCATGGGAATATTTCAATGATATAAGTATTGATGATAATATTCATGATATTGAAACAACTGCAAATATGTATTTTGATTTAATTAAAGAAAACAAATACTATAAAAGTGATTTAAATAAAAGAAGTAGACGTTTTTATAAATTAAAAGAAAATAAAACTTTAGTTATGACGAAGATTCTAGATAGTTATAAAGATTTTTCTGTAGATGAAAAAATAATATATGATAGAATTGGTCATGAAGAAGAATTTGATAATCAAAGCATAAGTGCAACAATATTCTTGGATTATTTAGGCATGGAACCATCAGACATAAAAACAATTATTAGTGGTAAGGATACAGATATTGTATCTCATGATTATAAATATATTAATATTAATGCTTGTGATTTTGCAGATTTAAATAAGAATATAAATAAAAAAATTGATAATGATAATTATTTGAATTTAGGTAATGCTTACGAAAGTTTAAATAAAATAATTATATCTCAAGATCAAGCATTAAAAGAAATTTTATTAACAATGAAACTAAATTATCAGAAAATGAAAATGAATTATCCAGTTAGTAACATTTTGCTTGTTGGTCCAACCGGTGTAGGTAAAACTTTAATAGCGAAAGAAATAAGCAAAAAATTAAATGTTCCTTTTGTTTGTATTGATTCAAATAACTACACGCAGGCTGGATATGTTGGTGAAACTATAACAAACTGCTTAGAACAGTTGTATATAAAATCTAATTATAATAAAGAATTAGCTGAAAAAGGTATTGTATTTATTGATGAGATAGATAAATTAGCTCAAAATAGTTCCACCGATTATATTAAAACATTAGGTGTTCAGGACGCATTATTAAAACTACTAGAAGGACAAGAATATAATTTAACAATTGGTAAGGAAAAAAGTGCTATTTTGTTTGATAGTTCAAAAGTTACTTTTATTGCAGCGGGTGCCTTTAATAATATTACTTCGCCAAAATTAGAAAAAGGTATTGGTTTTGAAAAGTCATTAGTTGTTAAAAATGATTACCATAATAATATAAACGAAAAATTAATTCAATATGGTATGAAAAATGAATTAATTGGAAGATTTTCAAAAATTGTATTATTAAATGAATTAAAAGTAGAAGATATGAAAAAAATTATTTTATCAGGAAAAAGTATTTTCAATTTTTATGTATCACTCTTTAGCAATTATGGTATTAAATTTATATATGATGATTCTTTTATAGATGAAGTTGCAAGGTACGCTTATAATTGTTTTGGAGGAGCTAGAGGTATTAATAAAGTTTTAGAAAATATTTTTGCCGATTGTTTGTGGAAAATTTACACAATGGATAAAAATTACTCATCTTTAACTGTAAATTCAGAAACAGTAAGTAATCCTAAAAAATATATTTTGAAATAAAACTAAATATAGTATAATTAATTTGGTGAAATTATGGAAAGATACCGTGAAATTGAGAAAAGTATAATAAAAAAATATCGCAAAGAGATATGGAGTAAATTTGTAAAAGCAATTAAAGAATTTGAATTAATTAAGGAAAATGATAAAATTGCAGTTTGTATAAGTGGGGGTAAAGATTCATTTTTACTCGCAAAATGTCTAGAAGAATTAAAACGTCATGGTCAATTTAAATTCGATTTAGAATTTATTGTTATGGATCCGGGATATACAAAAGAAACATTGGAACAAGTTATTGAAACGGCTAAAATTTTAAATTTGAAAATTAATATTTTCAAGAGTAATATCTTTGAAGTTTCAAAAAAATCTCTAGGAGATAATCCATGTTTTTTATGTGCTAGGATGAGAAGAGGACATTTATATAGTAAAGCTCGTGAATTGGGTTGTAATAAAATAGCCTTGGGGCATCATTTTAATGATGTTATTGAAACCGTAATGTTGAATATGATTTTTAATGGTCAGTTTTCTAGTATGATGCCAAAATTAAAAAGTGAAAATTTTGAAGGTATTGAATTAATTAGACCTTTATATTATGTTTTTGAAAAAGATATTATTTCGTGGGCTAAAAAGAATGATTTAAATTTTATAGGATGTGCTTGTTCTGTTACCAAAAAAGGAATAGGTAGAAGAAAACAAATTAAAGAATTGATAGAAGATTTAAAAAAAATAAATCCAAATATTGATTATAATATTTTTAAAGCAACATGTAATGTAAACTTGAATACAATGATTTCTTACTATAAAGATTCAAAAATTTATAATTTTTTAGATTATTATGATAATTAATTTTTCACTTGCATAAATTTTCGTTGTTGTGATATAATATAAATGTCTAGAAGATAGGATAAAGCTCAATTAAGAAAAACCTACTAAATTAAACGATACGGGAATCTAATTTGTTAGTGGTGTTGAATACTTGTACATTTTTGCAAGGATCCTAAAACTAATAATGTGATGCCCACCTGGGAGACTAGGTTTTTATCGTTAGGAGCTCCTACTTCTGGACTTTTTTTTTGTTTTAATTAATGTTATAATGTATTTGGTGATAGTATGAATCAGTTTGCACGATTAGAAATTTTAGTTGGTAACGATAATGTTGAAAAAATAAAAAATACGAGTGTTTTAGTAATTGGACTTGGTGGAGTTGGAAGTTTTGCTTTAGAATCTTTAGTAAGAAATGGTGTTGGAAATATAATAATTGTCGATGCCGATACAGTTGATATAACGAATTTGAATAGGCAATTAATGACTTGTCACGATAACATTGGATCTTATAAAACTGATGTATGGGAAAAAAGAATTCATAGTATAAACCCAGAATGTAAAGTTACAAAAGTTACAGAGTTTATTACATCAGAAAACATTTCTTTATTATTTTCGTGGAAATTTGATTATATCATAGATGCTTGTGATACAATAAGTGTTAAGAAAGAATTGATTCGAGAATCAAAAAAGAGAGGTATAAAGTTAATTTCTGCAATGGGAACAGGATTTAAGATGGATCCTAGTCGTTTAAAAATAACCGATGTTTCTAAAACATCTTATGATCCTATTGCGGCTATTATTAGAAAAATGGTTAGAGATGAAAAAATTAAAGGAAAAGTAATGGTTGTTTCCAGTGATGAACAGCCTATTAAGAGTACTTCTAAAACAATAGGTTCTGCTTGCATTGTTCCTTCAGTTGCTGGTCTTTTGTGCGCAAGTTACGTAATCAATGATATTTTGAGGTGAAAAAATGAAAAATGAATTATTAAAAATTATAAAATCATTTTCTGGAAATGTTTTTACATTGGGTATTACAGATAAAGATATTATAGATAGTATTCAAAGCAACTCAAATATTGATCATTTTCTTATGTTAAACATTAATAAAAAAATAGAATATGATGAATCTATAAATTATAAGCCAGTTAAGAATGTAAAAATAAAAAAAATTAAGAAGAAAAATAAAAGAAAAAAAATAGATTTTACTTTATGTGAAATTAGTGATTGCAAGGCACACTTTAAAACATTTATAAATGATACCATTTATTTTACTAAGAAGAAAGTTTATTATTATGGTAAAACGGATGAATATGATTTAGATGATTTAATAAAAAAATATCGTAGATATAATGTAATCATTACTATAACTAAATATAGTGATGAATTTATATTAGAAATTGATACTAGTTGTGCTAAAACAAATAAAATAAAATCAATTTTTTATAGAATTATTGATTCTATTTCCAGTTTTTTTGATTTTTTAACAGATTTTTTATTAAGTTAGGTGGTATTTATGCAACGATATTTTGCACGTGAAAAAATTGATAATAAATTTATTTTAAATAACGATGATTTATATCATATTCGTACTGTAATGAGAATGAATGAATCAGATAAAATTGAGGTTGTGTATAACCATCAAGTATATATTTGTTCACTTCATAATGTTAATAATGATATTATAATTGAGATTTCTGAAATGCAACCGGATATTTTAAAAAATGAAGTTGAAATAGTTTTAGCAATACCTATTTTAAAAGAGCAAAAAATGGATTATATTTTACAAAAAAGTACGGAACTTGGTGTAAGTAAAATAATACCTTTTATAGCTTCAAGAAGTGTTGTTAAATTAAATAGCGATAAAGAAGAAAGTAGAATTTTAAGATGGCAAAAAATTTGTAAGGAAGCAAGTGAGCAGTCAAAAAGAGTTGATATTCCTATTGTAACAAGAGTAAAAACAATAAAAGATTTAAAAAATTTTGAGGGGAGAAAATTTGTTTGCTCTACAAAAAAAGATGTAAATAACATCAAAATGTTTTTGCAAAAACATACTAGTTGTGATAAACTGTTATTAGTGATAGGTCCCGAGGGTGGTCTAGCAAATAATGAAGAGGATTATTTGGTTAGTGTTGGATTTATTCCAGTATCCTTAGGGAATAGAATAATGCGTGTTGAAACAGCGCCATTATTTATCCTTAGTGTTATTAATTATGAAATGATGGAGTGATATTATGGGTAGTATTATTAATGCAATAATAAGTAATGATTTATTGTTTTATGGAATAATAGTTTTTCTAATTGTTGGAGTTATTCTTTTATTTATGTATTTACATCATAAAAAATTTATTGATTTATTAGAAGAAGAAATTGAGTTTACAAAAGTTGATGATGAAAAAATTAATGAGAGTTTACAAAATTTAGCAGAAGTTAGCAATGTAGAAAAAATTGTTAAAGATGAACCAAAATTGGAAGAAATTGATTCTCAAATAGATGGTAAGTCAGCAATAGAAAAAATCATGAATGAAAATATCAGTGAAAAAGAAAAAATCGAAGCAGTAGAAGATACTAAAGTAGAGAATGTAGTAGAACAAAAATCAGAAAATAAAAAATTTGAAAATGTTAATAAAGTTGAAGAAAAAGAAACTGAACAAAAATCTGAATTAGAATTAATGCTTGAAAAAATGCAACATGATTTAGAAGAACAAAAAGAAAAAGACGCTGTTGCAATATTTGAACAAGAACAAGAAGAAAAATCGATTATTAGTTATAAAGAATTATTAGAAAGAAAAAGCGAATTAACAAATTCTTTATTATTAAACGATGAAAGATTTGAAAATGAGCCAACTATTGTTGAAGATAATGATTCGTATGCTAATTATGCCGATTTAATTGAAGAAAAAGAACCTTCTTTAACTGATAATTATATTAAACTTGTAGATAATGTTAATGATACTATTAGTATAGATAAGGCTTTAGATGAAAATGAAAATAAGAAAAATGGTTCTAAAAAATTTGTAACAACTGATTTTATCTCTCCAGTATTTGGCAGAAGAAAAGCAGAATTTGACTATCCAAAAGTTCCAAATTTTAAAGAAATGATGATGAAGAAGGAAAAAACTAATGAATATGATTTAGAGGCTACTTTAAATTTAGAACCTTTAGCTGAACAGATGAAAAAAGATGATGCATTTTTAAGTGCTTTGAAAGAATTTAGAAAAAATTTAGAATAGGCCTTTGGTCTATTTTTTTGGAGGTAAAAAATGAATTTTTATATTTATACGTTAGGATGTAAGGTAAATACTTATGAATCAAGTGTTATTGCTTCACTTATGAAAAAAAACGGTTTTAATGAAGTCGCTAGTAGTGATGAAAAATCCGATATATATATAATTAATACTTGTACTGTAACTAATACAGCTGGAAATAAATCATTAAAAATGATAAGACAAGCCTATAGAAAAAACAATGACGCTATTATTGTGGTAGTTGGATGTTTGTCACAAGTAGAAAGTAAAATGGTAAGTGAGTTACCAGGAGTTTCTATTGTACTTGGCAATAAAAATAAAAGTAAAGTTGTTAATTATATAAAAGAATTTATGGAAACAAGAAAGCAAATTATTGATATATATGATTTAGATAAAGTTGATTTTGAATGTATGAAATTAGACAATTTTGATAAAACTAGGGCTTTTGTTAAAATTCAGGATGGATGCAACAACTTTTGTTCATATTGTATTATTCCTTATACTAGGGGTGACGTAAGAAGTAAAAAGAGGGAAGATGTTTTATCAGAGATAGAATCATTAGTTTCATTAGGTCATAAAGAAATTGTTTTAACAGGTATTCATACTGGTCATTATGGCAGTGACTTAGAAAACTATGATTTTGCTGATTTATTATCGGAAATAGTAAAAATTAAATCTTTAGAAAGAGTAAGAATTTCATCTATTGAGATAACTGAAATAGACGATAAAGTATTAGATGTAATTAAATCTAGTAAAGTAATAGTTGATCACATTCATATTCCTTTACAATCAGGATGTACTAAAACATTAAAAGATATGAATCGTAAATATGATATAGAATATTTTAAAAATAAAATAGCAAAAATAAGGAGTATTAGACCAGAAATTTCTATTACGACAGATGTTATTGTTGGTTTTCCAGGTGAAACAGAAGATGATTTTAAAACTACAGTAGAAAATATAAAAGAAATTAATTTTTCAAAAATTCACGTTTTCCCATATTCTGTAAGAAAAGGTACAAAAGCAGAATTTATGGATAATCAAGTTAGTGAAAATGTAAAAAAAGAACGTGTTAAAGTTTTATTAGAATTGTCAAAAGAATTAGAAATAAATTATATGAATAAATTTTTAAATAGAAAAGTTATTTTTATTCCAGAAGTATTTAAAGATTCTTATTTAATAGGTCATACTGGTAATTATCTTTTAATTAAGGCAAATGGCAATAAAAACTTATTAAATACCGATACTAGTGCGATTATTAAAAAAATAGATTATCCATATTGTATAGCTGATATTTGTAAATAATAGGGATTTAAAATGGCAAATTTTATTAAAGGAAACTATAAAAGAACAATTTTTTCAACTGATAAGGGTTATATGGTTGGCCTTTTTAAAATTAAAGAAACAAATGATCACGATATGGAAGATTTTATTGGAAAACAAATAACATTTACAGGTTTTTTTGAACAATTAAATGAAAATGATTTATATGTTTTTTATGGTGAGGTAGTTAATCATCCTAAATATGGTGTACAATATCAAGTAAAAGAATATGAAAGATTAAAACCAGCTGGAAGGGATGGAATTATTGAATTTTTATCAAGTGATTTATTTCCTGGAATAGGTTTTAAAATGGCTACAAAAATTGTCGAAAAATTAGGAGAAAATGCCCTTGATTTAATTATTCAAGATGAAAAAACTTTATTACTTGTTAAAGGTTTAAATGCAGAAAAGAGAAAAATGATTTATGAAACTTTAATAAATTACGAGGATAGTCATAAGACAATTGTTTATTTGACTGAATTAGGATTCTCAATGCGTGATAGTTTATTAATATATAATAAATATAAAACAAGTACAATAATGCAGATTGAAAATGATATTTATCAAATTATTGATGATATAGATGAAATTTCATTTTTAAAGGTTGATGAAATTGCTAAAAATATAAATATACCTTTTGATTCTGAAAAGCGAATTAAAGCATCTATAATTTATATTATGAACAATTTAACTTTTAATAATGGAGATACTTATTTTTTGATAGATGAATTATTTGCAGAATTGTTTTCATTTTTAGGATTTAAAATTTCTATTGAACTATTAAAGCAATATTTAGAAGAACTACATTATGAAGATAAGATCGTTATAATAAATGAAAAATATTATTTAAAAAGTATTTATGATGCAGAAATAAATATATGTGAAAAACTTAAATATTTAAATAAAAAAAGAAAAGTTAAAAATGATAATTTAAGTATAAAATTAGAGGAATTAGAAAAAATTAATAATATAACTTATAATGAAAAACAAAAAGAAGCGATAATTGAATCATTAGAAAATAATATTACAATTATCACAGGTGGACCTGGAACTGGTAAAACAACAATTATAAAAGCAATAGTAGATTTATATCAATTAATAAATAATTATAGTGATACACAAATGATAGATAAAATTTCACTTTTAGCGCCAACCGGAAGGGCAAGTAAAAGATTAAGTGAGTCAACAAATTTTAAAGCTACTACTATTCATAGATTTTTAAAATGGAATAAAGAAAATAATTCATTTGGAGTTAATGAATATAATAAGGATTATAGTAAACTTATAATTGTTGATGAAGTGAGTATGCTTGATATTAATATATTTGATAGCTTATTAAAAGGATTAACTAATGATATTAAATTGATTTTAGTAGGTGATTATAATCAGTTACCGAGTGTTGGACCAGGACAAGTTTTAAAAGATTTAATAATGAGTAATGTATTTAAAACTATATATTTAAGTCTTTTGTATCGTCAAAAGGAAAATTCATATATAAATACATTAGCGTATGAAATAAAAGAAAATAATTTAACAGATTTTTTAACTACAAAAGACGATTATACATTTTTAAATTGTTCAAGTAAAAGTATAAGAAAAAATTTACATACATTGTGTGAACAAATTATATCAAAATGTTATGACTCTAAAGATTTTCAAGTTATGGCTCCTATGTATTATGGCGAGGCTGGAATTGACTTATTAAATCAAGAATTACAAAGTATTTTTAATCCACCAGATATTTCAAAAAAAGAAATTAAAATTGGTAATATCATTTATAGAGAAAATGATAAAGTTTTAGAACTTACAAATGTTCCGGATGAAAATATTTATAATGGTGATATTGGATTTATAAAAAAAATTATTGATGCTAGCGAAAGTGAAAGTAAAAAAACTGAAATTTATATTGATTTTTATGGAAATGTTGTAAAATTTTTACCAAAAGATTTTGCCTTAATAAAACATGGTTATGCAGTTAGTATTCATAAATCTCAAGGAAGTGAATTTCAAGTAGTAGTAGTTATATTAAGTATGTCACATAAAAGAATGCTTTATAGAAAGCTTATTTATACAGCCGTTACAAGAGCAAAGAAAAAATTAATTTTACTTGGTGAAGAAGAAGCATTTAGGTATGCAGTGTGTAATGATAATGAATATATTAGAAAAACAACATTATTAGACAATTTAGTTGAATAATATTTTAAATTTAGTTAATTATATTAATGTGCATATTTGCACAAAGTCATATTATTTAGCTGAGAGGTGATATTATGAAACTAGGTAAGGATATTGCACTTATGGCTATGGGTGCAGGTGCTGTTTTAGCATATCAAAAATATAGTAAACCTATAATGAAAGCAGTTGATAATACTGCCAAAAAAGCAATCAAAAAAGCAAATGATAAGCTAGAAGATATGATGTAAAGAATAAAAACCCTTAGGGGTTTTTATTGTTTTAGTTTATTTTTTTTTATAAATATGTTAAAATGAATTTAGAATTGAGGTAATGATATGAAAAAAGGATTTACGTTAGCTGAACTTTTAGCTGTTATAGTTATTTTAGGGCTTTTAGCTTTAATTGCTGTACCAGTTGTATTAAATAAAATTAAATCTACAAAAGAAGATTTATATAATAATCAAATTGAAATGATTAAATCTGGCGCTATTAGTTACGTTACTAGTGAAATTACACATTTAAAATCTGATTCACCATTTTATACACCTGTTACAAATCATACAAGGGTAACTATTACAAAAACTTTAAGTGAATTACAAAATGATGGGTTTTTAGACGAAAATATTTTAAATCCACTTTGTGATGGAAGTGACAAATATTTTTCTCCTTTAGAAACTAAAATTGAAATTATTTATGATGGTAGAGAATTTTCTTATGAAGTATCAAGTACTGGTAATTTACGTGAAAGTTGCACTGCGAAAATTGATAGGGGGAATTAAATTTGAATAATAAATCAAAAATAATATTAGGTTGTATATTAATTATTTTATATATAACTTTAATATTTTATAATAATAATATTAAAGTTTTTAAAAATACTAAGTTAAATGAAACAAATAAAATTGAAAAAATACTAAAAAAATTAGATTATGGAAATAATGATTTTTCTTTTGATATTTCTCATAATACCTTGAATATTAAATATAATGTAGAATTGTATAACTATAAAACATTAGAAAAAAATTCCTCATATTTATTTTATTTAGTTAATGATTTAGAAAACATAAATTTTAATATTGATGAAATTGAATATAGTTTTAATTATAATGATATTTCTTTGATATATAACAATTTTAAAAAATTTAAAATTTCCGATATAGAAAAACGTTATAATGATAAGAATTTTAAGAATCTTTATTTAGGAAATATAAATGGTAATGTTGATTTATTTGATTTATCTGATTTATGTATAGAAGAATATAAAGAATTTTATGAAGACGATAATTATAAATACTATATTACTTGTTCATCTTTAGATGATATAATAGTGATTGTAGATAATGAATCATATAAATTAATAGATGCTTTAAACAATGATGTAATTTCTATAGATGATTTATTTAAAATCAATGTTAAATTGAAAAAGGAAACAAAAAATAATGAAAATTCTAATTAGCGATTTTGATCATACTTTTTTTGACGATAATTATTTAAAAAATATTGAACTTGTAAATAAATTTGTAAGTGAAGGAAACATGTTTGTTATAGCAACAGGTAGAAGTATTAATAATTTAAATATTGATATAATAGATTATAAAATTAATTATAGTTATTTAATTTGTAGTGATGGAGCATCAATTTATGATAATAAACATAATAATATATATACTTGTAATATAGACGCAAATTTAATTAATCCTATTTGTAATTTATTAGAAAGTGATTCAAATATTACACTTACATTAATAGAAAATGATAATTTTGTAAGTGGTACTGTTGCTAATTCGATAGCCGGAAAATTTATAGATAAGGTTAAGTGTGAGAGTTTGGTAAAAAAATTAAACAAATTATTTCCAACAATAAACTCATATTTAAGTGATAATTATATTAATATAAGAAATAAAAAAGTATCAAAGTACGAAGGTATTAAATTTTTAATTGATAATTATAATTTAGATAGTGAAAAAATTTATACTATTGGTGATAGTATTAATGACAAGGAAATGTGCAAAAATTTTAGTAGTTTTTCATTTTATAATGCAGACGAAAGTGTAAAAATTGTTAGTAATACTATTTTAGAAAATTTTGAAGAAGCTATAAAATTATTGATGAAAAAATAATAGTGGTTTATATTTAGAATGAATAAGAGGGGTTATATAAAAATGAAAGAAAATAAAGGTTTTACGTTAATAGAGTTATTAGCGGTAATAGTAATATTAGCAATAATTGCTTTAATTGCTATCCCACAAGTAATTAAAATATTAAATAAAGCAAGAAT
>OLHA01000965.1_pt1 | contig 16095 bp, 10 predicted proteins | sample 1605961 | NCBI WGS metagenome assembly OLHA01 (sample SAMN03283288) | human gut metagenome | biome: human-associated habitat; material: feces | host: Homo sapiens | place: Peru | collected 2012
TTCTAACAAGCTCATCACGCTTACCTTTATTATGAGTGGCGACCAAATAATCCAAACAATCCCCTCCTCTTTTTCTTTTCGGGTTCCTCTGCCGGGGTCTGCGGCTTTTCGTTCTCTTTTCTGTTTTCTGCCTTTTCTTCCTCCGTCTGCGGCTGTTCAGCCGTCTTTGCTTCGGCAGCCGCGACATTTTCCTTTTCGGGAGCGTCGGAGGTCGTTATATTTACATACGGACGGATAAACGGAGTTTCGCCGTTTTCGCCGTCGGACACTTCGGCCGATTCGTGAATTTCTTTATTTTCGGTGACAGCTTCCGTTTCGCCTGAGTGAATTTCTTCGGGATTTTCTTCGGCTTCTTCCGCGGACTCCGTCTCCGTTACGCCGCTCGGCGCAACGCCGACGCCCTGTTCTTCGCCGAGCGTGCCTTGCGTTTGAGCTTCGTTATTTTCGCCCTTGTTTTCGGGGTTATTTTCTCTGTTTTCAGCTTTTTCAGCCGTTTTTTCGCATTCATGCGGCTGCGGTTCGCTTTTTTCAGCTTGCGTCGCTGCTTCTTCGGCATGAGCTGCGTCCGTCTGTCCCTCAGCAGGTTTGAGCTCAAAAACGTTTTCAGTTTCTTTGTCATCAGTTCCGAAAGCCTGCTCAAAGAGAGCCTTGACAGCCTCCATGCCGCTATCATCGCTTTCAGTCGGGGTGAATTTCTTATAGTCGTCACTATTGACCAGATCCGCAAGAGAATTTTCATCTTTTTCACTTCTTTCCTGAACGTTTTCAAAGAGACTTGCCGCAAACGCCGCGGGGTCAAACGGCTGAAGATCGTCGATCCCTTCGCCCACGCCTATAAACTTAACAGGCAGCTTCAGCTCGTTTTTAATGGTAAGAACAACGCCGCCACGCGCCGTACCGTCAAGCTTTGTAAGGATTATTCCCGTAAGCTCCGCCACCTGCATAAATTCACGCGCCTGATTGACGCCGTTCTGACCGGTGGTTGCATCGAGTACGAGCAGAATTTCACGGTCGGCATAGGGCAGCTCTTTGTCAACTACGCGGTAAATCTTGTTAAGCTCGTCCATAAGGTTTTTCTTGTTATGAAGGCGCCCCGCCGTATCGCAGATTATTATGTCGCAGTCGCGCGCAACGCCTGCCTGAATGGTATCATACACCACCGCGGCAGGATCTGCGCCCTCTTTGTGTTTAATTATATCAACGCCTGCGCGCTGTGCCCACACATCAAGCTGGTCAATAGCCGCCGCTCTGAAAGTGTCGGCTGCGCCGAGAATCACTTTTTTGCCCTGCGCCTTATACATGGCAGCCATTTTGCCGATGCTTGTGGTCTTGCCCGCGCCGTTGACGCCCAAGACGAGGATTACGGACGGGAGAGTTATAAGTCCCATGTCCTCGCCGCCGTAGAGCATGTCGGCAATGATGCTTTGAAGTTCTTTTTTTACTTCGCCTGTCTTCTTTATTTTCTCCGACGCCACGCGTTTTTTGAGTTCTTCAACCACTTCAACGGCGGTCTGAACGCCTACATCGGACATAACAAGAATTTCTTCAAGCTCCGTATAGAGGTCGTCTTCAAAGGAATCGAACGAATCGAGCATATCGTCGATAGCGCCCGCCATTTTATTTCTTGTCTTTGAAAGTCCGAAATTTATTTTGCTGAAAATGCCCAAGATATCACCCTTTTCATATTTTTATTGTCTGATGCTTGCCGCACAGCTTTATGCTTAATCGTCAAGCTTAAGCTCTCGCACCATTTCTGCGGTCTTAAGCTCCAAAAGCTTTGACACACCGCGCTCCTGCATCGTAACGCCGTAGAGCATATCGGCTTCCTCCATTGTGCCGCGTCTGTGAGTAATCAGAATGAATTGCGTGTCACCGGTCATCATTTTGACATACTGAGCATATCGAAGCACGTTGACATCGTCGAGCGCCGCCTCAACCTCGTCGAAAATGCAGAACGGCGCGGGACGCACTTTGAGAATCGCAAACAGCAGCGCAATCGCCGTAAGTCCCTTTTCGCCGCCCGACAGCAGCGACAGGTTTTTAACATTCTTACCCGGAGGCTGCGCCTTTATGTCTATTCCGCAGTTGAGAATATCGTTTTCGTCTTCAAGCACCAGCTCCGCGGTGCCGCCGCCGAACAGCGAAACATAAGTCTCTTTGAAAAATCCGTTTATCTCGTCGAACCGCTCACGGAATCGCTCCGCCATCTGTCCCGTTAGGTCGTCAATCATTTTGAGCAATTCCTTTCGGGAGATTTCGACATCGTTGACCTGTCCCGACAAAAACTCATAGCGCGAAGACACTTCTTTGTATTCCTCGATAGCCGCAACATTTACGCTGCCCAATGACTTTATGAGACTTTTAAGCTCGCTGAGACGCTTTTGCGCTTTCGGGACACTTTCGATCTCCTTTGCCGCCTCCGCCGCCTCACGCCTTGTCAGCGCATATTCGTCAAACAAACGTTTTTCGGTGTTCTCCTGTTCTTTTTCGAGGAAACGCCGTCTTTCGCCGAGACGGATAAGCTCACCGTTCAGTTTTTCGCGTTCTTCCGTTTTTTCTTTTTCGAGGCTGCGCGCTTCTGCCGATGCCTTTTCGCACTCGTCGCGCTGTCCGAAAAGACTTTTTATTTCATCGGTATTTTTGTTTATGCCGTCGCGAAGCAATGCGGCGGAAGCACGCGTTCCGTCGGCGCTCTCGGTCAATTCTGCGTTCTTTTTCCGCAGCTCCTCAAGCTCGGCATTAAGCTCATCCTTGCGTGTGCCGAGGGACATGCGGCGGAGTGCGAGTGAATCAAGCTTTTCTTTCTCCGCCTGAATCTCCTTCATTGCCGACACCATGCCGAGATTCACTTCGCTCATCTGCGAGTTTACCGCTTCGCGCCGTGCGGTAAGATCGTCTTTTCCGCCTGTAAGCGCCTGTGTTTTTTTCTCATTTTCTTCCTTCTCGGAAATCAGTGCTTCGCGCTCTGTTTGCGCGAGACGGATGTTTTCCTCCGAATACGATATTTTCCCGCCTGCCGATTCAAGCTCTTTTTTCAGCGCGGCAACGGAGTTTTCGGCATCGGACAAGCGTCCCGCCGCAAGCGACAGACGCGAACGCGCCGAAACATACGCTTCGTTTGCGCGCATTATGTCTCCCCGAAAACCTTCAAAATCGGCACGCTCCTTTGCAAGAGCTTCGTTGGCTTCTTTCAGTGCATCGGCAAGCTCCTTAATGCGTTTTTCCGTCTTTTCGGTTTCGCGCACAAGCCTTTCCGCCTCGGTTTTTCGAGCGAGAAAGCCCGCACTGTTTATTTTTGAGCCGCCTGTCATCGCGCCTCCGGCGTTTATGACCTGACCGTCGAGAGTTACGATCTTAAATTTATACGAATACTTTTTTGCCAGCGTGATTGCGCAGTCGAGATCTTCGCTGACGGCTATTCTGCCGAGAAGCGATTTTATTATTTCGCAGTAGATATTGTCGCACCGCACAAGCTCATGCGCAAGCGCAACAAACCCGAAGCAATTGTCAAGACCTTTTTCGTCGAGCACTCTGCCGCGGACAGCCGAAATCGGCATAAACGTGGCGCGGCCGCCGCCTGTCTCTTTAAGGTGATTTATCGCGCGCTTTGCGTCGTTTTCATTGTCGGTAACAATATCCTGAATCGCATTTCCGAGCGCGGTTTCGATCGCCGTTCGGTATTTTTCTTCAACGCTTATAAGGCTGAACACCGTACCGTGGATGCCGCGCAGTGTGCCGCGCTCCTTTTCGCGCAGAATGGACTTGACGCTACCCTGATAGCCGTCCATGCTCTTTTCGGTGTCCTGCAAAAATTTGAGACGTGAATTTATCTGCATCAACCGCAGCTTTTCGTTTTCATACTCCTCTTTTCTGTCCTCCGACCGCGTCTCCGCTTTTTTCAGGCGCAGAGCCAGTCCCGCCGACATATTGTTCTTTTCGCCGAGCGTCTCCGATGCAAGGCTGTATGCCTTTTCGGCATCTTTCTTTTCTTTTTTCAGCTCCGCACACTCGTTCTCTTTTTCTTTTAGCAGATTCCCGACGGTTTCCGCACGCTCGGAAAGCTCTTTCGCGGTCGCCTCTGACGAGCTTATCATAATATCAAGCTGCGAAATCTTGAGCGAGAGCGCCGAAATGACGGCATTGAGCGCGTTATATTCGTCCGAATACTCCTCGTTGCGGCTTTCAAGTCCCGTGAGAACACCCGTCAGCTCGCGAAGCTTCCTTTCGGCTTCGTCGGTGACGGAGGAAAGCTCCTTTATGCGGTCGTTTGCCGCCTTTTCCTCTGCGTCTATATCCGCCTCCGCGCCGGTCTGCAGCTCAAAATCACGCTTTATCCTGTCGGCAGTTTCATTATTGTGAACGATGCTGTTGTCAAACACGGCAGCCTGCGCTTCAAGCGCGGACGCCTGTTCCTCAAAGCGCGAATTTTCGGCGCGAAGCTCCTCCGCGCGAACATTTATTTTCCGCGTGGTTTCGGCTGCGTTCTCTATTTCTGCGGACAGCTTTTGAACAGTCTGACCCGCAATGTCATACTGGCTCTGTGCAACGCCGAGCTTTCCGCGCAGCTCCCTTATCTGCTCCGCACCGCGCTTCAGCAATTCAAGCCAAAGCCCTATTTCAAGCTCCTTCCGCTCCGCGGCGTATACAAGAAATTGCTGTGCCTTTTTCGACTGTCTTTCGAGAGGACCTATTCTGCCCTCAAGCTCCGTAACGATATCGCGCAAACGGACAAGATTTTCCTCTGTCTGTTCAAGGCGCTTTATTGCCTCCGCGCGACGGTAGCGGTAGTGCGAGATGCCTGCCGCCTCCTCGAACATATCGCGCCTGTTATCGCTCTTTGCCGACACCATTTCCTCTATTTTTCCCTGACCGACCATTGAATAGCCGTCGCGTCCGAGCCCCGTGTCCATAAAAAGCTCGTTTACGTCCTTAAGACGCACCGTTTTTCCGTTTATAATGTAGGCACTGTCGCCCGAACGGTAATAGCGGCGTGTGACGGCAACCTCCGGTTCGGGTGAATTGAGCGCGCCGTCGGTATTGTCAAGGCGCAGAGTGACCTCCGCAAAGCCCTGCGGACGGCGTTCGCCGGTACCCGAAAAAATAACATCCTCCATTTTAGAGCCGCGAAGGCTTTTGGTGGACTGTTCGCCGAGCACCCAGCGCACCGCGTCGGAAATATTGCTTTTGCCGGAGCCGTTCGGCCCAACCACCGCCGTGACGCCCTTTCCGAACGTGAGCACGGTTTTGTCGGGAAACGACTTAAAGCCCTGCATTTCCAATGCTTTTAAATACATTTAAGTTTCAATTCCTTTCGGAAACGGCTCTTATTTCACCCTGAGGCACATCGCCGTTTCCACTGACTGTAAGAAAATATCCTTTTTCTCCGAAATATTTTATATTGCTTTTTTTCTGTCCCGTCATTTTTGAGATATCGCGCGGGTTTACTTCGATTTTATAAAAACCTTTTAACCTGCCGGACAGTATCGCTTCCGCCTTATTTCTGAAAACAATGCTCTCGCATATCTCACCGAATGCGGGATGATAAACTCCCGCGATATAACTTTCCCCGACATTTCCGCCGGAGTGAAGACCGAGCCGAATAACCCGTATGCCCGCGCCCCGGAACATTTCAAGCAGACGTGCGCAAATCTCCGCAGCTTCGTCGAGCGACGGCGGCGTATATTTTTTTTCTTCATAAAGCTCCTCGAGCCGCGTGTTTTTGAGTACAACGGTCGGATATATGCGCACGGTGTCGGGATGAAGCGCAATAAACCGCCGTGCCGTTTCGATATCCTTTTCTCCGTCGGAGCCGTAAAGCCCCGTCATCATCTGAAGACCGAGCGAAAAACCGTGTTTTCTGATAAGAGCGCTCGCTTCGACGGTGTCATCGGGCGTGTGCCCGCGTTCGTTCATTTCGAGCACGGACGCAAACATGCTCTGCGCTCCCAGCTCTATCGATGTGACGCCGTGCGACTTCAAAAAATTCAGCTCGTCATCGTCAATGCAGTCCGGGCGAGTAGAGATGCGGATGCCGCCGAATTGCGTTCCGATAAAGGGCCTTGCGGCGTCGAGACACATTTTCTGCGTCTCACGGTCGACCGCCGTAAAGGAACCTCCGAAAAACGCGATTTCGCTGTCGGCAATATCGTGCGGCGATGCCGATGCCGTTTTGCATGCCTTTTCGATTTCTTCGCGCGTTATAGGCTCACGCGTTCCCGAAATTGCCCGCTGATCGCAGAAAATACAATTGTGCGGACAGCCGAGATGCGGAACGAAAAGCGCGACGTTTATATGCTTCACTGTTCTATACCCATGAGCCGAAGGGCCTCGCGTGCAGCCGCCTGTTCGGCTTTTTTCTTGCTGTGTCCCTCGCCCGTTCCGACAAGATTTGAGTTGAGATACACCTCGACGGTAAAGCTTTTCATGTGATCCGGTCCGCTTTCCGCGGCGAGCACGTAACGAAGCTGCTCGTCGGGATTCTTCTGAATTATCTCCTGAAGCAACGTTTTGTAGTCAGTGACCGCGGCAACATCGGTGGCGGCGCTTTTTATCGGGATAAGCGCAAATTTTTTCGCAGGCTCCATTCCGCCGTCAAGGTAGACAGCCGCAATTATCGCCTCCACTACGTCGGCAAGAATCGACGGTCTGTTTCTTCCGCCCTGCAGATCCTCGCCCTTGCTCATGAACAAAAACTCACCTATGCCCATATCCGCCGCAAATGCGGCAAGGCTTTTTTCGCACACCGCGTTTGCCCTTATTTTCGTAAGCTCCCCCTCCGGACGGTCGGACAGCTTATGGTAAAAATACTCCGCAGCCGTAAATCCGAGAATGGAATCTCCGAGAAATTCAAGCCGCTCGTAGTTGTGCAGATGGCTCTTTTCGCTGTTATATGACGAATGAGTAAGAGCAAGACGGAGCAAGCTTTTGTTTTTAAATGTATATCCTATTTTTTTCTCAAGTGCTTCCGTAGTCTCACACTTCCTTTTCGTTTTCTTTGATATATTCGCCGAGTGACTTTAAAGCGCGGTCGGCGATAAAGCCGTAGCGCTCGCGCTTATCGCGTATCCTCTGCTCCGGCGGCGGCAGCAGACCGATCGCCGCGCCCATGGGCTGGTAGTCTTTGACCGATGCGTCCGAAACATAACGGCAGAACGCACCGAGCATCGTGTCGGCAGGCGGAACAAATTCTTTTTCACCCTTTATTAAACGCGCTGCGTTTATTCCCGCCGTAATGCCGGAGGAGGCGGACTCCATATACCCTTCCACTCCCGTTATCTGCCCCGCGAAGAAAATACGCGGCTCATTTTTAAGATTAAAGCGCTCCGTAAGAACGCGCGGCGCGTCGATAAACGAATTGCGGTGCATAACGCCGTAGCGCACATATTCCGCGTTTTTAAGCGCGGGAATCATACCGAACACCCGCTTCTGCTCCGGAAATTTCAGGTTTGTCTGAAAGCCTACGAGATTCAAAAGCGTGCCCGCCGCATTTTCCTTTCGAAGCTGCAGCACCGCCCACGGACGGTGTCCCGTCAACGGATCGACAAGTCCGACGGGTTTCATCGGTCCGAATCTTATCGTGTTATCACCGCGTTTTGCCATTATCTCTATAGGCATACAGCCTTCATACACGCCGTTTTTCTTCTCGAAGTCATGAAGAACCACGCTTTCGGCGCCCGTCAGAGCCTCATAAAAAGCCTCATACTCCGCCTTGTTCATCGGACAGTTTATGTAATCGTCCCCGCCGCCCTTATCGTAGCGCGAAGCGGTGAACGCATGTGACATATCGACGCTCTCCGCCGTAATTATCGGCGCTGCGGCATCGAAAAACGACAGTCCGCCGCCGCAAAGACGCTTTATGTCTTCGCTCAGCGCGTCGCTCGCAAGAGGTCCGGCAGCAACTATCACAACACCGCTGTCGGGAATGTGCGTTACTTCTTCGCGGACGACTTCAATGAGCGGGTCTTTTTCGATCTCGCGCGTAACGGCATCCGAAAAAGCGTCACGGTCGACGGCAAGCGCACCGCCTGCCGGCACCGCAGTTTCGTTTGCGCACCCGATGCACACCGAGCCGAGCATAGCCATTTCGTTTTTGAGGAGTCCCGCAGCGGACGCGGGATTAGCCGATTTAAAAGAATTGGAGCAAACGACCTCGCAGAGCTTTTCGCTCTTGTGCGCGGGTGAAAACTTCACGGGCTTCATCTCATAAAGCCGAACTCTTATTCCGCGCTTTGTGAGCTGCTTTGCGGCTTCCACGCCCGCGAAGCCGCCGCCTATCACCGTAACGGTATCATTCATCGTCTTTTTTCGCTTTCTTTTTGCCTTTTATTTCATAGCCGCATTTTTCGTCGAGACATTTAAGCACGTTGCCGCGCGAACGGAACAGTGTTTTGCCGCACTGCGGACATTTTTCCTCCGTAGGCGTGTCCCACGTCATAAATGTGCATTCGGGGTAATTCGAGCAGCCGAAGAAGGTGTGCCCCTTCTTTGAACGCTTGCTTATTACCGTGCCTCCGCAAACGGGACATATTCCCTTTGTTTCGACGATATACGGCTTCGTATTTTTGCATTCGGGGTAATTGGGGCACGCAAGGAATTTTCCGAAGCGACCGACCTTTACCACCATCATCGCGCCGCACTTCTCGCACGGGATGTCGGTTTTATCTTCTTCCAGACTTATCTTAACGCCCTCCATGGACGCCTTTGCCTTCTTTAGAGTGTCTTCAAATTCATCGTAGAACGTGCGCAGCATTTTTACGTAATCGTAGCCGCCGGCTTCGATTTTATCAAGGTCGGCTTCCATGCCCGCGGTAAATTTAGTGTTGACTATTTTCGGGAATTTGTCTTTAAGCAGTCCGATTATCGCCGTGCCGAGTTCGGTGGGAGCAAGCGTCTTTTTCGATTCTTTTATGCAGTAGTCTCTGTCGAGAATTATCGAGAGAATTGACGCGTATGTGCTCGGACGGCCGACCCCCGTTTCTTCAAGCATCTTTATAAGCGACGCTTCGGTGTACCGCATCGGCGGCTGCGTGAAATGCTGCTCCGTTTTAAGCTCTTTGAGCTTAAGAACCTTGCCTGCGGTCATTTCGGGAAGCGCGGACTCCTCCTCGTCCTCATCGGTGGAGTTGTCGTAAAGCACGGTGTAGCCGTCAAAACGCGTTGTGTAGCCTGCGGCGTTGAACACACAGTAATGCTCCGTGTCGTCTTCTTTAGCGGCTCTGATCTCTGCGCGAACCGTATCGTGCAGACAGTTTGCCATAAGAGACGCCGTAAAGCGGCACCAAATGAGATTGTAAAGCTTATACTGCTCCGCCGTAAGCGAGCTTTTCACCTCGGCGGGGGTAAGCGACGGAACGGTGGGACGTATAGCCTCGTGACCGTCCTGTGCGCCCTCGCGCGTTTTGAAGTAGCGCGGCTTTTCGGGAAGATATTTTTCGCCGTAATTATCGGTTATAAACTTATTTCCTTCCGCGCGAGCCTCCTCCGAAATGCGGAGAGAGTCGGTACGCATATATGTTATAAGACCTATAGGTCCTCTGTCGGCGACATCGACGCCCTCGTACAGTTCCTGCGCTATCTTCATCGTGCGCTTTGCCGGAAATCCGAGACGGCGCGACGCCTCCTGCTGCAAAGTAGACGTGATAAACGGCGGCGAGGGCTGCTTTTTGCGAACTCCCTTTTTGACGGACTCGACGGTGTATACCGCATTGTCGAGACGCGCCCTTATCGCGCTTGCCTGTTCTTCGTTCACAAGCTTTATCTTACCGTTTTCGTCGCCCGAAAACGAAGCCTTAAACTGTTTTTTTGACGGAGGAGACGTAAGAAAAACATCTGCCGTCCAATACTCCTCAGGTACAAATTTCTTTATTTCTTCTTCTCTGTCCACAATAAGACGGAGAGCAACGCTCTGAACACGTCCGGCGGAAAGTCCGCGTCTTATCTTCTGCGAGATAAAAGGCGACAGACGATAGCCTACCAAGCGGTCAAGGATTCGTCTTGCCTGCTGTGCATTCACGAGGTCGATGTCGATTTTCGACGGCGATTCGATACCGGCGAGAACGCTTCTCTTGTTGATCTCGTTGAACTTCACGCGCATCTCGTCGTTGAGGTCAAGTCCGAGAATTGCCGCAAGGTGCCATGAAATTGCTTCTCCTTCGCGGTCGGGGTCGGTTGCGAGAATAACTCTGTCGCTTTTCGACGCAAGCTCGCGAAGCTCGGCGATGAGCTTTTCCTTTCCTTTTATTATCGTATAGTCGGGGGCGAAATCGTGCTTAACGTCGACGCTCAGCTTTGACGCGTAGAGGTCACGCACATGCCCCATCGACGCTTTGACCTCATATCCTGCGCCGAGATATTTTTTAATTGTTTTTGCTTTTGCGGGAGACTCCACTATAACTAATGATGACATTTGTTTTTCTCCTGTTTCGAATAATATATTCAGTCCGCTTCCGCGGGGGTTGTTTTCAAAGAATAGAGATTGCCGTAGTAGCTTGACACCGTTCCGCGCAGCTCCAGAAGTGTAAGCGACGAAGAAACCACATCGGTGCCCAGCCCCGTCAGTTCCACAATTTTGTCGAGAGACACGGGCGTTTTTGTAAGCACATGCATAACCTCGCTCTCTCCGTCGGTAATCGGTGCGACGGTAAAGATATTCGGTTCGTCCGGCTTTGCAAACAGCCTTTTTTCAGGCGCCGAGGACGCCATTTCTCCGTTTTCCGACGTTTTGCCGTTTTTTTCTTTTTTTATGTTTATCCTGCTGTTATGAACCGACGGTCGATTGTCGGTTTTTTCACCGAAAAAGAACCGTTTGAAGCCCGGAAGCTCAAAATCGACGTCGTAGTCCGGCGCCGCCGATTCCGGAACGGTACGCAATACGGCTTCATCCGCTTCTCTGCCTGATATTCCCTTAAACAGATCCGCAGGCGAATCGGTTTCGGAGGCGCCGACTGCCAAAAGGCGTTCACAGCCGTCGCTGACTATGATTTTTTTCGACGGAACAAATATCGGACGGCCCGATTCGTGTGCGCGGTCGGCTGTGATGAGCGAGCCGCCGTTCACGCCGGATTCGACCACAAGACATGCGTCGCCGAGAGAGGCAATTATTCTGTTTCTCTCCGGAAACGTATACTTTGACGGAGCTTCAAACGGTTCAATCTCGCTTATAAGCACACCGTGACCCGATATTCTGAACCTCAATTCAGCGTTTTTCTGCAGATATCCGCTGCCGAGTCCGGCACCGAGCACTCCTATCGTGCCCGTGCGGCCGGCAAGCGCTCCCTCATGGGACGCAGCGTCTATTCCGAGCGCCCCTCCGCTCACCACCGCCACACCGAGCTGCGACAGTCCGTAGGCGAACTTGAAAGCAACGGTGCGCGCCTTTTGCGAGGAGTCACGCGTGCCGACTATCGAGCATTTGAGCGGAGCGTTCAGCAGCTCCGCGTCGCCGTCGGCATACAAAACAAACGGGAACCGCCGCAGCTTCAGGAGCCGTTCGGGATAAAGTCTGCTCTGCGGAGTAATTATCCGCCAGCCTTTTTTTCGGCACAGCTCCACCGTTTCACCGATACGCTTTTGCATTTCGGCGGAACGTGCGTACACAAGCTTTCCGAGCGTTGCACCGTCGATCTCACCTTCGGAAAAAAGCCTGTTCGGATCTTTTTCGATCAGCTCCGTCGCGGTGCCGTATTTTTTAATAAGCGAACGCACCCGAACCGTATCGCGTGCCGCAAGGTGAAGCCGTAACCAGTTTTCGCCGTCAATTCGCGACATTCGCTTTCTTCCCTCTTTCTTTCATAAACTCCCAGACAGTTATTGCCGCAGCAGCGGCGGCATTAAGCGATTCCGCCTTGCCGAGCATCGGAATCGTTATTTTGTGAGTGCACAGCGCCAGCATTTCCGCGCTTATTCCCGCACCCTCGTTGCCGATGATGCAGATGCATCCGCCGGATTTGTCCGCTTTTGAGATGTCTGCCGCGTCACCCGACGCAACGGTCGCGAAAATTTTCATTCCGTTCTTTTTCGCCCGTTCGATAAGCGACGCGCAATCGGAGGTTTTTATCACCGGAAAACGGAGAAGTCCGCCCATTGACGCACGCAGTGCTTTAGGAGAACGGATATCGCAGCCGGAAAACACGATAAGTCCGTCGGCGCCGAGAGCTTCGGCGCTTCGCACCACCGCTCCGAGATTATCGGGGTTCTGCACGTTTTCGGTCATAACGTAAAAGCCGTCGGCTTTGATGTCACTCTCCGTGAGCGACGCGGAATCCGGGCAAACGCAAAACATCTCCTGCGTGGAGCGTGTGTCCGACAGCTTTTCCGCAACATCCGGACTTATAATGAAAGTCCGTTTCGCGGCGCCCGAAACAAGGGCAAACACATCGGAATATTTTTCTCTTGCTCCGTCAGTCGAGAAAAACTCCTCAACCGTGACACCGCTTTTCACGGCATCGCCGCAAAGTCTTGCGCCCTCTGTTAAAAAGCGCCCTGTCTTTTTGCGTTCGTTTGATTTGAGCAGCGCGGCAGCCGCCTTAATTCGCGGATTCGCACGCGAGGTTATCTCCTCGGGGGGATGCCCCGAACCGTATTTTTCCATTTCGTCTTCCTTAAACATTACAGTATATAGTATAAAACCGCAACTGCGTTTTCGTCATTTCACGATGTCGTCGAACATGTTTTTTATAAGTGCGCCGGCACCGAGAATAAATGTCGGCGAGAGTATAAAAGCAAGTGTTTTCCCGTGAACGCAGGTATGGGGGGAGGGACGCAGCCGGAGTCCGTTTTTGCTTCTGAAAAGGTAAATTCCGAGAGCTGCGGCACCGGTAAAGATAATTCCGTAGGTCACCGTTACCGACAGCAGCACCGAATTGCCGCCCGTTTGCGCCATCGCGGTGCTGTAAGTCACCGAGATAAAATTATTGCAGAAATGCAGAATGACCGACGGCCATATCGACCCCGTAACCACACAGACAAATCCGAGTGCAATGCCTGCGATGACAGCGAACGGAACCTGCGTAAAGTTGCCGTGCATCAAGCCGAACAGCGCCGCAGACACGCCTATCGCAAAGGCGTCGCCGTATTTGCGGAGCGTGCCGAGAACAACTCCCCTGAAAGCAAATTCCTCTATAAATGCGGGGATAACAGCCGTGCGCACAGAGGTCAGCAAAAATTCGACCGCTCCTGTCGGAACATCTGCGCCCGATGTAGCTTCGCGATAGGAGTAGAACTCCATTCCCATGCTGCCGAGCCAATCTATAATCATGCTGTCTATCAGGTTACCGAGAAAGCACACACCGAGTCCCGCAACAATAAGCAGCGCGGCGTTTGTTCTCTTATACACTTTTCCGAAGCGTATGTCGGGAGCTTCGTCCGAAAAAAAAACGAAGAAAAGAAACACCGCCAAAAACGGAAGTCCGACACACACAAACGAATAAAGCATATCAAAAAACATGCCGAAGACCGACGAATCGAGATATCTGCCGCGAAGCATCGGAAAAGAGGAAAGCACCTGACCTATCAGCGCGGAAAAGAGAACGTAGCCGCAAATGCCGCTGCACAGCACTGCCGACGTACCGAAAATGCGGGAACGCACCTGTCTGTCGGCATCTCTTTTTTCGCAGTGAACATTTTGATTATTCATGCCGTTCATGCCCATGCCGTTTGCATTCATGCCGTTATATCCGTTATAGCCGTCGTATGACATATAAAAACCTCCAGTCGGACATTTCACGTTTAGGCTGACGGGATTCGAACCCATGCCGCCCGTCAGCCTACCGAAAAAGCTTATCTGCCGCAGCAGTGCTTATATTTTTTGCCGCTGCCGCACGGACACGGATCGTTTCTGCCGATCTTCTGCCCCTTGTTGCGAACTGGCTGTTTTTTTGTCGTGCCGTCGGAGGTGCCCGAAAGCGAGGTCACTTTAACGGATTCCTCACGTTTAAGATCCTCCTCCGAGCGAACCACCGCGGTGAGCAGCATTTTCACCGTACCCTCACGGATAGCCATCGTCATCTCGTCAAACATGTCATAGCCCTCCTGACGGAACGCAACGACGGGATCCTGCTGTGCATAGGCGCGAAGACCTATCGAGCGTTTAAGCTGATCCATGGCGTCGATGTGATCCATCCAGTTGACATCGACATTGTATATAAGTATCTTGTGTTCAAGGCTCAGCATAGTATCTCTGCCGTATTCCTCGGTCTTTGCATCGAGGATGCCTATCGCGCGTGAGGTCATGAAATCGCGGATATCCGACGGTTTATCGGCATCGGGAAGCTCCGTATCACCGAGAAGCCACATGTATTTGCCCGAAAGCCCGGCAGTGTTCCAGTCGTTTTTGTGGTGGGACGCGGGGCAGTAAAAATCAACGGCATCGGCAATGGATTCGGTTATCATCTTGCGGACAGCAGCGTCCATATCCACTCCGTCAAGCACCTGATTGCGCTGACTGTAAATTATCTCACGCTGCTTGTTCATGACGTCGTCGTATTGAAGCACGTTCTTTCTTATCGCAAAGTTGTTCGATTCAACGCGCTTCTGCGCCATCTCAACGGAGTTTGAAAACAGCTTTGCCTCAATAGCGACATCATCGCCTATCTTAAACATGTCGAGCGTCTTATAGAATCTGTCGCCCGCGAAAAGGCGCATGATATCGTCCTCCGCCGACAGATAGAAGCGGCTCTCGCCGGGGTCGCCCTGACGTCCCGCACGTCCGCGGAGCTGATTGTCGATTCGCCTTGACTCATGGCGCACGGTGCCGAGAATAAACAGACCGCCGGCGGCACGGACTTCGTCCGCCTCGCCCGCCATGAGCTGCTTGTATTTTGATTCGAGTTCGGCAAAAGTACGGCGCGCTTCGAGAATTGCTTCGTCGTCCGTCTCCGAAAAGCCCGTGGCTTCCACGATAAGCTCCTCCGGAATCTGCATTTTGCGCATTTCCGCCTTTGCCATGTATTCGGCGTTACCGCCGAGAATAATGTCGGTTCCGCGCCCCGCCATGTTGGTAGCTATCGTAACTGCGCCGAGCTTGCCCGCCTGTGCGACTATCTCCGCTTCGCGTTCATGCTGTTTTGCATTCAGTACCTCATGCTTTATTCCGGCACGCTTGAGAGCGGCGGACAGCTGCTCCGACTTTTCGATGCTGACCGTACCGACAAGCACGGGCTGCCCCTTGGCGTGACACTCCTTCACCTGTTCGATGATGGCGGCAAACTTGCCTTTTTCGGTCTTATACATAACGTCGTCCCAATCATGGCGTATCATCGGCTTATTTGTGGGGATTTCAACGACGTCAAGGGAGTATATCTCGTTAAATTCTTCACTCTCCGTCATAGCCGTACCGGTCATACCGGACAGCTTTTTATAAAGACGGAAGTAGTTTTGGAATGTAATCGTCGCAAGGGTTTTCGATTCCTGACGGACATTGACGCCTTCCTTTGCTTCTATTGCCTGATGAAGTCCTTCGTTATAGCGTCTGCCGAGCATGATGCGCCCCGTAAACTCGTCGACTATGAGCACTTCGCCGTCCTTAACGACATAATCTATGTCGCGGCGCATAACTCCGCGCGCCTTGATAGCCTGATTGATATGGTGCTGTATCGTAAGGTTTTCGGCATCCATAAGGTTGTCTACACCGAAAAACTCCTCCGCCGCGGCAATACCTTTTTTGGTAAGAGTGGCAGTTTTCGCCTTTTCGTCAACAATATAGTCGGTATCGGGATCGATAATGTCTTCTATATCTTTCTTCGCGTCGACCTCGGTTATACGCTTTGATTTCAGACGCTTTGCAAATTCGTCGGCAATCCTGTAAAGGTCGGAGGATTTGTCGCCGTGTCCGGAGATGATAAGAGGAGTTCTGGCTTCGTCTATAAGGATTGAGTCCACTTCATCTACAATGGCATAGGCATGACCGCGCTGAACGCGGTCTTCTTTATATGTCACCATGTTATCACGCAGATAATCGAAGCCCATCTCGTTATTGGTACCGTAGGTTATATCGGAGGCGTATGCCGCACGGCGCTCCGCATTGCTCTTTTCGTGTATAATAGCGTTGTGGGTTATAACGAAGCGAATTTATTCGGCAACGAATATAAAACACGGTGA
>OLHA01000967.1_pt1 | contig 16091 bp, 14 predicted proteins | sample 1605961 | NCBI WGS metagenome assembly OLHA01 (sample SAMN03283288) | human gut metagenome | biome: human-associated habitat; material: feces | host: Homo sapiens | place: Peru | collected 2012
CCAAGTCTGTAGTGGACTTTCACCACCAAGTTATTACGCGTGCCGAGCACACACACATCAAAACGACCGTATCGCACAAAAGCGAACGCGGTCGTTTTTTTAGGTGTTTCCGAAAAAGTGCTATGCGGCGTCGTTCCGTACAAGCGCGTCCGAAAGCGCCATCATATCCTCCGCAAATACGGCGTAGCCGCCGCGCGGATTGTTAATGAACACGTGCGTTACGGCACCGGCAAGCATTCCGTCCTGAATTATCGGCGAACCGCTCATTCCCTGGACGATTCCGCCCGTAATCGCAATAAGCTGCGGATCGGTAACGCGCACGGTAATGCTCTTATTTCCAGATGAAGTGTAGATAACCTTGTCGATGTCGATATCGTAATATTTCTTTTCACCGTTCTCAACCGTGCAGATAATCTGCGCCGCGCCCTCGTGAACCTCGCTCTTGTTTGCCACCGGAACAGGCTCGTCCGCGTCGGGCAGCACGGTCAGGTGTCCGTAGATTCCCTCGTCGGAATTGGTTTCAAGCGAGCCGTAAACATTTTTGCCTATCAGTCCGCATATTTCGCCCGCGTGACCCGGCTGTCCCTTTGTCACGGACGAAATCTCGGCGCTTCTCAAAGAGCCGGACGCCACAGGGAGCAGGAGCGACGTATCGATATCATAAATCCCGTGCCCGAGTGCCGCAAGCGTGCCCGACACCGTGTCGGCATAGGTCAGCGTACCGATGCCTCCCGTATAATCCCTTATCCACATTCCGCACTTGTAGGTTTTTGTCGTAAGTGTTTTTTCGGGTGTTACGGCTGCCGTGAAGCTTTCTCCTCCGCGTGTCAGCTTCATTTCAACCGTTTTTCCGTCCGCCCGGGTAATTATCTCCGTCAGTTCCTCGTTGCTTTTCAGTTTTTTCCCGTTTGCCGATATTAAAATATCTCCCGGCCGTATTCCCGCCGCCTTTGCGGGCGACACCGTGCCTGCGGTGCTCTCAAAGCTTTCCGTTGCCACGACCACGACGCCGTCGGTTGAAAGAGTAATCCCTATAAGCTCGCCGCCCGGAACGACATAGCGCCGTTCTTTCTTTTTCAAGTTTATTTCTTTGACCGGAATCACGTTCATAACCGTAAGTTCACTGACGGAAGAATCGTTTTCGGTGCCTTTAAGCGTGTTGTCCGCATAAAAAATACCCTTAAGGCAAATACTTTCACTGCCGACATAAATTTCGTTCGGACATATCATCTCCGCATAGACTGTAAAAGCCATTGCCGCGATTATGACCGAAGACACGACCGATGCAAAAAATTTGTATTTTTTTCTCATTTCGCTGTCACCTCCGTTCCTTTTTATTGTGGTCTGTTCGGTGCGCGATATTACAGTAAACACATGAAAAGAATGCTGTTTATTGGACTGTATATTTTGATGAACCGACACGGACGAAAGAAATTGTATACTCTTTCGAAAATGTCGGTTCTTAATTTGCGTTCATTCTACTGTTTCAATAAATTTTTTCAAACATTTTTCCGGGGAGAAATCACGTGCGCGCTTTTCGGCTGCAGCCTTGTCCGTTTTGAGCTTACCGCTTTCAAAATCCGCAATCGCTTTTCTCAGTCCGTCAACGGAGTTATCGCAGAGAATACCCGAATTGCCGATGCTCAGAATTTCTTCAACACCGCCGCAGCGCGTCGAAATTACGGGTATACCGAGCGCCATCGCTTCAACGGGCGCAAAGCCGAACGATTCGTTGAGCGAGGAGCAGATATACGCCTTGGCGCGTTTCATAAGAGGATACGGGTTTTCGGAATTTCCCGCAAGAAAAATGCGTTCTCCGGCGCCGACGCGTTCGATACGTTCCGCAAGCGCCTTTCTGCGTGTGCCGTCGCCGACGATGACAAGCCTCACCCCGTCGTTCGCCGCAACCGCTTCAATGAGCCTGTCGAAGCCTTTAACATCCTCAAGACGCCCGACGGAAATATAAAAGTCGCCGTCAAACGGGCATGAAACATCTGACTTTTCATTGCTTTTTGAAATTATTTCGTCTGCATCAACAGGTGTATACGCAACCTCAAGCTTGCCGCCGAATCCGAATTTGCTTATAAAACCGCGTTTTGCCGTTTCGGAAACGCAGATGATCCTTTTAAACGAAGCAAACCTTTTATCCGTTTTTTTTGACTTGTCATTCCCGTGGAAGCGAACATCCATGTGAATCCACGAGTATTTGTTTTTATTTTTACTTCCCGACACAATGTGACTTTCCAAGCCGTCGCCGACGGCTATTTCAATGTCATAACCGCCGCCGATAAACAATTTATGACAAATCTCAGGCGGAATATACGACGCAATGTGAGCTGCGCCGCGGATAAAACGCGGAAAAACGCTTTTAACATTCACCTGCGGACTTAATTCTTTTTGCAAAGCTCCTCCGCCGAAAAGCGTGCACACCGTAACATCAAAAAAAGGCACGAGCGCATTTGCCGTGCGCACACACGCCTTTTCGCTGCCGCCGGTTTTTAGCGACGTAACAAAAAACATCAGTTTTTTCAAAATGACACACCCCTCGCTGCCTGAATTTTACGAATCGCAAAAAATGCGATACCTGCCGCGGGACACATTGCAATCAGCTTTTTCGCGGCAAGCGTTTTTCCGTTCGGAACACACTTTTTAACCTCGTCGCGGTTCTTTTTTATGATACCGCGTATAATTTTTGCCGATTCAAAAAAACCGTTCGGATTTCCATGTCGCGTTTCGTTGACAATCAGAGAAATAACGCTTGCGACGGCACGGTTTCCGGCAATGCCGTCCGTGTAAGGCAGCCCCGCGCCGAGCACGGTCTTTTTCAGCTCCGCGTCGAGAACACGGTTGTTTTCTTCGAGAAACGGATTGTATTTTTTTGTTGCGGAACCGTCGGCGAGATTGTAGATACGTATAATTTCAGACTTTGCCTCCGCCGATTCGCACCCGACAAGATAAGACACAAAAAACAGAGTGTCCTCAGCGATTTTCACACGCTCGTCGAACCGCAGTCCCGCTCTGTCGATAATGCTTTTTCTGAAAATTCCCGAACAGACACTGCCCATGTAGCCGTTAAGTCCCGCAAATGCGATGGGATAGATTATTTTTTCAAAAACGGTTTGTCTGCCTTCAAGCCTCCCCGAAAATGGCGGAAAAAAGTCGATTCTGCCGGCGTCCGACGTTGTTTCATATCCGAACATTGTGATATCCGCGCCGTTTGTTTCGGCATACTCCGCCGCTTTATTCACCGAACCGGGGAGAAATTCGTCATCCGCATCGAGAAACATTATATACTTTCCCGATGCTCTTTCAAGCCCGAAATTCCGTGCGGACGAAACACCGCCGTTTGGCTTTGAATACACTTTAAGCTGCTCCGATTCCCCGCAAAGCGATGTCAGCACCGCAAGCGTTCCGTCGGAGGAGCCGTCGTCGACGGCGACTACCTCAACGGCACATGCATTTTTACACAGCGCAGAGCGAACTGCCGCCTCAACCGTTGATTCGGCGTTGTATGCGGGAATTATAACCGTGACGAGCGTCTGCATGTCTGATATCCTCCTCGATATGAGTGTACAATCCTATCACAAACGACAAAACGACAGGAAGAATTTTTGCCCTGTGGCGTATAGCATTCCCGTATGCCGTGGTACCCATCCCGCAGATAACATATGTTGCGGCGACAGCCAAAACGAACAGCGAAACATAAAGGCGGTATTTTGTGCTGCGGCGTGTCATTTTCAAAAGTCTGAACATACGGTAAACAATGAATACCTGCGGTACGGCGTCGAGCACCCACGAAAGCGCGGTGTTGAAATTTATTATCATCCAGGGCAGCGGTACAAAAGCAAACAGCACCGCGCGGTAGGGCGCCTGAACGATAAACTGCCATGCGCTTTGCGGAAGCGCCGAAACATACTGCGTATTCGCAACGTCTTCGTTAAACTGCCCCGCACGCTCCACCACATCGTCGAAAGAACTGAAATCGCCTATTTTTGCAAACATCGACTTCCACAGCGGCGTAACGGTAAGCATCAGAATAACAATTACAACGGGAACGAGATACTGAAATCTGAAAACCTTTGTTATGCTGTCGCCCTCGCGAAGCGAAAAACACACTATATACAGAACGGCAAGAGCGATAACTCCCGAATGCATCATGCAAGCCGCCGCGATACAAATAAAAGAAAGAATAAATTCCGTAAATTTTCGCGTTTTTATAAATTTGATAAAAAAGTAAAATGACATTACGGCGAGCATCTGTATAGGCATTTCACGCAGATACGTTACGGAGTAAATTATGTCGATCGGCCACACGGCAAAAGCGATGGACGCAAGTGACGACGCAATATAATCGCCGTCGGTCATTATTTCTACTGTTTTAAAAACATAATTCACGGCAACAAAGGATGACGCAAGCACATACAGATATATCTGTCGTGTATGTACGCCGAAAATCTTATATATTACGGCGCATATCTCCGTAAACAGATCCCGTTTGCCGAAAAACAGCATTTTAAAAATGTCACCGTTTGTCTCTTTTATAAGGAGCTGCGCTCCTGCGTGATAGTTGCCCCAGTCCTCACCGCCGAGCGGAAGATTTTTGTTAAGCGCCTGATACGCCGTAAGGACAAATTTAATCGCGAAAACCGCAAACAGAAGAAAAGCCTCTCGCCTTCTGCAATTTGCCATTGCGTAAAAAGCGGATAAGCACGCGAGAAAGGTTCCGACGAAAACGGAAACGACAGGCGCATCGGTGTAAACGTAATAGATAACGCCGAGCGGCACCGTCACGAGCATCGCCGGCAGTGCGGAAATAATTTTGCTGTTTTTAAGTGAATGATCTCTTGCAGCCATCAGACTCTTTTTCCCGATTTCAGTTTAACAAGATTATCCGTTCCGATAAGATTCCGTGCTTTTCCGACAAGGTATGCGCGAACTCTGCCGACGAAATTCTTTTTCGCGCCGCCGCGCCACGACTGTGCGGCATGGTGGATCGAAACGGCATTTTTCGGCATTTTTCCGAATATCATGCCGAGGGTATTTGACATAAAAAAGCTCTGACCGTATATAGCAAAACCGCGCACGGTTTGACATTTACCGTTTTTTACAAGTCCGCCGTCCGACAAAAGACGGTCACACAGACGCACATTTGAGGTCGTGTCCGGAACACCGTCTTTTATAAAAGCGTGTGTTTCGTAATATTTCTTAAACTCGCCTATAAATGAATCGCGCGGTCTGCTGCCTATGATTCCGAGTGCGACAAAATCCTTTGATTCAAAGCCCGCGAAGCCGTTATCATACAAAAAACCGTCAATATTTTGTCTCAGTTCCATATCCGTATCGAGATACACGCCGCCCTCGTCATACAGTGCGCAAAGGCGCGCGTAATCGGCGACGAACGCCCACTTTTTATTTTCGTAGGCTTCTCGCGAATATGTGCATGAGTTAACGTCGAAATTCGATTCGTTCCACTCTTTCAGCTCATAATCGGGGCAAAACCTTTTCCAGCTTTCAATGCAGTCTTTGACAAGCTGCGGCTTTTCGTTTCCGCCGAACCAGCAGTAATGGATTATTTTCGGAATTACCGTTTTACCTATATGCGCCTCGCGCAGCGTTGCTTCAACGACTTTTTCCTTATCGAAATTCTTTTCGACATGCGCTCTGCCTGCAAGTCCCGCTGCACGCTTTTCGTCATAGGGCATTCCGATAAAGCGTTTCAGCGCGTTATACAATGCGTCTGCATCGTTAACGGGCACTATGATGCCCGATATGCCGTCTTCGACAGCTTCTTTGCAGCCGTGCACATCGGTGGTGATAAGCGGTCGCGCACATGCGGCGCTTTCGAGCAGCGTATTTGACATTCCTTCGTGCCACGACGGCAAAACACTGCAATGACACTTTTCGATAAAAGGACGAACATCGTCCCGGAATCCGTGAAAGCATATAAGCCCGTCGCGTTGCAGCTTCTCCACGGTTTCCTTGTAGTTTTCCTCATACCACCCTATAAAATCGAATGTAAATTTTTCACCGTCGGCTTTAAGGCGTTTGATTGCCGAAAACAGCTCGTCAACACCTTTTTCACGCATTATGCGTCCTATAAACAGAAACCGCGTGCCGTCTTTTTCATCGGGATAATCAAGCGGAGAAAACTCCGTGAGATTTACGCCCGCACCCGGCAGCACAAAGGTTCGCTCCTTTTTAATTATATTTTTCTTTACAACAATATCTCTGTCGCCGACGTTTTCAAAAAACACTCTGTCGGCTTTGTTTGCCGATATTTTATACAGTGCCGATACGACAAGCTCTTTTGCGCCGCCCTCAAAAAACGGCGTGCCGAGTCCGGTTATGTTGCAGCAGTGCGGTATTTTCAGCGCTTTTGCCGCAAGCGCACCGTAGACATTGCATTTTACGGTATAGGTCAACACCTTGTCGGGTCGAATCTCACGCATCAGACGTTTGTATTCCCGCAGCAGTGCGATGTCCTTCAGCGGATTCATTCCGCGTCTGTCAAACGGCGTAAAAATGACCGTTGCTCCGTAGCTTTCAAGCGTCTTTTTGTTTTCTTCGTCGCAATCGGGTATCGAAATAAACACCTCATCCGTCTCGGCTATCTTTTTTATAAGCTCGCGGCGAAAAATGCGAAGCGTGTTATAGTGGTTTGCAAGTATAAGTATGCGCGGCAAACAACCACCGCCTTCCGTTTTTTTATTTGCATTCTTTTATAATTCTTTCCGCAATTTTTTCGGCGCTTATGCCGTAAAAATCTCTCAAATACTTCTGGTTCCCCACTTGTGTCGAATAAACGTCGTTTATGCCGAGACGAATGAGCTTTGCGCCGCCCGTTTCGGCAATGACCTCCGCAACGGCGGAACCGAAGCCGCCGACGACATTGTGTTCTTCGACCGTAAAAATGTATTTGTGTGAGAACGCCGCCGCTTCGACCGTTTCACGGTCAATCGGCTTTACGGTCGGGAAAGTGTACACCGTCGGGCCGATGCCGTTTTCTTTCAGCTTTTCAACCGCACCGGCAACCTCATCAAAAATCGCGCCCGTTGAAAAGATCGCAATTTCCGCACCGTCTTCGATTTTTATTGCTCTGCCTATCTTAAAATCTATCGGTTTTTCGTGTATGCGTTTTTCTCCGCCTCTGCCGAGACGCAAATAGCATGTTCCCTGATAACTTATGATTGCACGCGTCGCCGCCTCGGCTTCCGCAAGATCGCCGGGGCACAGCACCGTGACACCGGGAAGCGCGCGCATTACGGCTATATCCTCCGTCGCGTGGTGACTCATACCGAGCGAACCGTACACGAACCCGCCGCCGACGCACACGATTTTAACATTCGCATTGTGGTATGCGCAGTCGTTTCTTATCTGCTCCAACGCGCGCAGCGTCGGAAAATTTCCTATCGAATATGTAAAAACCGTTTTGCCCTCAAGTGCCATGCCCGCCGCAACGGAGGTCATGTTCTGCTCCGCGATGCCTGCGTTGGTAAAACGGTCGGGAAGCTGTTCCCAAAAGGGTTTAAGCACACCGAAACCGAGATCCCCGGTAACAAGTTCTATTTTATCGTTCATTTTCGCTTCTTCGATAAGCGTTCTGACAAAAGTATCTCTCACGGCGGCTCACCTCTTTATCCATGTCGGATGATATCCCGACGTCATTGTATGATCGTTGCCGATGTCGGCGTTCTCGTCGGGCAAAACGGGTTTTTCGACGCCGTTCGGCGTGTAGGGATCATCGACGCCGTCCGGTTTTACGGCAAAAAGTTCATTCACGGCGCAGTCGTATTCCCATCCGTCGTGCGGAAAACGGTAATGCCACAGTATGTCATTCTCCATAAACGAAATTCCTTTGCCTTTTACGGTATCGGCAATAACCGCCGTAGGTCTTCCGTTTTCAGCCGTGTGCGACAGCGCTTCACGCAGCGCATTATGATCGTGTCCGTCTGTTTCGACGGCGTTCCATCCGAATGACCGCCACTTTAACGCGAAATCCTCAAGCTCAAGCGTGTTTTCGCATGTGTCAAGGCTCTGCATGTGATTACGGTCGATAATTGCAACCAAATTGTCAAGCCTGAAATGATTGGCAAAAAGCGCCGCCTCCCAAACTGAGCCTTCGTCGCACTCTCCGTCACCGAGAACCGCAAAAACGCGGTGCGTCTTTCCGTCTTTTTTTGCGGCAAGCGCCATGCCGGCGGCAGCCGAAAGTCCGTGACCGAGCGAGCCTGTCGAAAAATCGACACCCGGCAGATGATGCGACACATGTCCCGACAGCCGACTTCCGTTTGCGTAATGCGTTTTAAGCTCCGAAGTCGGGAAAAAGCCGTTTTCAGCCAATGCCGCATAAGCTGCGGCTCCGGCATGCCCTTTACTCATAACAAAACGGTCGCGCCCGTCCCATTTCGGGTTTGATGAATCGAATTTAAGGATATCGGCATAGAGCACGCCCATTATATCGGCAGCGGACAGTATGCTTCCTATGTGCGAGCCGCCCGAAAGGTGTGTCATTTCGATTCCGTGCCGCCTGATAAGCCATGCAAGTTCGGTTGAAGTCATGTGTTTTCGCTCCTTCTGATTTAATCGGATGCCGAATGCTTTTCCGTTTCAAACGACGACGTGTAACCGTCCACTATAGACTGCACGTCGGCGGGCAGCCTTGACGAATGCGTTATCACTTTATATGCCGTCCAGAACAGACAGCGAAAATCGTTTTTCAGCGACATATGCTCACGGTAGTAAAGCTGCAGCGTAAGCTTCAGCGGACGGAGCACGTTAAGATAGTATTCATCAGGATCGGCGGCAGCCGTAAAGCCCTTGAACTGCTCGAAATTCGTTATCGAAGCCCAGTCGGTTATTCCGGGACGGTTGTCGAGAATCGGCATTTCGCGTTCGGTATACATATCCACATAACAGCGCAGCTCCGGGCGCGGTCCCACAAGGCTCATGTCGCCCTTGACAACATTTATAAGCTGCGGCAGCTCATCAAGCTTTGACTTTCGCAAAAAGTGCCCCACACGTGTTATGCGGTCATCGTTGTCCCCGACATTCCATTTGCCCTTGCCCTCGCAATCGGGAACCATGGATCGGAATTTGAATATTTTGAAGCTTCTGCCGTGAAGCCCCACGCGCTCACCCCTGAAAAACACTCCGCCGCGGCTGTCGAGCACAACAAGAAGCGACAAAACCGCAAAAACGGGCAAAAGCAGGATAAGACCTGTAAGACTTACGAGAAAATCAAGTGTGCGTTTTATAATCTGATAGCTTTTCATCGGTATTCCCTCACATATTTGCGCCGTCGACAGGGATAAGCGCCGCGGGCATGAAGGACGCCTTTTCCGACGCCATAAACAGTACGGCGTTTGCTATTTCTTCGGGGGTTCCGAAACGATCGACTGCCTGATGATGCCACAGAAAATCCGCACAGATCTCAGCGCCGCTCTTGCCGCCGCCGGCGGGCTTTTCAAAGTCCTTTGAGCGTTTGTCCCAATAGCTGCCGTCAAAAGCGACGGCTCCCGGCATAACGGCGCTCATCACAATGCCGTCTTTTGCAAGCGCGCGCCCTACCGATGTAACATATGCATTCAGGAATGCTTTAGCGGACGCATAAAGCGGATTACCTCGCAGCATTACACCCGAAATTGAAGAAATGTGAATTACCCTCCCCCATTTTTTCGCAACCATACGGGGAATAATCACGCTTGACATGTCGATTGCGGCAAGCGCATTGAATTTTAACGCATATTCCCAATCGTCCGTTCCTCCGAGCGGGTCGCGGCTTATGAGCGATCCTCCGACATTGTAGACAACTATTTCGAAATCGCCGTATTTTTGCAGAAGCTTTTCCGCAAAGCCTTTATTGTCGATATTCATAACATCCGCAATTTCATACGCAAATGACTGCGCGCCTGCCGCCGCCGCGTCTGCCGAAAGTGTTTTTAAAAGATCCTCACTCCGGGCAACCGTGACAAGCCGTGCACCCTCTGCGGCAAAGCCGAGTGCGATCGCCCTGCCTATGCCCTTGCTCGCGCCCACAACAAGCACGTTTCTGCCTTTTATTCCGAGTTCCGTAACAATTCCCCCTTCAGATATATTTTTTCAGGACGGCATCACTGTTGACGTCCGCTGCGTCTCTGAAAGCGGGAACGGCTTTCCTGAAGGCATCCCTCACCGCCGCGGCTGAGCCTGTTTCGGAGGCGTTTCTGAGCAATTCCACGAGTTCTTCCGTTTTTTCGCGCGAAAGAGGCGTGTCGTTTTCGACAAAAATAAGGTCGTTTTCCGTCTTTGAAAGCGTCTCACTCTCTATCAGCAGCTCCTCGTAGAGCTTTTCGCCGGGTCGCAGTCCCACTTCTTCGATTTTAATATCCTTATCGGGAACAAGTCCCGAAAGCCTTATCATGTTAACCGCAAGATCGTATATTCTGACGGGCTTCCCCATATCAAGGACAAACAGTTCGCCGTGCTTTGCCATCGCTCCCGCTTCGAGCACAAGCTGAGCCGCTTCGGGAATGGTCATGAAATATCTTATAATGCGCCTGTCTGTCACCGTTATAGGGCCGCCTTCCTCAATCTGTTTGCGAAACAGCGGAATGACCGAGCCGTTGGAGCCGAGCACGTTTCCGAAGCGCACCGCAACAAACTTTGTTTTGCTGTCGCGGCGGCATTGTATAACTTTCTCGCACATACGCTTTGACGCGCCCATAATATTGGTGGGATTAACAGCCTTGTCGGTGGATATCAGCACAAATTTGCCGACATCGTATTTTTCGGCGGCATTTGCGGTGTTATATGTTCCGAGAACATTGTTTTTAACGGCTTCGGCGCAGCTTTTCTCCATGAGCGGCACATGCTTGTGCGCGGCTGCATGCAGCACCACCTCGGGGCGAACCGCTGCAAATACCTCGTCAAGGCGCTTTTCGTCCCGCACGGAGCCGATATAGACCTCCAAATCAAGCGTCTTTCCGTATTTTCTTTTCAGCTCCTGCTGAATATCATAGACATTGTTTTCGTAAATATCGAGTATCGCTATTTTTTTAGGCGAAAGCTTTGATATCTGACGGCAAAGCTCCGAACCTATCGACCCGCCGCCGCCCGTAATAAGCACGGTCTTGCCTTTGTAATAATCCTTCGAGAGAGTATTGTCAAAGCTGATACTCTCACGTGACAAAAGATCCTCGATGCTGAGCTCCCGCAGCTCACGCCTGCGCTCGGTGTTGCCCTCGTCGCCCAACGGATAATCGTATATTTTGACCTTGCACCCGGTAAGCACATAAAGATCATAAAGCTTTTGCCGCTTTTCTCCGTCCGCGCCCGGCATCGCGATCACTATCTCCTGAACAGGCATAGCCTTGACCGTTTCGACGATTTTGTCATCCTCAAGAATAACGGGAAGTCCGTTCAGCATCTGACCCGATTTCTTTTTATCGTTATCGATAAAACAAATAGGCTTATAGTGAGCCTTCGGATTACGCGTAAGCTCATTCGCGAGCAGCGCGCCGACGTTGCCCGCGCCGACTATGGCTATTTTAATGCGGTGCTCTCTGCCGTCATGCGGCTTTCCGTTATTCTTCTTCGCGTAAATTATTTGATAAATAAACCTCATCGTCATCGCGGCAAGGCAGTTGAGCGCGGATATCATTGCCGTCATTCCGAAGCCCATGTTGAGACTCGGCACGATAAAGCGCGTACCGAAAATGACAACAAACGCCGCGGCATCGGCAGCAACGAGCCTGAAATACGTCCCGGCAGATGCATAGCGCCATATATTGCCGTATATTTTCAACAGATACCGTATAATAAAAATGACCGCTGCCGAAAAACAGAAAAAGCTCCCGATAAGCTTCGGTGTAATAAAAACGGGCATCCGAAGCGTATCACTTGAGCCGAAAAACATCGACACTGCATAGACGGCGGAAAAAACGCCGAAATCGGCAAAAAAAAGATTTAATTTTCTGCTCCGTAAAACCATAAAATCATCCTTGAAAAAATTTCAGACCTATCTGGAAACAACCGCTTACAATACGTTATTCTTTAATTTCCATATGATCGAGCGCATATTGCAAAGCCATGCTTATCAGTTCATTTCGCGACCGGTTCGTTTTAGCTGCAAGAGAATTGTATTTTTCCTGCAAATCTCTGTCTATTCTGATTGTCATGGTTACGGATTTATCTTCCTTCGGTGTCACAACGAACTTCTCCATTTGAAATTCCTCCGTTTTATTTAACAGTACCATTATAGTATTAACGGCAGCTATAAGACTATGACACAAAACTGAATTAAAAAATCAATATGTTTTTGTGTTACGTTAATAAATCTTTCCCGTGTGCGTTCATGCGCGTTTCGGTTGAAAAATGCTTTTCAAATCATCAAAAAATAATTTAAAATACAAAACACCGAACTATTGTACTTGTTTTTTCCGCAACAGATGTGGTAATATAAAAAAGCAAAATTATTTTCCGTCAGGAGGAAAGAATAATTTATGAACACCGGATTTGCAATATCGCAATACCCTGACGCGGCAGAAATAAACCGCAAACTCAACGAGCTTATCAAAAAGCCTATTTACACCATCACCCCCGAAGCACTTGCTGCTTATGAGAGAGACTATTTCGACGCAAAATGCTCAAAGTCGAAAGAAATGATAGAAAAAGCAAAACAGATAATTCCCGGCGGGGTTCAGCACAACCTTGCTTTCAATTATCCGTTCCCGCTCGTTTTCACAAAGGCGGACGGATGCTTTCTGTATGACCTTGACGGCAACAGATACTATGACTTTTTGCAGGCAGGCGGTCCCACCGTGCTCGGTTCAAATCCGCCGGAGGTGAGAGAGCAGGTAATCGAGCTTCTCAACACCTGCGGTCCGTCAACGGGACTTTTCCACGAGTTTGAATATAAGCTTGCGAAAAAAATATCCGACAGCATGGAAACGATCGACATGTTCCGCATGCTCCAGTCCGGCACGGAGGGATGCATGCTCGCAGCGAGAATCGCGCGTCTTGCGACCAAAAAGAGGAACATCGTCAAAATGGGCGGCGCTTACCACGGCTGGAGCGATCAGCTCGGCTACGGCATAAGAATACCGGGAACAAAGTTCACGCAGGCGAACGGTGTTCCCGCAAGGATAATGAGAGATACGCAGGAGTTTTTCCCCGGCGACCTCGATTCACTCGAAAGAGTGCTCCGCAGGAACATGCTCCGCGGCGGCACGGCAGGCGTATTCCTTGAGGCAATAGGTCCCGAAAGCGGCTCACGTCCCGTTGACATCAACTTCTGCAAGGGTGTTGAAAGACTCTGCCGCAAATACGGCGCACTTCTTATTTTCGACGAAGTCGTTACAGGCTTCCGCATCGGCATGGCGGGCGCACAGGGTTATTTCGGATGCTCCCCCGATCTCACCGTTTTCGGCAAGGTCATAGCCGGCGGTTACCCCGGAGCGGGCGGCGTCGGCGGCAAGAGAGAATATATGAAGTATCTCGGCGCGGGTCTTGACGGCGCGGTTAAAGTCAAAAAGGCTTTCTGCGGCGGCACACTCTCCGCGAATCCGCTGAGCTGCGCGGCAGGCTATTACACTCTCGAAGCTATCGACAGAGAGAATGCATGTCAGAAAGCAGGCGAAATGGGCGACAGAATCACAAAGGGTCTTAATGACATTATCGCAAAACGCCATCTCCCGTTCGTTGCCTTCAACCAAGGCTCCATCTGCCATCTTGAAACGGTCGGCACACTCCAGTTCTCTATTGACTGGTCAAAGCCGTGGACTATCCCCGGCGTATTGAGCGCAACAAACGAGAGAAAGACCGAAATGACTCACATGGGCGCAGCCTACATGGCAGAGGGACTTGTAACTCTTGCCGGCAGCCGTCTTTACACGAGCGCGGCTTACACACCCGAGTTTATCGACGATGCTCTCGCACGCTTTGACAAGGTTTTTGCAAACATTGCGGTAAAAGAAAACTAAAAATGATAAGAAACTGCCGCATATTCCGCTTTTTATTGCGGCAGTTTATTTTAAGGAATGATGCATTATGGATATTAAACAGGCTAAATCAAATGTTATCGAAGCAGGGCGCGAGCTTGTGAAAAACGGTCTTATCCAGCGCACATGGGGCAACGTAAGCTGCCGAATTGACGAAAACCGCTTTGCGATAACTCCGAGCGGCAGAGACTATCTGTCGCTTACGGAAGACGATATTGTAATCGTCAGCATTGCGGATTTGAGCTATGACGGCGACATCAAGCCCTCGTCCGAAAAAGGCATCCATGCAAAATGCTATGAGCTTCGCCGCGACGTGAATTTTGTAATTCACACTCACCAGACTTATGCTTCGCTTGCAGGTCTTTCGGGGCTTGACATCAACGGACTTGACGGAGAAGCGGAAAAAACAATCGGTCTTGACATTCCCGTTGCGTCATACGGGCTTCCCGGCACAAAAAAGCTTCGCAACGGTGTCGTAGCCGCGCTTCGCCGTTCGTCATCAAAGGCAGTGCTTATGCTTCGTCACGGCGCACTGTGTCTCGGTACAGATCGCGCAGATGCATTCGCGGTGGCTGAAACGCTTGAAGATGTATGCAGAAGAAGGCTGATTGAGCGCTACAGACAGTTCACGGGTAAAATTGCCGACAGCTTCGAGTCGCTGACGTCATATATAGCAAACAGCATTATCACCGAAGCGGCGGAAGATGACCTCGGTGTATATAATTCCGTGAGAGAATTCGGTATTGCAGAGCTTACGGATGTTAAAACCGGAAAGAAAACTCCGATAGATATAGAAAGCGGAGCGCCGCTCGATCCGTCGGAGAGCTGCCCCGATACGGCGATGCTTCACGCCGCCGTTTATAAATCACGCAAGGATGTCAACGCTGTCATTCACTCTAAAGAAGACGCCACTCTCAAGACTTCGAGAATGGGCATCACCGTAAAACCGTTTCTTGATGACTTTGCGCAAATAGTCGGCATTACGCTTCGCACCGCCGAGTATGACCCGCACAACGCCGCAAAAACCGCGAAGAAAGTCGTTAAGAGGCTCGGTTGCCGCGATGCGGTGCTTATTAAGCACAACGGCGGACTGTGTGTAGGCGCAAATGAAGACGAGGCAAAGGCCGTCGAGCTTGTCACCGAAAAAGGCTGCAAAGCCTTTACCGCCGCATCTCTCTACGGAGCAAAACCGATAAATGCGGTCGAAAGTCTTCTCATGAGAGTAGTCTACAAGACAAAATACGCAAAAAAGAACGAAAGCAACAGGTAATTTTCAAAAAACCGAGGTTGACCGAAGGATAAAAGTATGATATTATATTTATCGGTCGCAAATTAAAAATGCATCGGCGGTTTTGCGGCTGCCGACGTATTTTTTGCGTCCTGAAAGAGAATGTAATAAAACGATTGGGAGTGTTGAAATGGCAGCGATTAAAAAATCGTCTCACAAAAATGCCGCGCGTTCGCGTTTGCTCATAAAAACTGCGTTCGCTGAGCTTCTGAATGAAAAGGACATCAACAAAATTACGGTTACCGATATAGTTGACAGAGCGAATATTTCACGAGGGACTTTTTATGCGCACTATCTCGATGTTTACGATCTTTATGCAGCAATTCAAACAAACATGATTGAAGCCATCGACGATCTTCTCGAAAAACTGGGAACGCGCAATGTTATTCTCGATCCCACGGAGGCAATGACGCGGGCACTGCTGTTTCTTGAATCAAACAAAGACTATTACTGTCTTTTTGTCACCTCATCAAACGGTCAGCAGCTTCAGAACCGCATAATAAGCAGACTCGAAGACAATTTCACTGCCGAACTGAAGGAAATGGTTCCTCCGGAATGTCTGAGCGATGTTATGTGCTATCTGTCGTTTATTCTCGGAGGCATTCAGACCGTGACCGTTCATTGGCTCGAAAACCGCCTTCCCGTTTCCGCAGGGGTTGTTGCGAAACACCTTTCGGACGTATACATTAAGATCCGTCCTGCGGTAATCAAACAGCTTGACGACGAAAACAAAAAGCTGGCATCTTCGCAGAAAGCGGATTCGGACGAATAAGCTGACGGGACTTGAACCCGTGTCGGTTTTGACCGGTCGGATTTAGCTCATGCCG
>OLHA01000970.1_pt1 | contig 16082 bp, 14 predicted proteins | sample 1605961 | NCBI WGS metagenome assembly OLHA01 (sample SAMN03283288) | human gut metagenome | biome: human-associated habitat; material: feces | host: Homo sapiens | place: Peru | collected 2012
CAAGCGAGCAGCAGAGACGCAGCGTGACTTTTTTCGGAGAGGAGGAACGACGGAGTGAGCATAGCGGCGAGGAACGCAGCCGCAAGCGATACGCAGTCCGTGACGACGAGCGGCGTCCGCGACCGTAAACATACAGAAGATTACGAAACGTACGTTCGACGGACGGGCACTGCATGGGTTGAAATAATTACATTGTGTATTTGTTCCGTCAATTTTATGTTTCCCCGTCGACCGACCGAACGTCAATCGCCCACGTTTTCCACCGCGGAACGCCCGGTGTGCGTTCCCTACAAGCGGTAAAATCTCCGCACGAATTAAAAACAGTATGCAGCGGCAGTGTTTCGACAAAAGCTACCGCTTTAACATTTTTACTGTGCCGTTATTGTTTCTCCTGAAATTCCTGTATGGCGCCGGTGGCAATGGTTCTTACATTCGGGGTGTCCTGCATTTTTTGCGCTACGGTTGTCAGCGCGTGAATGACCGTTGCGTGTGTTTTTTTGAAATACTCGCCTATTTCCTGAAGCGTGAGGTCGGTAACCTCTTTTAATACGTACATTGCTACCTGACGCGCGGTGTTTATTTTTGACTGACGTTTATCGGATTTTATATCCGCCGCAGTAACGCCGAATGCCTTTGAAACATAATCTATAACGTTTTCTACGGTGACGGCTACAGGCTGACTCTCGCTTGTTACGTCCCGTATTATAATTTTTATATCGTCAAGCGTAAGCGTCCTGCCGTATGCGTTTGTCATTGCGGCAATCTTTTTTACTATACCCTCTATCTGGCGGATATTGTTTTTGATTTTCTGTGCTATGTAGTCGACTATCGGATCGGCAAGCGGCATTGCGAGCTGCTGTCCTTTTCTTATTATGATAGCGCGGCGGGTATCGAAATCGGGAGGTGTAACGTCTGCGGTAATGCCCATTTCAAAACGGGTTCTCAAACGCTCGTCGAGTATCTCCATATTTCTCGGCGGAACATCAGATGTTAAAATTATCTGTTTGTTTTTCTGATACAGTGCGTCAAAAGTGTGGAAAAATTCCTCCTGAACACCTTCACCGCGCTGTATAAACTGAATATCATCCATCAGCAGCACGTCGATGTTGCGGTATTTGTTTCTGAATGCGGACGGATTTTTTTTGGCGATAGACTCAACCATTTCATTCATGAAATTTTCGCCTGTTGTGTAAATTATTACGTAATCGGGATGATTTTTCTTTATTTCATTGAGTGTTGCAAGCATAAGATGCGTTTTGCCGAGTCCCGATCTTCCGTAAATCAAAAGCGGGTTTGAGTAGTTGCCGGGGTTTTGTGCTACACCCACACAAATGCTGTATGCAAAGTTATTTGATTTTCCAACAATGAAATTGTCGAAGGTATAGGCTTCGTATCCGGTAGGAGTTTTTTCTTCCTCCGCTTCCTCCGCTTCTTCGGCGTCATCTGTTTTTTCGGCTGCGGGAACAGGCTTGCTGCCTGCCGATATCTCGCTCACTATTATGTCGATATCAACGGGAAAGCCCATAACCTCCTCAAAGCTCTCGCGCAGCACGGCGCCGAATTTATCCTGAATAATTGTTTTTTTAAAGTCGGTGTTTATACAGAATACAACCGTGTCGTTTTCAAATTTTACAAGCTCCAACGGGCTTAACCACATATTGTACATGACTTCCGAAACCTTGGTTCTGCATATGGCGAGCACCGCTTTCCAAACGTCGTTTAAAGTGTCCATTTCCGTCTCCCGCAAATAATATACTTTGACTTATAAATTTTATCACATCCGTGTCTCGTTTGCAATATATATTGTATTATATTTTTAAATATTTATATATAGTAAAAGCATTTATGACAACCTTTTTACGATTTATCCATATTATAAAAAAAAAGCCGATACACTTTGAGCGACGGCAGCTGACAAAACAATTCATTTATTGTAAAATTTAAGTGTTACCCGGTATCTTGTCCTATAACCTTCGGGAGGAGCATACTCGCTCGGTGAACGGCAGGCGGCTGTAATTCTCACCCTCGAAATTCGGTGTTCAAAATGCAGTATGTTACGCTTTTTTTTTCGTTCTTAACTGTAATGACAGACATACTAAGATTGTTTATTGCAATTTTTGAGTATAAAAAAATAAACGCCCTGTCTTCCAAACAGAGGCGGTTTATTTCTTCTGAAATAATACTCTTGAGGACAGCAGCCTTTTCCGGCGCTCCTTCCGTTAATGTAATATTATTTTTTTGGAATTTTTGTCAACTCCGCATTTTATGTCGTAACTTGACAGAAATCCTTTTTTATTGTAATATAGCTTTGTCATTGAGCTTTTGCCCGATGACCTCCGGGAGGAGCACACTCACTCGGTGAACGGTAGGCGGCTGTAGTTCTCGCCCTCGAAAGGGGGTGACGCTGATGACCTGTGCGTGTAATATCATAAGCGATATTATGACGGTACTTAATATCATCGGATTATGCCTGACAATTATCGAAATTGTCGTGAATATAATTATAGCGTTTAAAAAGAAATAACCGCCCTGTCTTCCAAATAGAGGCGGTTTATTTCTTCTGAAATAATACTATTGAGGGCAGCAGCCGTTTTCGGTGCTCCTTCCGTTAATATAATATCATCTTTTGGAATTTTTGTCAACTCCGTTTTTTTAGGCTGACGGGACTTGAACCCGTGTCGGTTTTGACCGGCTGATTTTCGCTCATGCCGCGTTAAAACCCTTGCAAATACTGACGCAAGTCAAGACGACAAGGGAGAAAAGTGCCGAAAAGGGGCACTGACGGGCGACATGGGTTCGAATCCCGTCATTATAGGCGGTGTTCGGCGAAAACTTTTTTTATTGCCTGTTTGAGGTTGATTTTTACGGGGATTTATTTTAATATAATAGGAAAGCAGACGAAAAGGATGTGTTAAAATGAAGATAGCCGTATTAGGCTGCGGTACTGTCGGTTCGGGCGTAGTGGACCTTATAGATGAGCTGGGTTCGGTTTACGCGAAGCGCTGTTCGCAGAAAAGTGTTGAAGTTAAATATATACTTGATTTGAGAGATTTAAAAGACACGCCGTATGAAACGCGCGTCATTCACGATATCGATTCAATAATAAACGACGGTGAAATAGATGTCGTAGCCGAAATGATGGGCGGCACGGAACCTGCGTTTACGTTCTGCATGCGTGCCATGGCTGCGGGAAAATGCGTTGTAACGTCAAATAAGCAGCTCGTTGCCGAAAAAGGCGAGGCTCTTATGGCGCAGGCTGAAAAGAATGACGTTGCATTTATGTTCGGAGCGTCGGTGTGCGGCGGAATACCGGTGCTTCGCAATATCTTTTCGTGTCTGTCTTCAAATAAAACGGAGAGCTTCAGCGGTATTCTGAACGGTACAACAAATTATATTCTGACAAAAATGACCGAGGAAAAATCGTCCTTTGAAGCGGCGCTGTCGGACGCGCAGAAAAAAGGCTTTGCCGAAAAAGACCCGACCGACGATATAGAGGGCTTTGACGCGGCGAGAAAAACGGCTATTCTCTGCTCGGCATGCTTCGGCAGTCATGTTTATCCGGACGAGATAAAAACAAAGGGCATTACCGAAATTACGCTTGAAGACGTTACATATCTGAAGAATGCCGGATTTGCCGTTAAGCTTATCGGCAGAGGTTCGGTAAAGGACGGCAGAATTTACGCCTGTGTCGCTCCCGCGGCATTGAGCGAAAAAGATATTCTTTCGGGTGTAAGAGGCGTCCTGAACGCGGTATTTATAAAGGGAAACGCCATGCCGGAGCTTATGCTCTCCGGTCCCGGTGCGGGCAAGCTGCCCACTGCGAGCGATGTGGTGGCTGATATTCTCGAATGTGCGCGTCTTAAATTCAAAAACGAGCCTGTTTATTCGTGGAGCGAACACCGCGACGGCATTATGGGCGACGTGGATTTGAGCGAAAAGAGATTTTATGTAAGAGGCTTTTCCAACGACACCGAAAAAACAACCGCGCGTGTGCGTGAAGCGTTCGGCGGTATTAAACTGTTAAGCGACGGCGGCGCCAAAGATATAGCCTTTATATGCGAAGCGGACGGCAGGAGCGTCCTCAACGACAGACTTGATTCCGCAGACGGCTTTGTGCCTGTGTCGGTCATTCCCGTTCTATGAATAATATTACGGTTCTGAAATTCGGCGGCAGCGTTCTCATTGACGACGGCGCCGTAAAGAATGCTGCCGAAATAATAAAAAAAGAATACGAAAAAGGAAAAGCGGTTATAGCCGTAGTCTCCGCACAGGGCGGCATGACGGACGCGCTTCTCTCCGAGGCGCTTCGCCTGTCCGATAAGCCTTCAAAAAGAGAGCTGGACGTGATAATGAGCGCAGGTGAGCTTTTAAGCTCCTCAAAGCTTGCAATCGCGGTCGGGAATATCGGAATAAAAAGCGTATCGCTTTCGGGATTTCAGGCGGGAATAATGACAAGCTCCGCAAACGGCGAGGCGCGAATCAAGGATATTGATACGGCAAGGCTTAAAAAAGAGATATCCGAAAGAAAAGTCGTTGTGGCAGCCGGTTTTCAGGGCGTGAACAGACACGGCGACATGACCACGCTCGGACGCGGCGGCTCCGATACAACCGCCGTCGCAATCGCGGCAGCGCTCAATGCGGAAAAATGCGTTGTATATTCAAAGGTCGACGGAATTTACACCGCCGACCCCGAAAAGGTTTCGGACGCAAGGAAAATAAAAGAAATCGACTACAACAACATGCAGGAGCTGTCTTTTCTCGGCGTTAAGGTGCTCAATCCGCGCGCCGTGGAGCTTGCGCGCAAATATTCGGTCGTTTTGGAGGTTCGCTCCGCCTTTTCTGACGCGGACGGAACCGTTGTTAAAGAGGAGGTTTCCGATTTGGAAAAAATGCTCATAAGCGGTGTCACTAAAAAAAGCAGCATCGCGCGTATTACGGTGTCGGGACTTAAGGGAACCTCGGGAGAGGTTTTCTCCGTTTTCGGATTGATGTCTCAAAATAACATAAACTGCGATATTATTCTGCAGACTACCGAAAAGGACGGCACGACCGACATAGCCTTTACGGTTTCGGAGAGTAATGCGGATGCGGCTGCCGAAATCCTTAAAAACAGCGGAAAGTTTGACGAAAAAGACATACTGTGCGATAAATCGGTGGCAAAGGTGTCCGTGGTGGGAGCAGGAATGGAATCGCATCCTGGCGTCGCAGCTGCGATATACGAGGCTCTGTCGGAAAAAAATATCAATGTTATAATGATATCTTCCTCCGAAATGCGTTTTTCGGTGGTTGTAAAAAAAGAAGACGCCGACTCCGCCGTCAGCGCCATTCATAAAAGATTTTATTAAAAGACAAAAATTTGATGTTGTGCCGACAAAAGGGCACCGAAAACGGCAGCTTCCGTTTTAATACAAATTATTGAAAATAACCCGTCCTTATGTGTAATCAAGGACGGTTATTTTTATTTTTCCCCGTCACCCGACCGAAAATCATCCGCCCGCGTTTTCCACCTGTAAGCCGAAACCTGACCGATAGAATTGTAGGGTCGCCGCACCTGCGGCGTCCGCGACCGAAAACAAACAGAAGATTACAAAACGTGCGTTCGACGGACATTTGTTGCATTGGTTGAAACAATTGATTGTGTAATTTTTTCGATAATATAATGTTTTACCGTCGCCCGACCGCACGGCATCCGCCCATGTTTTTTTTCGCGGAACGCCCGGTGTGCGTTCCCTACAAGTCCGCGAGGATATACGCATGATTATAACGAAACGTCCGTCTACGCACGCTGCATTTGCTGAAATATTTATACGGCACAAAATTGATTCGTCAATTTTATGTTTACTCGTTTTTAATCTGTCGGATATCGTAACCGAAGAAGTCAAGCACGGCATATTCGCCGATTATGCGCGACGAAATGCGGCGCGTGTATTTTTCCTCAAGCTCCTTAAGCGACAGATTTGTGTTTATTATCGTCGGCAGAGAGTAGCTTATTCTCGTGTTAATAATATTGTAAAGTGCCGCGTTCGTAAACTGTGTGGCAAATTCCGCGCCGAGGTCGTCGATAACCAGAAGGTCGCAGTCGAGTATCATTGCTTCATAGCTGAACGAAATATCCGACCTGCCGAAATGCTCCTTGTTTAATTCCGTAAAAATATTCTGTGCGGAGTTGTAAACGGCGTTATAGCCGCGGCTTATCACCTCTCCCGCAATCGACAGTGACAGATGCGTTTTGCCGAGTCCCGTTTCACCGAGCATCAGTATGCTCTGTGAGGATCTGTCAAAATCGTCGGCGTAGCCCTTGCAGAAAGCCAGAATGCCCTCCATGCGTTCGCGTGACGAGCAGCCGTATTCGCCGTTTATTTCGGTCGGATAGTAATCGAGCCTGAAATCTTCAAATCGGCAGAATTTAAGCGGTGATTTTTTGCCTGCCTCATCAAAAGCCTTTTTTTTCAAAAGGTCGGTGAAGCACGAGCACAGCTTTGTCCCGACAAAGCCCGTGTCGGAGCAAACGGGGCAGTAATAGTGCACCTCGAGCCAGTCCGACGGTAAATTGTTCTTTATCAGAAGCTCTTTTATGCGGCGCTGCGCCGAGAGATTTTTTTCCTTCTGTTCTTCTATAAAAAGCGCCGCCTTTTCGGGCTTCATGTTTATCGCCTTTACGGCTTCCCTGACGGAGGATATCATTGTGTTGCGCAAAACGGCGTATTCGGGTTCTTTTTTTTCAAAGTCGCGACGGCGTTTCTCTGCCTTGTCCTCGGAGGAGACGCGGCGGTTTTCGATTTCATTTCTTGCGCTTTCAAACATTTCGCGTGTGTATGACATTTTACCGTTTCTCCTTTTTTTTCAGTGTCGGAACAGCCGCCTTTGCCCTTTGCTGCGCCTTTTCGATGTCGTATGACGCCGGCTTTTGTTCCGTTTGCGCCGGCGCGGCGATGCCGTAGGGATTTTTCTTTTTCGCTTCGCGTTCGGCGGCTTTTTTTGCCGTTTTGTCTATAAATTCCTGCTCGTAAGCCTTGACCTTTTCGGGAGTGTCCACTCCGGCGCTGTACCAGACGGTCAGAATTTTGTTCATATACGGAAAACTCATCACCGAGGTGTGCCTGCTCATTTCCTCATATGCGCAGGCGAGCATCTCCGTCGTGAAGTGATAACGATCTATCCACGACGCCAAATATTCGCTCTGCTTTGCCGTCGGCTTTTTCCTTTTTATGCCCGTTATTTCGCAGAACGGCGCCCAGTTTTTATCAAGCTCCTGAATACGCTTAAATTCCTCGTCGGCTTCCTCAAGCGTGTCGATCTCGCGTTTTGACCAGTCCACACCCACTGTGTAAATATAATTCATATTGCCGCTTTTACCGCTTGCCCGCGCATACTCGCACAGCGCCAGAATGACTTCGACGGGCAGTCCGTAATAGTCGTGCAAAAGCAGCAGCGACGATTGGTCGCCCGAACCGATAATGCGGCCGAGGCGCATTTGAGCCTCGCTGAAAAGCGTGCGAACCTCTGCGGATTCGTCGGTGCGGCGGCATATCACGTCGTATGTAAGCGGCTTCGGTCTTACGGTTATGTGTTCTTTTTTCTCTTTTTCAGGAGAAATATCACTTGCGCCCGTTTCGTTTGATTCGATTTTTTTCGCGCCGCTTCGGGCGGTAATTTCCGCCGTTTTTTCGGTCGGCGCGGGAGTGTTTTCCGCTGCCGTCTGCGGCAAAGCGTATGCAGGCGCAGGCTCGCCCTCCGTGAGAAAGCCCTTGTCTGCCCAGTATCGAAGCGCGTCGCCGACTTCGCCTTCGGGCACGCCCGTTGACGCCGAAATGCGCGCGGCGTCTACAGGCTCCGCGCAGTTTCGGTAAATATAAATTATGACCTTCAGAAAGCTGCCCGATGCGGTTTTAAGCGCCCCGTCGGCAATCGCCGAGGGCAGAACAAACACACCGGAAAATGAAGACGGAGAAATGAACATACAGTCTCCTTATCTTAAGAGTTGAAAAATGCGGAAAATGCCATGTATGCGGCATACACGTCCGCCTTGCCTACTACCTCAAACGGCGCGTGCATCGACAGCACGGGCACGCCTATGTCAACTACGTCAACATTGAGCGCGGCAATGAACTTTGCGACCGTTCCGCCGCCGCCGAGGTCTACTCTGCCAAGCTCGCCCGTCTGCCAGCAGACGTTTGCGTTGTCGAGCAGCGCCCTTATTTTTCCTACAAATTCCGCGCCTGCGTCGCTCGTGCCCGATTTGCCGCGTGAGCCTGTGTACTTTGAAATGCATACGCCCTTGTTTACAAAGCTTGAGTTTCTGCTCTCGTATGCGTCGGCGTAATTCGGGTCATATGCCGAGTTCACGTCTGCCGAAAGGCACTCCGACGCGCTCAAAACCGTCCACGGATCAATGCCCGCGGCTGCCGCAAGGTCGGCAATGAAATATTTGAGGTATGACGAGTGAAGACCCGTGTTGCCGTCGGAACCCGTTTCCTCCTTGTCGGTGAGCACTGTAATGCATGTGTATTCGGGCGCTTCGGTGTCGAGAATCGCCATCAGCGCGGGATATGCGCACACCCTGTCGTCGTGGCCGTAGGAGCCTATCATAGAGCGGTCAAGACCCACGTCGCGCGCGCCGAAGGCAGGCACGGCCTCAAGCTCCGCGCTCTGAAAATCGGCTTCGACAATGCCGTATTTTTCGTGCAGAATATTCATTATGTTCAGCTTGATATTGTCGGATTCCTCGCTGTCGTCAAACGGACGGCTGCCGACAAGAATATTGAGCTTTTCGGCGTTTATTCCGTCGCGAAGCTTCCTGTCCATCTGCTCCTGCGCAAGGTGCGGAAGAAGATCGGTCACAACGAAAACGGGGTCGCCCTCGTCCTCGCCTATCTTTACCGTGACCGTTTCGCCGTCCTTTTTCACCACTGCGCCGTGAAGTGAGAGCGGAATTGTTGTCCACTGATATTTTTTAATGCCGCCGTAGTAGCGCGTTTTTAAAAACGCCATTCCGCCGTCCTCAAACAGCGGATTCTGTTTCATATCAAGGCGAGGTGAATCAATATGCGCTGCCGCTATGCGGACTCCGTCCGAAAGCTCACGCTTTCCGATTACCGCAAGAATGACCGATTTGTTTCTGTTGTTGAACCATATTTTGTCGCCCTCGGTGTAAAAGGTGCCGGGACGGAACTCCGAAAAGCCGTTCGCCTTGGCAAGCTCTATTGCCTTTGCCGCAGCCTCGCGCTCCGTTTTAGCATCGTCAAGAAAGCTCTTGTATTCCTCGCAGAAGTCGTATGCCGCCTCCGTTTCGGCTTCGCTCATCCTGACAAAGGAGCTTTCGTTTGTGTAGAAAAGTTCTTTTTTCAGTTCTTTTGCCGTTTTTTTGCTCATAATAATTCTCCTTTTCATCGGTTTTTATTATCAAAATTTAAATCTGTAGATTTTCCGCCGTCACTGCCGGCTGTTTTTAATTCGTGCGAAGATTTTACCGCTTGCAGGGAACGCACACCTCGTCGTCGCAAAGACTGCTAAGCTCCGTCCCGCGTGGTAACGCGTGACATCCGCCCGCTTGTCTTGCTCCTCCTCTCCGAAAAAAGTCACGCTGCGTCTCTGCTGCTCGCTTGTAAACGCGCTCGCAACGCGCCGGCTTGCTACCAACTTTTTTCGGTTTCAGGCGGATAGGTTTCCGCCGGTATGGAACGTATTTTTTTGATTTTGCCGAAAAAGAGGCAGGTAATTGTATTTTTTTCTGTAAAAAGGTGTTGACATTGCTCGGAAAAAATGGTATATTAAGACCAAAACAACAGGAAAGGACAGTTATGTTATGAAGGCGACAGGTATCGTTAGAAAATTTGATGAAAACGGTCGTTTCGTAATCCCCATGGAAGTGCGCCGTCACTTCGGGCTTACCTCCGTGGATGATGCGGTTGAAGTTTTTACAGACGGAGATTGCATCGTGTTGAAGAAATATGCACCTACATGCATTTTCTGCGACGGAAGCGACGAACTCGTTTCATACAAAGACAAGCGCGTTTGCAAAAAGTGTTTCGGCAAGCTCGGTGTTCTTTTTGAAGATTGATTTTCAAAAACAAATCACCGTGTTTGGCACATTTTAACTCAAAAGGCAAAAGCATGGTGCTGTAAAAAAACCGGGTTTTTTTACAGCACCTTTTTTAGGGGATAGAAAAAAAAGATGAGGAACGGACAAACTGAGCAAAATCAAGGCTTCGGACTTGATTTTGCTTGCCCGAAGGCGTACAAAGGTACGTCGAGCGGCGAAGTTTGTTTGTAGTATAAAACATAAAACGGACGCATTCTTAATTACCGGAGTAAAATTATGCGATTATTGCAGTCTTTCGGACTTGCAATCCCGTTAACATATCAGACAAAAGCGTTGATCTCTGCTGTTTTATACGGTCATCGCTTTTTTTTCATCCCCGCTTTGTTTTGTTTTATGATGTTTGCATCGAATACTTTATTACATTTAATGATTATTTTTAATGAAACTGCCGCAAAAATTGTACAATAGATATGACCGTTATTGCTTTGCGTGAAGTATCGCAGGGTCGAGCGGGACTACAGCAAGTGTTTTTCCGAGCGGAACAAGCAGCTTTATAAGAGTGCTGATTTGCGGAACGGTCTGTCCTTTTTCCATTCGTGCTATCACAGGCTGTTTGACTCCGCTTATTTCTTCGAGCCTCTTTTGACTTATTCCTTTATCTTTGCGTGCTTTTATCATTTCTCCGATAAGTGCGACCCGTAAATCGCTTTCGGCAATTTCTTCCGGAGAGAGAAGTGAATCCATAAATTCGGCGGCATCCTCGCCGACGGCATCATTACCGCGTAACCGCAGGTCTTCACAGCACTTTTTTGCGGCAGCATATTCTTTTTCGTATTCTCTGTCAAAGTTGTTTTTATGTTCCATTTCCGTGTCTCCTTTCAAAATAATCGTGTAAATTTCTTTTTGCTTTTTCTATTTCACGCGGCGGTGTTTTTTGTGTTTTTTTCGTAAACTGATGAAGAATAATAAAATCGCTCCCATCCCATGCCGCAAATAAAAATCTGTCCCGCAGCGGGCGCAATTCCCATATTTCACCGTCAATGTGTTTTATATACGGTTCGCCTATCAATGTTCCGTGTTCGCTTAATACTTTGATGTAATCACGAATCTTTGTCAATTTGATGCGGCTGTCCTTATCGTTTTTTGAAGCCAACATTGAAAGGTATTCTTTTACCTGTGATTTTCCGTTACGATCCGTGTAAAAATAAATTTTATACACTTATTTTTTCTCCTCTTTGATAATATTATACGTAAAAGCAGTTAGTATGTCAAGTACTTCTAAGTTATTGACCATAAAAAAGCTTACAGCTTTTGTCGTTGCCGTGTGTAAAATGTGTTTCCGCGAGGGGAGGGACTGTCGGTGTATGTGTTCGGATTTTACGGAAGCCGAGGCGTGTATAGTACGGCAGCATGGCGGCAGAGCACATAAGCCACGGCGTTTTGCCTTTTTCGAGCGCAGCGCGGCAGCATTCAAGGCATACCTCTGCGGCAAGTCCGCGTCTTCGGGCGTCGGGGCGGGTGAAAACATCGCCGATGAGCGCGTATTTTTCGTTTTCCGCAACAACAGATGCCGTTGACATCAGCGTTCCCGCCGTGTCGAAAATGCCGAAAACCGTGCTTCGCCCGTGTCTTGAAGCACGAACCCTGAAAACATATCGCGTCTCATCGCCTGCGGTCATTTTGCCGTCGGTCATCAGGAGAAAAGACTGCATTATTTGAGTGCCCGAAAGGCGAAGCGCAGCTTTCCCGTGTGACGGCGCCGTGCCGATATATTCCGCGACTGCCGGTATGCCGCCTGTTACGTTTCCGAACGGCGTCACGATGCCGTCCGTGCGTATTTCGGGTGTGCTGCCGCCGAGAGCGTAAACCGTGCCGCCGTATGAAAAAATCAGCTTTTCGGTTTTGCCGTCGGGTGTTTTACCCATAAGAAAGCACTCGGCGGCTTTTTCGCCGTCAAGCGCGCAGTGTGTGAACGGCTCGCATCCCTCGCGGACCGTTCGCGTTATTCTCATTATTTCCCGCAGGTCTTTTTCGCCCGACGGGAGAGTGTATAAAAGTTCGTTGCCGTCCATTTTTTATTGTTTCGTTTGTTTTGCGGTAAGTTCGTCCATGCCGATTTTTGCAAGCTTCGGACCGATGCCGCCGTTCCGTTCGCGCACACCGTATTCGCGGCAAAAAACGGTATGTAAAACCCCGTCGCCGTCAAGCGCGGCAACGGGATTGTTGTATGTTGTGTTTTCCGTTTGTCCGTCGGCAAAGACGGTCGCCTCGCCGAAGCTTTGCCCGCCGTCGGCGCTGTGCTTCAGGATAAGCAATATGTTTGCACGGTCGGAGCGGGTAAACCGGCACTCGAAAAGTGCAAATACGTCCTTTTTATGAGCGACGGCGCAGGGGATGCGCAGAGCCTGTGCGCACGGAAAATCCGAGATATCGGCGGCGGTGTAAATTTTCATTTGTCAGTCGTCGTTTTCGTCCTTGTCTTTATCTTTGTCGCCTCGGAAGAATTTGCCGTGAAGCACCGATTTTTCTTCGTCATCCTCGCCGTCTTCGTTTTCTTCCCCGGTTTGCAGTTTGCAAACAATTGTTTTTTCGATGCGGTGGAACTGAACCGATTCGACCTTGACGGAAAGCAGCTCCGTTTCGAAGGACGGCGTGGCGCCGTCGGCGGGCACTGCGCCCAGTATGCTTAAAACATAGCCGCCGAACGTCTCGCAGTCCTCACAGCCGAGATGTATGTCGAGCGCTTCTTCAACGTCTTCGATAAGAGCCGTGCCCCAGATCTGCCATGTGTTGTCGTCGAGCTGCTTTATATCGGGTTCGCCGCCGTTTTCGGCAAGGGTATCCTCGTCAAATTCACCTACAAGGCATTCGAGAATGTCGGTGAACGTTACAACGCCCTCCATGCCGCCGTATTCGTCGACAACTACCGCGAACTGCTCGCTTTTCGCCTTCATGTTCTTGAAAAGCACGTCGACACGCACCGTGTCGGGCACAAGATACGCCTTTTTGACCGCCTGATTCAGCACGTTGTCTTTTGTTTTGTTTTTAAGACGGAAATAATCCTTTGCGTTCAGCACGCCGATTATCGTGTCGACGGTGTCGCCGCATACGGGATAGAACGTGTGGCGGCTCTTGTGTATTATCTCCTCCCACTCCTCAACGGAATCGTCCATGCTCAGTATGTCGACCTGTGTGCGGTGGGTTGCGATTTCGGAAACCACCGTGTCGTCAAACTCAAACACATTCTGAAGCAGCTCCTTTTCCTGCTTGCCGATTGTGCCCTTTTCGCTGCCGACATCTATCATCATTCTGATTTCTTCTTCGGAAGCCGTGTCCTCCTCCTCGTTGGGGTCGATGCGGCACAGGCGGAGAACGCCGTTTGTGGAGATGCTCAACAGCCAGACAATGGGGGCGAACAGCTTCGAAATGAAGCCGATAAGACCCGAAATGCCGAGAGCAAGGCTTTCCGTCTTTTTCATGGCAATACGCTTCGGCACAAGCTCGCCGAAAACTATCGTGAAAAACGAGAGAACAAGTGTGATGAGAATGACCGATACGGAGCTTATAAGTCCGCGTCGCGCTTCGTTTATGCCGAAGGACATTATCCAATTGACGAGCGGCTCCGAGAAATTGTCCGCCGCGAAAGCGGAGCCGAGGAAGCCTGCCAATGTTATAGCCACTTGGATTGTGGAGAGAAATCGCGCCGGTGTACTCGTTATTTTTGCCAGACGCTTTGCGCGTTTGTCGCCTTTTTTTGCCATTGCTTCAAGCTTGGCGTCGTTCATTGAGATGATAGCTATTTCCGCGGCTGCAAATATCGCATTGAGAGCGATAAGAATTACCTGAAGTATCAGTTGCGGTAGAATATCTGTCATAAGTATAAAAACCTCCGTTTAATCACAAAAAGCATAACCCTGCGGTATAAACCGCGAGCTATGCTTTGAATTTACATTATCGTTATATACAAGGGAACGGGAGATGTACTGTCGCCGTCGGCGGTATCCACTGTCGTTTGATCCTTTCAAATGTATTACAAAAAATTATATCACCGTGCGGCGGATTTGTCAATATCTAAATTTCAATTACGCGTCATGTGTATTAAAATGCACATTCCTGTCTTTGTTTGTTTTCGATATTGCCTGCAATCTGCACCTACGGGTTGTGTTAAAGACAGAAAAAGCGCTTGTGTTCACAAAAAATACACAATAAAGTCAAAATAACGTTTGAATTTATTTACTGCCATGCGTATCATGTTTAATATGTGTTTAACATTTTTACTGTATAATTCATATGAAATATTATATAGGAGAGAAATCGCATGACAAATACATTTTCTCAGGTCGGCGGAAAAAAGCTTTATCCGCTCACGCCCTCGCAGCAGACTATGTACTTCATGATAAAATACAGTCTGCACAAGCAGGTAATTCAGGTTCCGACGTCTTTCTCCGTCGGTGAAAAGCTTGATTTCAGGCTTCTTGCAAGGGCGCTGAATATCGAGATCGCCCGAAACGACTGCATGCGTCTGCGCTTTGTAAAAGAAAACGGCGATATAAAGCAGTATTTTCTTCCGGAGTATAAGCTTGACGGAGTCCGATGCTTCAATTTTAAGGACGAAGCGGAGATGAACGCGTTTCTCGACGGCGACGCTTCGACTCCCGTCCGCTTTTTAAAAGACGAGACTTTCAGGGTTTGTTTCTTTTCGTGCGGGGATAAAAACGGTGTATATTTAAATGTATGTCATATGGTGATGGACGCTATGGCGGTGTCGGTGTTCTACCGCGACCTCTTTGCGGTGTACCGTTCGCTTAAGGACGGCGCCCCGATGCCCGCGCCCCTCGCGCCGTTTGAGGAGCATATAGAAAAGGAGCTTGCCTATCTCAAAAGCCCCCGCTTTGCCTCCGATGCGGAGGCTGTGAGCGCTTACCACAGACGCGGCGGCATGCCGTATTACTGCGGTATTCACGGTCCGGCTCTGCTTCTCGGTCAGCGTGTGAAGAAAAAGGATCCCTCGCTTACCGTTCCGTCGGCTTATGACCCGATACACGATCGCAGCCGGCTGTACCGCGCGCACATCGACGGAAGGACGGCTGCCGAAATGCTTGACTTCTGCAAAAGGAATGCCGTCGCACCCGAAACGCTCATTCAGTGCGGCTTCCGTCTGCATGCGTCGCATATCAACGGCGACATAAACGATACCTTTATGATGGTGCTGTGCGGCAGACGCGCCACAAGAAAAGAGCGGAACATGGGCGGATGTCTTGCGCAGCCGTTTATGACGCGCGTAAAATACAGCGGAGAAACAACATTTATGCAATTGCTTGAGGAATGCTCGGCGGTGAGAACGGAGCTGTACAGGCACAAGGATTTTCCTTATCTCTCGTCACGGCGCATACAGCAGGATATCTACGGACTGTCCTCCGCGCAGGGACCGTCGTTCATGATGTACACATGGCTTCCCGTCGGCACGCGGACGGAGGGCTTGACCGTACCGTCGGAATTTAACGGATACAACCTCGGCAGATATGTTATGCCGATGTATGCTTTTTCGTTTGAATCGGGAGAGGACGGCGGCATAGATATTGTTTACATGTACCGCACAAATCTGATCTCCGATGCGAACGTACGCTCGCTGCATGCGAATGCCGTCAGATATATCACCGCGGGAATTGCCGCGCCCGAAACAACCGTCGCCGAGCTTTGCTCCGACAGATAAGAGGAGCGAATTGCCTTATGGATAAAACGGGTAGGGAGTTTTCGGCTGTGCTTAATGCGTGCAGAGAGAAAATGTTTGCGTCGGGGCGTGTCGAAACGCTGCGTCAGCTTCTCGACCGCATGAAAAAATACTACGGCGGCAGGCGGCAGTTCGCCGAAAAAACAAAAAACGGAACGGTGTATTACACCACCGACACTTTTTACGATGATGTACGCGCAGTCGGGCAGATGCTGCTGTCGCTCGGCGGGAATGTGCATGCCGCCGTCGTCGGCGAGAACTCGTATAACTGGCTTACGGCGTTTTTTGCCGCGGCTGCATCGGGGAATG
>OLHA01000975.1_pt1 | contig 16034 bp, 11 predicted proteins | sample 1605961 | NCBI WGS metagenome assembly OLHA01 (sample SAMN03283288) | human gut metagenome | biome: human-associated habitat; material: feces | host: Homo sapiens | place: Peru | collected 2012
GCATTTTCCGACTGCAGCAGTCTCACGAGCATAACGATACCGGACGGCGTCACAAGCATCGGTTGGGGAGCATTTTCCGATTGCAGCAGTCTGAATAAAGTCTATGCGGCAAGCTTGGATTCGTGGCTGAAAATAAAATTTTCAGGTTGGGGTTCTAATCCGTGTAATAAAGGCGCGGATTTGTATTTCAACGGAGAAATTGTAAAGGATGTCGTTATTCCCGGCGGTGTCACAAGCATCGGCGACAGTGCATTTCACGGCTGCATCGGTCTTACGGACATAACAATACCAAACGGTGTCACAAGCATCGGAAAATATGCATTTGATCATTGCAGCAGTCTCACGAATATAACGATACCGGACAGCGTCACAAGCATCGGTTGGGAAGCATTTTCCGATTGCACCGGTCTTACGAGCATAACGATCCCCGAAAGTGTCAAAATCATTGAAAGTTATGCGTTTTCCGGCTGCAGCAAATTGACCGAAGCCTATATCTTAAATCCCGATTGTATTACGGAAGAAAGCAACAGTGGTATTTTTTCGTACGGCGCAACTATCTACAGCCATGCAGGTTACGGTGTGGAAAAATATGCTAACAAATACGGTTACTCTTTTGTCCCGATTCATATCAACGAAAACACGGCAACCGCAAAATGCACGGAGGAAGTAACGGAAGCGAAGTGCAAATATTGTGATGAAATGACATTGCCCGTTCGTATTCATGACTTTACCGCCGAAAACACGGATGAAAAGTATTTGTGTGAAGCGGCAACATGTTACCGCCCGGCGAGCTATTATGTAAGCTGTAAGGATTGCGGACTTTCGTCAAAGGACTTACAAAGTGAAAAAACCTTTACTTGCGGCGAAGCGATTGAGCACAAGGGCAAATGGGTCGTTTCTTATCCCGCAACATGCACAAGTACCGGTTACGAAAACGAGTATTGTATTTATTGCGATTGTTATCTCGGCGGCAGGACGATTGCGAAGACTGAGCACACATGGGACAACGGCACGGTGACGACGGCTCCGCAGGTCGGCGTTGCGGGTGAGCGGACATTTACCTGCACGGTATGCAGTGCGACACGCACGGAGGAGATTGCCCCGTTGGTTCCCTCTGCTCCCGACCGAATCGAGGTCAAGTCCTCCGACAGCGCGAAAGAATTGACCGGCGGCATCGTCGGCGCGACGCATTCCGTCACGGTTTCGGAGCTGCTTGCTTCGTCCAACGCTTCGTATATTGTCGACAAAGACGGCAACAGGGTCACGGAAACAATAAAGCCACTCGCAACCGGAATGAAGATAATTCTTGAATCCGGCGGCGAAAGACTTGAAAAGGTTATTTCCGTTCTCGGCGACGTGAACGGCGACGGTGACATTTCCGTCGCCGACGCAAGAGGCGCACTTCGCGCGGCGGTCGGTCTTGACACGCTTGAGGGCGCATACCTCAACGCCGCAAGGGTCAACGGCGCGGACGAAGTCGCGGTAAGCGACGCGCGCTCGATCCTCCGCGCGGCGGTTGCACTCGACACCGGCAAGGACTGGCTTGCAAACATCAAATAATTACATAAAATTGTGGAGTAGACACACATCAATGTAGGTGTGATATATGTTTTTCGGTTAAAAAAAGTGAATCGAAATTCTTTTACAAAAAATCCCGTACGGCACACAACCGGCGGGATTTTTTGCGATTAAATGATTTTTCCGAAGCCGCGAGGCTTTGCATGACGAACGGAGGCAAGCCGTCCGTATTTTGTCCGTCATGTTGCTCGCGCCGAGTGTTTTTTTGTGTTGCAACAGCAATTAAAAAAATGTATAATAATATTAAGGTCCATTAAAAAAACGCCGCTTGACAAATTCGGACAAAGAAGGAGAATGACAAATGTTTGCATTAAAAAGAATATTCGCCACACTCTTAGCTTTTTTTAATCTTTTATTCTCGACTGTGATACACGGTTCGCCCGAAACGGACAAGACCTTTCGGGTGACGTCTTATATTATAGCCGACAGAATTCAAAATGCGGAAAATTTGCATACCGAGGACTTTGATATTATAACCGATGTGATTCTTTTCGGCTGTGCGCGATTTGATTCAAATGGGGATGTCGTTGCGGACAGAACGGCGCTTGAATGCGCTCTTGCAAACCTGCGCGAGGTTACAGGCGACAGGGATGTGAAAATCCATGTCAATCTTCTCGGTCCCGATTCGACTGCCGACAGCGATGATTACAACGAGCAGATGAAGGACAAGGGAAAAAGACATACGCTTGCTTTCAGAAGCGGCGTTTTGGAGGATAACATTGTTGCGCTTGTCGACGAATACGGCTTTGACGGTGTGTATTTTGATTATGAATATCCGCTGAATTATGTTAACTGGACGCCGTTTAATCAGTTTCTTGTGCGTCTTGACGGTAAACTCGGCGACAGAATCCTCGGTCTTGCCGTTTCGGATTGGGATATAAAGCTCTCCGTCGGTTCTTTTTTGGCGGTTGACCGCTTTGAAGTTATGCTGTATGACGTTTTTGACGGCTCCGGCCGTCATGCGACAACCGAAACCGTCAAGGAATGCTTGAAAAATATTAAAAAATATTCTATTCCGAAAGAAAAGCTTGGTTTCGGACTTCCGTTTTACGCAAGACCCACCGACAAGTCCGCCTATTGGTATGACTATGCGGGCTTCTGCGACGCTCTCGACGGGAACGGGTATCTGTACGACGGCGATACGGGCAAGACCTTTTGGTTCAACCGTCCTGCCGATATCGCCGAAAAAACGCGGCTTGCGCTTGACGAGGGCTTCGGCGGCGTAATGATTTGGCATTACAGCTGCGACCTCCCGTCGAGTGATTCCCGTTCGCTGCTTCGCGCGGTGGAAGAAGCTGTCAGCAGATAACAGTACCCTTCCGGTCAGCAGTACATGTTGTTTGCCGACATATAGTCGTAAATCATCTTGCCGTGCTGCTGTTCTTCCTTTTGGATATGGTTGAGCACGTTTCGCACATTTTCGTCGCGGAACTCAAAAATGCCGGTATCGTATAAATGGGAGACGTGCTTCTCCCCGGACAGAGCATCGGAGCATAAAAACATGTCGGTGCTCTTGTCCTGCGACGGCGCGGGACTGTACACCGATTGAAACGACGGCATCGCCGCCTTGCTCCCGCTCTGAACAGACGGGACGGTGCCGCTTTTTATGCTGTCGAGCGATTGAAGATGCTTTGTCTCAAGGTCGCTCAAATTTGAAAAAAGTCCCTTTAACTGACCGTCAATTGCTGCATCGGAGTGCTTTTTGTATTTTTCGATGCAGAGCTTTTCGCTTTCAATCATGTCGTCGAGCAGTCCGTTTTCTTTTTGTGTAAGCTGCATTTTTATTTCTCCTTTTTTATGTTTTCTGCGGGTGTTTGCGCCCGCTCTTTTATTTTTGGCAGTGAAAAGGAAAATATGCGGCTCAGATAAAAAAACCGCAAATCAGGTAAAAAACGCAAACGAATCGGTTTCGTTGCCTGACTGCGGCTTTGAAAATTGTATTTTTCTATTTTGTGCTTTTTTTTGTTCGCTTTTCGCCCGTGAACATGACGAAGAAACCCGCTGTCAGCAGTGCGCTGCATACCCAAACCGAGCCGTTTCCGAGCAGAGATGTGACAAGCGCACCCGCTCCCGCACCTGCGGCAAACACGAGGATTACTCCGAAATAAGTGAAAGCCTTTTTCAATGCCTCCTTTTCGTGTGTGCGGAAAAACGCGAAAAGCGATTCCGCTCCGCTGCGCATGTTGCCGATGCACATCGTGCTTGCATAGATGTGTCCGTTTATTTTATGGAAGCTCTGCACCTGAAGAGCGCACACGAACGACACGAGTGCGTTTGCGGCTGCGTCGGCACTGTTCGGAATAAAACCGACTGCAAACAGCAACACAATTTCGGCTATGAGAATTATTTGCCGCCAGTGCAGCTTTTCATACTTTTTACATCTGAAATGCACTGATTCCGCAGCAAGAACGCCGAGGAAGAATGCGCCGAGAGGGATGAGATATTTCACCACCGTGAGCCATTCACCGCGAAAAAGTGCCGCGCTCATAAGCACGATGTTTCCCGTTTGTGCGTTCGCAAAGACCTTTCCCCTTGCAATAAATGTGTAGGCATCCTGAAAGCCGCCCGACAAAATTATGAAAACTGCGGTACGGAACATTTCTGACGAATTTATGCTGCCTACGTGCTGCGACTTGTCCATTATCGGCGTGTACCCCCTGCGCGGAAGACGTTATTGTCGCGGTCGACGTCTATCCCGACGGAGCCAAACGCCGATGCGAGCATCGCGGCATCGTTTGAGGTCATGCGGCGGGTGATGCCGGCGGACGCTGTCTCCCAGTCACGGCAGAGGTCGGAAAGCAGGCGGTATTTAGGCTGCTTATATCCTGATGCCGCAAACCAATCGTAAGCCGTTTTGCAGCGCGTTTTCAGAAAATCGCCCGTTTCGTCATCAAGGGGAAGACGTCGAACGGCAACGGGAGTGCCGTCGGCGCTGTCGACAAAAACAAATACGACGTCCGTAAAAGGTGCGTCAAGGTCGTTAAAAGAGGTCATAAGTCCCGGCAGTGTGATAACGTCGCCCCAACGGTATGTGCCGAAGCGCACGGTCGCCCAGAAGCCGTTCTCGGTCGGAAGAAAACGAAGCTTAATCCCGCTTGCGGCAGTCTGCATTTTGTCCTCCGCCGAGAATCCTCTCCAGTGCACCGTTATAATAAATTTGTTGTCAAACAGATAGCCGTTTTGACCGTCTTCAATTGCGGATGCCGTGATATCCATTAAAAGGCGGGTCCCGTTTTCACGGTATGCGGCAAGCATCCTCTTGCCTGTGGTTGTGGTGACTTCGCCCAAGCGGAGCGAACCGATTTTGATTTCCTGCATGAAAATCACCCCGTATCTTAAATGAGGACGCCGCATTCGGCACGGCACAGGTTCTCTCCGTGCTGCGATGCGGCGATAAGTTTATATCAGTTGTATTTTTTGTCAACAAAGGCGAACAGACTGAAAATCGCCGCCGCAGCGCAAAGGAGCAGGAGCGCCTGATAAACAAAGCTCATTTCGAGACATGACACTTTTGCCGCCGAGCCTATGAGCTGCGTCAGAATGTTTTCCTCCGAGTTTGACATAAGGGATTTCAGTCCTATCTGACCGGTGACAAACGGCTTTGCGAATGCGGTAAAGCACTTGTTCATCACAACTGCGAGCAGAGCGGATACACCGGTAATTATTGTGCACACTCCGCTTTTGTTCAGAGCGCCGAGCACAGCGGAGACGAGCATGGCGGCTATGATGACCGCGAGAATGACAATGGCGGCAATAAGCCACGGTGTAGTGGTGAGCATATCGGATATTTTTGAATCCTCTGCGGTAAAAATCTGATAGATTATTTTGAATATTTGCGAGCTGCCGCTGTCGGAATTCGTGACCAGCTTCAGGATGTCAAACAGACTGCTGTATTCCTTTATGCCCATTGTGCTCATAATGTTTGCCGAAAGCGACGAAGTGATGACGAGCCTGACAAGCGGGACAAAAAGCGCGATCGGCACTGCTGCGATGCAGAGAACGGGACTTAATATTCTGTACAGAGTTTTCATAGTCCTTTTGCTCCTTTTTGAATTATTTTTTGATGTTAAACGATGAATTAAGAGCGACCGTGCGGTTGAACACGGGGTGTTCGGGTGTGGAGTCGAGGTCTGCACAGAAATAACCGTCGCGGATGAACTGGAACGAATCGAGCGGCTTTGCGTTTTTCAGCTCCGGCTCGATGAGGCAGTCTTTTTTGACAATGAGCGAATCGGGGTTTATTGCCGAGACAAATTCGCTGTCTGAGAGAGATGCCGGATCCTCAACATTAAAAAGACGGTCATAGAGGCGTATCTCGGCTTTGACGCTGTCGGCACCTGCCCAGTGAATGGTGCCCTTTACCTTTCTCCCGTCGGGGCTGTCTCCGCCCTTTGTGGCGGGATCGTATGTGCAGTGAATGCAGGTTATCTCGCCGCTTTCGTCCTTGTCAACCGAGGTGCATGTGAGGAAGTATGCGCCTTTAAGACGCACTTCGTTTCCGGGGAACATTCTGAAATACTTCTTCGGAGGGTTCTCCATGAAGTCTGCGCGCTCAATGTAGATCTCCTTTGAGAAGGTGACGCGCGATTTTCCCATTTCGGGGTGATCGGGGTGGCGTTCGATTTCAAGCGTTTCGGTCTGTCCGTCGGGGTAGTTGTCGATAACCACCTTTACGGGATCGAGCACCGCCATTGTGCGGGGCGCGTTTGCGTTCAGCTCGTCCCTGACGCATGCTTCGAGAAGACCGTAGTCGACAACGGAATAAGCCTTTGAAACGCCGACCTTTTCAATAAATGTGCGCAGTGCCTTTGCCGGGTAGCCGCGGCGGCGCATACCGCAAATTGTAGCCATGCGCGGGTCGTCCCATCCGCTGACAAGGTGATCCTTCACAAGCCCGATGTTGCGGCGCTTGGAGGTGATGCAGTAATTTATGTTGAGACGCGCAAATTCAATCTGGCGCGGCGGCTCGTTAAAGCCTATCTGATTTATGAACCAGTCGTAGAGCGGACGGTGATTTTCAAATTCAAGCGAGCAGAGGGAATATGTTACACCCTCCTTTGCGTCCGAAAGCGGGTGTGCGAAATCGTACATCGGGTAGACGCACCACCTGTCGCCCGTCTGATGGTGGCTCACATGCATTATGCGATAGATAACGGGATCGCGCATGTTGATGTTGGGCGAAGCCATGTCTATTTTTGCGCGCAGTACCTTTTCGCCGTCGGCAAATTCGCCGTCGGTCATGCGCCTGAACAGATCGAGGTTCTCATCAATGCTTCTGTCGCGGTACGGACTGTTTTTGCCCGGCTCGGTGAGAGTGCCGCGGTATTCTCTTATCTCGTCAGCCGTGAGGTCGTCGACGAACGCAAGTCCTTTTTTGATGAGCTTTATCGCGCACTCGTAGAGAAAATCAAAATATTCGGAGGCGTAGTAGACATGCTCCCACTTGAAGCCGAGCCATGCTATGTCTTCTTTTATCGACTCAACGTATTCCACGTCCTCCTTTGTGGGGTTCGTGTCGTCAAGACGGAGATTGCATATTCCGCCGTATTTCTCCGCGGTCGCGAAATCAATGCATATTGCCTTTGCGTGTCCGATGTGAAGATAACCGTTAGGCTCCGGGGGGAAACGCGTTTGAACGCGTGTGTTGACGCCTTCGGCAAGATCCTTGTCTATGAAATCGTGTATAAAGTTTGAGGAGAGAGAATTTATTTCGTCCATAACTGTTCCTTTTCCTTTTATGATAACTTTTCTATAGCTTTTTCTATTCTTTCTATTGTTGTTTCTTTTCCGAGGATCACGGCGAGATCGGTGCCGCCGCCGGGGGTTTTTTGCGTACCCGCAAGGGCGATGCCGAGGGGGTAAAGAAGTTTTCCGTTTTTAATTTCAAGTTCCGCGGCTTTCTGTGCGCAGCGTGCGAAAATTGCGTCGGGCGTCCATTCCTCAATGTTTTTGAGGAGAGGCAACAGGATTTCAAGCGACTGCTTTGCCGATACGGGATCGGTCTTCATCTTTTTGTTTACATAAAGCTCAACGTCATAGTCGGGCATCTCTTTTATAAAGGCGATCTGTTCGGGAATTTCTCCGAATACCTCCGTGCGCGGCTGAAGATTCTTACAGAGCAGACCGTTGTCTTTGATATACGGGAGGTATTCCTCCATAAAAGGCTTTGCATGCTCCGCAAATTCTTCGGGAGACAAAGCCTTGATATACTCAAAGTTTATGTGACGCAGCTTCAGAGGATCAAAGATAGCGGGGGATTTGCTTATTCTCTGCGGATCCCACTCGTCGATCATCTCGCGGAGAGAGAAAATTTCCTTTTCGCCCTCGGGACTCCAGCCGAGAAGAAGAAGATAATTCAGAACAGCCTCGCTCAGATATCCTTTTGCAACAAGATCCTGATAGCTTGCGTCGCCGTTTCTTTTCGAGAGTTTTTGATGTGCGTCCTTCATAACGGGCGGACAGTGGATATACACGGGAGGCTCCCAGCCGAAGGACTGATAGAGAAGATTGTATTTCGGCGTGCTCGAGAGATATTCGTTGCCTCTGAGCACGTGCGTGATGCCCATAAGATGATCGTCGATAACGTTGGCGAAATTGTATGTCGGCATACCGTCCGATTTAAGCAGAACCTGATCCTCAAGTTCACGGTTATCGACCTCGATATGACCGTATATAAGATCGTCAAAGCTTGTTTTGCCCTCAAGCGGCATTTTCTGACGGATAACATACGGTACGCCGTTTCTTAGATTTTCCTCAATCTCCTCTTTCGAAAGGCTGCGGCAGTGTCTGTCGTAAGATCCGACGGTTTTGCCGGACGCGATCTGCTCCTCTTTCATTTTTTCAAGGCGTTCTTCGGTGCAGAAGCAGTAGTATGCCTTGTCCTCTGCAACGAGCTTTTCAGCCCACTCCTTGAATATTCCCATACGCTCGCTCTGAACATACGGTCCTACATCTCCGGGCTTGTCGGGACCCTCGTCCCAAAGAAGTCCCGTTTCGGTAAGGGTTTTGTATATTACGTCTACCGCGCCTTCTACCTTTCTGCCCTGGTCGGTGTCTTCGATGCGAAGAATGAACGTTCCGTTGTCGTGCTTAGCGGTAAGAAATGTGTAAAGAGCGGTTCTGAGGTTGCCGACGTGCATATAGCCCGTGGGGCTGGGTGCAAATCTCGTTCTTGTTTTAGCCATTGCCGTGTTTCCTTTCGTATGTTATCGTGAATAATTCACCGTACATTCGTTTATTTTACAATTATAGTACACTTGAAAAAAAATGTAAAGAATTATGAGTGCCGTACTATCGGTTTTTTTATCAAAAAAACGCAATACCGGTATTATGGATTTAATTCGGAGAGGGCGATGCCTATTAACTTGTCCGCTTTGTCTGCAATAAATAACGGAATATTCAGCACGTCTCCGTCGAGCTTCAGATTATCAAGCGAAAAACGTATGCGGAGTTTTGTTTGTTCGGGAAATATTTCTTTGAATTTTTTCAGGCTTTTGCTTGTTGTGTTTGCTTCAGATTGTACCTCGATTGGAAAAATGTCATTCCCGCGTTGAATAAGAAAGTCAACTTCATACGGCGGATTTGACTGACTCCAATACCGCGGTGTTACTTTGAATTGTGTTATAAGCGTCTGCAAGACATAGTTTTCCGTGAGTGCGCCCTTGAATTCCGTAAAAAGGCGGTTTTTTTCGGAAAAAACGTTGGGTGCAAGCTGCGAAAGACTTCGAAGCAGACCGACATCGACGGGATATATCTTAAATGCGGAAAGATCGTCGTAAGCCGAAACAGGAAGTCTCGGGGCGGAGCTGCGGAAAATTTTGTAAACAAGCCGAGCATCAACGAGCCATTGAAGCGCATCCTCGTATTCTCTTGCGCGTGCTCCTTCCTTTACGACTTTGAAAATAAATTTTTTGTTTTCTTTTGCAAGCTGTGACGGAATGGATTTCCATATCATAGATATTTTCGGAAATTCTTTTACGTCCGGATGCTTTGCAAAATCACGTTCATAGGATTCTGTTATGTCCGACAGAGCCGTCTGCATCGCTTCGACATCTCTTTCCTGTGTCCACATCAGGACAGGCTCGGGCATCCCTCCCGTAACGTAATACATTTTCAGCTTTTCGCACAGCGAATTGAAAAATGCGTCCGGTATCGGTTCAATCGTGTCGACCGTATTCATATACTCCGCAAGATTTTTGTCGCCGTTTGCAAGCAGGAATTCAGTAAAAGTCATAGGGTCGATCTGCATAATATTGACTTTTCCTACCGGGAATGACGAAGGTTTTGCCAAGGCGATTCCGAGGAGTGAGCCTGCACAGGCTATGTGATACTGCGGTGCGCTTTCGCAAAAATATTTCATTGAATTTAAAACATTCGGACAATCCTGAATTTCATCGAAAATTATAAACGTTTTTTCGGGAACAATTTTTTGTCCGCTTGCAAGCATCAGATTTTGAAGTATTCGTTTAACGTCCTTTGTTGTCTCAAAAAACTGTTTGTATTCTTCGTTTTCGTCAAAATTGAAATATGCTGTGTTTTCATAATAACGTCTGCCGAATTCTTTGAGTATCCATGTCTTACCGACTTGGCGGACGCCTTTTAATATCAACGGTTTTCTGTAGGGAGAATTTTTCCATTCAAGAAGTCTGTTGATTATAAACCGTTCCATCTGCATGCCTCCGTTTCCTTATTATTATACCTTCGTCCGAACGGAAAAACAACATCAATCACATAAAAATAAATAAAAATGTGACAGCACTCACATAATTATCAATAAAAATGTGATTTTTATCACGATATTCTTTGATTTTGTGTGAGCAGACGCCCCGAAAGAAACCGGCGTGCGTAAAGCATTCAAATGTCGGTTATTTCGGTCACGGTTACGGTGCTGCCGTTGACCGTGAATTTTATCCGCCAATCGGCAAATTCAAAGGCGTAAACGCGTTCATTGTCGTTTTGGTAATGCGGGCGCGGGTCTTCGAGCAGAATACTTTTCAGCGTTTCAAGCTTTTCTCCGACAAGACCGTCGGGGACGGAACAGCCGAAAATAACATCCGATATTTCGCTCTTTATGTTTTCGCCGAATCCGCCGAGTGCGTCGGGACGGGAGTCGGTGAACGGCAGATACGGCTTTATGTCGTATATCGGCGTTCCGTTTAATATGTCCGCGCCCTCCACGATAAGCACCGTGCCGTCGGGTGTGCCGCGCCGAACCTCAACGAGCTTTACACACGACAGTCCCAGCGAATTCGGTCGGAACGGCGAACGAGTTGCAAAAACACCGACGCGCGTATTGCCGCCGAGCCGCGGCGGACGAACCGTGAGCCGAACCGACTGCTGTTTTGCCTCGGTAAATTCCCAGATGAGCCACAGGTGGGAATAACCGTCGATTCCGCGGAGCGCTCCGTCGGAGCGGAACGGCTTTTCAAAAATTACGATGCTCTTGTTTTGTGTAATGCCGCTTTGGCGCGGTATGCCGAATTTTGACGGGAAGTCGGTAAATATTCGGGCAACCGGATAAATTTCCATAAACACCTCCGAAAACGGTAATAATTCGGGTTAAAACACCTCCGGAAACGGTAATAATTCGGGTTTGCTGTCGTTTTTTTGCAAAACACCGCAAAGCGAAAGAAATCAACTCCGAAGCAGCTCCGTGAAGATAAAAGCGGCTCCTCAGGCTTTTCGGTATCGAAAATAAAGCATCGGAATCTCCTCGCGGATTGATTTTACCCGTTATTATTGCGCCGTTGTGTTCGCCGCGTTCCAAAGCCGCGCGTAAAATCCGTTTTTTTCGAGCAGTTCGCGGTGCGTACCCTGTTCAATTATTCGACCTTTGTTCATCACGAGAATAACATCCGAATTTACTATCGTAGAAAGGCGGTGCGCCACCACAAAGCTTGTTCTGTTCTGCAGCAGCTCGGCGAATGCCTTTTGAACCTTAATCTCCGTGCGGGTGTCGATTGACGAGGTCGCTTCATCGAGAATGAGGATGGGCGGAGACATGAGCATGACACGCGCTATACACATAAGCTGCTTTTGCCCCTGCGACAGATTTCCGCCGTCCTCGCCGATGACCGTGTCATAGCTGTTCGGCAGACGCTTTATGAAAGAGTGCGCATGTGCGCGGCGGGCGGCATCCTCAATTTCAGCGTCCGTTGCGTCGGGCTTGCCCATCGCAATGTTTTCCCGCACGGTGCCGGTTTTCAGCCATGTTTCCTGCAGCACCATGCCGAACGAGGAACGGAGCGCGTGCCGTGTAAGGTCATGTTCGTTTATTCCGTCGATTGAAATCGTGCCGCTGTTTACATCGTAAAAACGCATTAAAAGATTTATGAATGTCGTCTTCCCGCAGCCTGTGGGGCCTACAATCGCAACACGTTCACCCTTCCTGACATGCAGGTTAAAATCCTCGATAAGCGGAGTGTCGGGAGTATAGGAGAAATAAACGCCGTCAATATCCATATTTCCGAGCGGCTCAAATTCCGCGAGCGCATCTTTTTTGTCGGGTGCTTCGGCGGGTTCTTCGATAAGAGCAATAACCCTTGCGGCACACGCGAGTGCGTTTTGCAGCTCCGCAAAAACGGACGAGATTTCGTTAAACGGCTTTGTGTATCGGTTTGCGTATGAGAGCGCGGACGAAAGAAGTCCCACCGTCATTGTGCCGCCCGACAGAATGTTCAGTGCGCCTGTGAGCGCGACTGCGGCGTACACGATCGAGTTTACGAAACGCGTCGACGGATTTGTTATTGATGAGAAAAATATTGCTTTTAATGAAGTTCTGCGCACCTCCTCGCTCTCACGGTCGTATTTTTCGGAGAGAATTTTCTCTCTGCCGAACGCCTTAACGGTTTTTATGTTTGAAAACGACTCGTCGGCAGTGGCTGCCGCGGCAGCTTTTTGCTCGCTTTGCGCCTTAAAATAGTCATATGAGTGTTTTGCGATGAAGCGTGCGACAAAGAGCGAGAGCGGTGTGAGACATACGACTGCAAGCGCGACAAAAAGGTTGAGACGGATAAGCATTATAAGCGTGCCGATTATCGTGAGAATGCCCGTAAAAAACTGTGTAAAGCCCATGAGAAGTCCGTCGGCAAACGTGTCCACATCGTTTATCACTCTGTTCACGGTGTCGCCTGTCGGGTGAGAATCGAGATACGACAGCGGCAGTACCGTTATCCTGTCAAACGCGCGCGTGCGGATGTCTTTTACCACACCGTAGGTTATTCGGTTGTTTAAGGTACTCATGACCCATGTCGATACTGCGCATATTATCACGGCGACGGCGGTTTTTATCAGTATTGCCTTTATTCCGTCGAAATCGACATTGCCTTTTCCTATTATCAGGTCAATTGCGTTTCCGAAAAACAGGGGAATCAGTATATTGAGCACCACGCCGACGGCAGCCGTAAGCAGCGACAGCAACAGCGGCAGCTTGTAGCCGGAGATGAAGTTCATGACCTTTTTAACCGTTCCCGCAGGTGCATTTTTCTTTTTCTTTGAGTCAGCCAATGCTCTCACCTCCCGACGCGGCGTTTATTTCGGCATACACTCCGCCTTTTGCGATAAGCCCGTCGTGTGTGCCCTTTTCAACGGCAGCACCGTCTTCAAGCACGATTATTTCATCGGCGTTTTTGATGCTGCCCGTTCGCAGCGACACTGTTATTACCGTCGGGTGCCACGGCAGCTCGGACAGTGCTCCGTTAAGACGCGCATCCGTCGCGAAGTCGAGAGCGGACGCGGAATCGTCGAGTATTATTATCGGCGATTTTTTAACAAGCGCGCGCGCAATTGTGAGACGCTGACGCTGACCGCCCGAAAGGTTTGCGCCGTTTTGCTCGATTTGTTCGTCAAGACCGCCCTTTTTTGCTGCTATGATATCGGTGCACTGTGCCGCCGACACGGCGTCGGCAATATCCCGTTCCGATGCGTTTTCGTTTCCCCACAGCAGATTTTCGCGTATCGTTCCTTTGAACAGCACCGCTTTTTGAGGAACGACCGCAACAAGCGAATCAAGAGCTTCGCGTGAATATTCCCTTGCATTGTGACCGAAAATGCGCACTTCTCCGTTCGTGCAGTCATAAAAGCGGGGTATCAGATTTACGAATGTTGATTTGCCCGAACCCGTGGAGCCGGTTATTCCGAGTTTTTTGCCGGCAGGCAGAGAAAAGCTTATGTCTGCGAGCGAGGGCGCACCTGCATTTTTGTATGAAAACGTGACGTTTTTCATTTCGACTGCGGGAGCGGAAAAGTCGGGAACGGCGCTTTCGGCGGGGTATTGCTGCGAATTTTCGGCTGAAAAAACGTCCCCTATGCGTTTTGCCGAGGCAAGCGCCTTCGATATGTTGATTATAAGGTCGGCGAGCTTTATAAGCTCTACAAGAATTTGCGCCATATAGTTGTAAAGCGCAACTACTGCGCCCTGTGTGAGCAAGCCGCCGTCGACCTTTAACGCGCCCGTGTAAATGAGAAGGACGGTTGCGCCGTTGATGAGTACATATGTTATCGGGTTCATAAGCGAAGAAACGCGTCCGGCAATGCGCTGCAGTCTGTTTAATTCGTCGGAGGCATCGCCGAAGCTTGCTTTTTCACTCTCCTCACGTCCGAAGGCTCGCAGAACTCTCACTCCCGTGAGGTGCTGACGCACATTGCCCGTCACTTTGTCGAGTGCCTTTTGCACACGGGTGTACAGCGGCATGCTGCCGAGCATTATTCCGAACACGGCGAGCGCGAGAATCGGTACCGCGCCTGCGAATATCAGGGCGGATGTGCCTTTTGACGTGTCAACCGTGAATGCCATTATGACTGCTCCGAACACGACGAACGGCGAACGCAGCAGCAGACGCAGCGCAAGATTTATTCCGTTTTGAACCTTGTCCGCGTCGCCCGTGATGCGTGTTATGAGCGCCGAAGTGCCGAGTGTGTCCGCTTCGGTGTATCCGAGCGACATGACATGTGAAAACAGAGCGCTTTTCAGTCCCTTTGTGATTCCCGTAGCGGCGTATGCGGCAAAATACTGTGCCGTTATCGAAAACACGAGTCCGACGAGCGCGAGCGCCCCGAGCAGTCCGCACATCTTCAGCGTGTACGCCTTGTCGGAGTTGCCGATGCCGATGTCAATGATGTCCTTTACGACAAGCGGCACAAAAAGCTCCAAAAGCGCTTCAAGCATCTTAAAAAGCGGTGCGAGCAGCGACTGCGCGCGGTATTTTTTTATATACGGTAATATGGTTTTCACTGAATTTATCCCTTCATTGTGAGCGAGATGCGTTTTTTCTTCGTGTCGACCGACAGCACTCTTACCTTGACCGTATCGCCGACTTTCAGGACTTCGGAGGGGTGCTTTATATATCTGTTCGTTATCTGCGAAATGTGCACAAGTCCGTCCTGATGCACGCCTATGTCGACGAAAACGCCGAAATCAATAACGTTTCTCACTGTGCCTGTAAGCTCCATACCCTCTTTGAGATCATCAAGGCTCAAAAGATCGCTGCGCAAAACAGGTTTCGGGAGCGCGTCGCGAATGTCTCTGCCGGGCTTTGAAAGCTCCGTCACAATGTCATCAAGCGTGGGTATGCCTATTTTGCAGTCGTCGGCAAGCTTTGTTTTGCCGAAAGTCACGACCTTTTCGGAGAGGGACGAGAGGTTTTCGCGTCCCGCCTTTTCCGAATCAACGCCGACCTCGTCAAGCAGTTTTTTCGCGGCTGCGTATGATTCGGGGTGCACTCCCGTGTTGTCGAGCGGTTCTTTTCCGCCGGGGATTCTCAAAAAGCCCGCGCACTGCTCGAATGCCTTTGGCCCTAATCCATTCACTTTTTTAAGCTGCGCGCGTGATTTGAAAGCGCCGTTTTCGTCACGGTATGCGACGATGTTCGACGCGACGGCGCTTGTTATCCCCGCCACATAGCCGAGCAGCGACGGAGAAGCCGTGTTCAGGTCTACACCCACGGCATTGACGCAGTCTTCAACCACTCCGCGGAGAGATTCGTTGAGACGCGCTTCGGGCACGTCGTGCTGATACTGCCCTACGCCTATGCTTTTGGGATCTATTTTGACAAGCTCCGAGAGCGGATCCTGAAGCCGCCGTGCTATTGATACCGCAGAGCGGACGGAAACGTCGAAATCGGGAAATTCCTTCGCTCCGAGCTTTGACGCGGAATATACCGATGCGCCTGCCTCGTTTACGACTGCGTATGTGACCTTGCCGCCGTAGTCCTTTATTGTGTCGGCAACGAAAATTTCCGCCTCCTTGGACGCGGTGCCGTTGCCTATTGAAATGCATTCAACGCCGTATTTCGCAATAAGCGCCCTGACCTTCGATGCCGATTCCGCCGTTTTGCTCTGCGGCGGCGTCGGGTAAATAACGCCGGTATACAGCACCTTGCCGGTGCCGTCCACGGCGGCGAGCTTGCAGCCGGTTCTGTAGGCGGGGTCGACCGCAAGCACGGTCTTGTTTTTTATCG
>OLHA01000976.1_pt1 | contig 16030 bp, 10 predicted proteins | sample 1605961 | NCBI WGS metagenome assembly OLHA01 (sample SAMN03283288) | human gut metagenome | biome: human-associated habitat; material: feces | host: Homo sapiens | place: Peru | collected 2012
CAGCCGGTCAAAACCGACACGGGTTCAAGTCCCGTCAGCCTAATTCCATGATATCAGCCGGTTCTTACACCGACAAAGAAAAACCGAATCTGAATCCGTACTCCGCAAAGATGTCGGATATACTGCCTGATAAGAATAAAAAAGAATAATCTGCCGTCGTAATACAATACCTTTAACCCGCTTCCCTCTTTTTCAGAAAAAAACGTTACGCCCGCATTATAACGGCAATGTTTTTACCGCGCAAAAAAAACCGCCCTCATGCAGAGAGCGGGATTTTTTATGCTTCGTCTTACTTGAGAGCTGCCTTTGCCTGCTCGGTGAGAGCGGTGAAAGCAGCGGGATCGGCAATCGCGATTTCGGAGAGCATCTTTCTGTTAAGAGCAACTCCGGATTTTTTAAGACCGTTCATAAATGTGGAATAGTTCATGCCGTTTGCCTTGCAGCCTGCGGAAATGCGGGCAATCCAAAGTCTTCTGAAATCTCTCTTTTTCTGCTTTCTGCCGATGTAGGCATAGTTGCCGGACTTCATGACCGCCTGTTTAGCGGTTTTAAAAAGTGTGCTCTTTGAACCGTAGTAGCCCTTTGCGAGCTTCAACGTTTTATTTCTTCTCTTGCGAGTCATTAACGCGCCTTTTATACGAGCCATTGTATATAACCTCCGTGTGTGTACTTAATTATTTGTAGGGAATAAGACGCTTGATCTGCTTGCAGTTTGTCTTGTCGGCAACAGCGGTCTTACGAAGATTTCTCTTTCTCTTTGTTGACTTTTTGTTGAGTATGTGCGATTTGTAAGCATGACCGCGAATGGGTTTGCCGTTCTTGGAGAGCTTAAAACGTTTTTTCGCGCCGGAATTCGTTTTGATCTTAGGCATTTTGATTTCCTCCTGAAATTTTTTTGCGGAACCTCTTATTTAGCTGCTTTTGCGGCAAGGAACATGAGCATGTTGCGGTTTTCGAGCTTTGCGGGCTTTTCAACCGTGCCCACCTCCGAGCAAGCCTCCGCAAAAGACTGCATTATCTCGTAGCCGCGCTCCGGGTGAACCATTTCGCGGCCTCTGAATCTGATTGAGACTTTAACCTTGTTGCCCGCTTTAAGGAAACGGAGAGCATGGTTCACTTTTGTTTCAAGGTCGTGTGTGTCGATGTTTAGCGAAAGCTGAACCTCTTTGATCTCGATGACCTTTTGATTCTTCTTTGCCTCTTTCTCACGTTTCTGACGGTCGAACCTGTATTTTCCGTAGTCCATAATTTTGCACACGGGCGGTTGAGCCTGCGGAGCGATTTTCACCAAATCGAGACTTCTGTACTGCGCAGCTTTAAGCGCCTCGGACGAAGTCATAACGCCGAGCTGCTCGCCGTCGTCGGTTATAACTCTGACCTCTCTGTCTCTTATTTCCTCGTTGATTTGCAGTTCTTTAGTAGCTATGAGAAGCACCTCCGAAAAAAGCTGAATAAAAAATAAATGCGGACGCAACAGCCGTCCGCACAAACCGAAAAAACACCTTTTGGTGACATTTTTGTTTATAGACCCTGAAAAACGGTATTCGCAGGGTGAAACGGAGAACGTCTGCTTTATTTGCGTAGTTATTATATCAGCACGATGCGCATTTGTCAAGCACTTTTTTCGTACACGGCGAAAGAAAAAACCCGATAAGAAGGCAAAAAAAAGACAAAAAATACAGAAAATCACAAAAAAGAGTTATTGCACAAAAATTTCAGGTTGGATTTGTGCAGTTTTAACCAAAATAAAACACCCAAAAACCGCCACTTGAAAAGTGTGCGCGTTTATGTTAATATAAATCGGTATTATGCGAAACACTATACATATTTTCAAGGAGGAATCGGCGTGGCAGAAGATAAAAACAACGCCCCGCAGGAGTATACCGACGAACAGCTGCAATACGTTTACGAAAACCGCAGATACGTCGGAACCAAAGAAACTGTCGGATTTGTGCTTTGGGACGCCGCCCAGAGCTTCAACATAAACAACGAGCAGAGCAGATTCATTACAAACATTGTTAAAATAGACCTGAAATATCAGGCTATCGTCGGCACGATAAACGGCATTTGGGATATTGTCAACGATATTTTCAGCGCCGCAATAGTCGAAAAGACCAGAACAAGATGGGGCAAATTCCGTCCTTATCTCCTTGCGCTTGCCGTTCCGGGCTGCATTTTTTCACTGCTTTACTGGTTCATGCCTTTCCTTTTCGGCGGCAAGAGCGCAATGGATTTCGGCAAGTTCTTCTTCTATCTCGTTTTGCAGATAATCATGGAGGGCGTCGGAACATTCCAGTCCATCGCCCGAACGGGACTTATGTCCACCATCACACCGCATCCGAGCGACCGACTGCGGCTCGTAACAATTGCGAACTTCGCTTCGGGCACCTTCGGCGAAAAGCTCCCGCAGCAGATTCTCTCCGTCATACTCGACCTTATCGACAACAACATGATAAGCAAAGGCTCGCGTGAAAAGCAGTTTCTTGCGGCGTTCGTCGGCATGGGCACCTTCACGACCATCGTTTCGAGCGGCATGAGCATGTATTTCTTTATGAACTCACGTGAACGCATAATGCAGTCCACTCACACACCGAGCGTAAAGAACTCCATTAAATCAATTATCAACAACAAGCCGGTGCTTCTCATGACGCTGTCAGACTTCCTCGGCGCGTTCTCGATAGGCGGCAGCAAAAACGACTACTACACCGACGTGCTTCACTTCAAATCAATGAACATCGTCGCAGGCATCCCCGCGGCTCCCATTTCGCCTGTCAGCTACGCTTTCGTGCCTTGGTTCCGCCGCCACTTCTCAAGCCGGCTGCTCTACATAGTCACGAGCCAGATAACAAACATTCTTTATACGGGCGTTTTCTTCATCGGCTGCATCGGCGTAAACTTCAAAACCTTCAAGGGCGGTGTTTACCGCAAAACATGGGTAATGATGGTCGTAATGATGGTTCAGGAGGTTATCTGGACTCTGTTCTACGGTCTTCGTTCCGTCATCAGCACCGAGATATACAACGAAACCATGGACTACTGCGAGTGGAAAAACGGCTACCGCACAGAGGCTATGACCTCGGTTGCAAAGGGCCTTGCCGCAAAGCTTGCACGAGTTTTCTCCAACCTTATAGCAACACTGTTTAAGAGCTATGTCGGCTATGATCAAAATGCCTACACACAGGGAACCGAACAGCCGGATTACGTTAAGTTCTATCTGTTCGCGATGTTCACCATCATTCCCGCCGTCACGGGGGCGCTCGGAATAATCCCGATGCTGTTCTATGACCTCGACGGAAAGAAAAAGGAACGCATGTACGCCGATCTTCTTCAAAGACGTCAGGCGGCAAGCGAAAAGGCTTCGGTCGGCGAAAAGCACGACGAGCCCATTGAAGCTCCCGCTTCAAAATAACTCAACCGAAAAACCCGTTCTCGCGAGAGGACGGGCTTTTTAGTATATGCAGCGCGACGCAGCCGCATGCGCGAATTATACCGATTCAATTATAACGTAATGTTATATGGCAGAATCCCACTTTTCCGATTGTTACGAAGCCAATATATTATATCCCCTGCTTGTTGCGGATGTTTGCCATGTAACACGCGCATTATTCCTCGGCAATTTTTTTGCTTGAATAATCTGTTCCCGAATACTTACCGTCAAGCCTTATTTCGGTTTCGGCTTTGTCATATACGACAGTATAAGTCCCGACAGAACCGCCGCGGTTATGCCTGCCGCGCCCGCGGTGAGAGGACCTGTAAGAGCGCCCATAAGCCCCTGCTCGATTACCGCCTCACGCGTGCCGTTCGCAAGCAGATTGCCGAAACCCGAAAGCGGAACTCTTGCGCCGCTCCCGGCAAAATCGACAAGCTTGTCATAAATGCCGAAAGCGCCGAGGATTACACCGCCGACAACATAGCCGACGAGAATTTTGGCGGGGGTGAGCTTTGTGCGGTCAATGAGTATCTGCCCGACGACACAAAGCAGCCCGCCTATAAGGAAAGCCCACAAAAACTTCAAAAATATCATCCCGTTTCAAAACCAAACGGAAGCAAACCGCCGCCGTCCGTTTTTCTTTTCACAGTCATTATTTCCCGCGGATTAAAAAAAATACGTTTTTATTAAAAAAATTAAAATTACCTCTTGATTATTGAGAAAAGATACTGTATAATAAGCGGGCAAATGAAAAAGTGCTGGTGTGGCTCAATGGCAGAGCAGCTCATTCGTAATGAGCAGGTTGATGGTTCGATTCCGTTCACCAGCTCCAAAAAAACCGTACACCCGTTGTGCGGTTTTTCTTTTTTTTGATAAAATCTCACGGATACTGCGAAAACAACGGAATGACCGTGCATCGCAAAAGGCCTACCGGGCACCTTTTACCCGTCTGCTGCGCGAGGGTGCCGTCCCGCTGTCTCGCGGCACCGAACGGCTGTGCCGATCCGCCGATGTTGTTCGGAGGTTATTATTCGGTGACGTTTTTTGTTCCCGAAGGTCTGCGGTCTGTTCCGCAAAAACGCCGTCCGTCGTTTTTAAGCAGACAAAAAAAATCGCCGTTCGGGAAAGCGGTTCACGCTCTCGCCAAACGGCGTCTTTTTTAAGATATCAGCCTTTTTCGTTATAATCCGCGGCAAGCAGATTCATGGCTTTAAAAAGCTTGCTGAAATAGATGAACGGTCCGACAATGATCGCACTGCCGAGAACACTCCAAAGCCAGTATGTTTTTGCGCTTATGTCAAAATCAATACCTCTGCGTTTAAGTTCCGCGCCGATTCTGTCGGCAAGCTTATGATTCCAAACCAGTGACGCGATTCCGCCGGTGATCGGAGTTAAAACAAATGTTAACAGGCAGAAATGCATGGTCTTTTTTCCGTCATAACGGCTTGCGATGGTGTTGATATCGGTTGAGACGCCCGACATAACAACAAGCGCGTATATTCCGAAAGTGACAAGCGACAGAAGGATAAACTTTGCAAGGCTTCTGTCGGTTTTAAGCTGCGCAACGGGAGCGTTGACTGCCGCATTGTTAATTGTCTGCTGTTCCATAGAGAACCTCCTTAAATTTGGTATTTTCAGTATACACCAAACATAAATGAACAGTCAATAGGTAATTTGGGCAATATTTCGATTTTGTTCGTATAATTTCGATTACAGTGCGGTTTTCTCATTATTTTGTGAATACATGATTTCGGCGGCTTGAAAACGAATAAAAAAAACAGTATAATAACAGTATAACGGCTTTTTTTCGGAGGTGGTTCACACGGATAAATACATAACGCCGCAGCAGGCGGCGGAGAAATGGGGAATTTCGCGGCGAACCGTTCGCCAGTATCTCGATTCGGGCAGAATAGACGGCGTTGTGAATGTCAACGGGCGCACGCTTATTCCGTCGGCGGCGGAAAAGCCGTTCGACAGACGCAGACGGCAAAGCCGCTCGGAAATGTCAGCCCCGCCCGCAAACCCGTTTGTTTTGACGACATCACCGTTTAAACCGGGTGAAGCCGAAAAGCTTATAACCGAAACCGAGGACGAAGCCAAACGGACTATAGGTATTGCCGAGCTTGCGTATTTGCGCGGAGACGCCGACACCGCATGCAGGCTGTGCAGAAGCCTCAGTGCTTCAGACAACATGGAAACGCGTCTCGGTGCCCTTCTTATCGACCTGCTCGCGGCGCTTTTCAAAGAGAGCGGCACAACTCCGGTCAACAATTTCCGTGATTTGCAGACGATTGCGAAAATCGCGGCGGAGCACCCGAAATACAAAAAAACGGGTGAGCTTTTCGGACTGTATCTCAACATCACCGTTCACAACCGCGGCGACATTGTTTTTCCGGAGCCGGGCGTAGACGCGTTTTTGATGCCTGACGGGCTTAAACCCATGGCAGTTTACGCTTATGCCCGATGGCTTCTTCTTGAGGGGTCGATCGGCCGCGCTATCGGTCTTGCCGAAAGCGCGCTCATCTTTATGCGCGAAAGCTACCCGGTGGAAGCGATATATTTAAGCCTTACGGTGGCTGACGGATATATAATGTCGGGCGATTGGAAAAAAGCGGAGCACTATTTCCGTTACGCCCGGAGTCTTGCCGCGCCGGACGGGATTCTGGCGCCGTTTGCCGAATTCCGTTATCTGCTCGCCGGGCTTCCCGAAAAATGCATGCGCAGGGAGGAACCCGAAATCTACAAACAAATACTCGACTTGTCGACGGTTTATTTCAAAAACTGGATAAACATACATAATATTCTGACGGGCGACACGGTGTCGGCAAAGCTCAGTCCCACCGAATTTAACGTAGCAATGCTTGCGGCAAGAGGCGTCACAAATAATGATATTGCCGAATGTATGAACATATCGGTTAATTCTGTTCGTACACATTTACGTAACATTTTCAATAAACTGGGAGTATATTCCCGCAAAGAACTGTTTGATTACGTCATCCGCTGACCGAATATTACATACAAAGCGCCGTTTTTGGCGCTTTGTTTTTCGTCTAAAATAAATATTTCACGGGTGATGTTTACGTTTTTTTCATGTGCTATCATGGGAATTGTGAAGACACGCGTGTGATAACCGTCACGCGTCCTAAAGATTACATAAGGAGTACACGAAAAAAAATGAAAGTCGACAAAAGTATGATGGTTCCCGTCGGGAATCAGAACTGCTACGAATATCTTATTGACTGCACGGCGGGCTACGGTCATGACTACAAGGCAATGCAGCACATGGACGCCTGCTATATGCGGTCTGAAATTCTGCACGATATTGATTGCTTCGCCGCTTACATGAAGCGTGCGCTCGGATTGAAAAAGGGTGATGTTTACACGGTTTTTATGCCTACGACGGTGCAGAGCATCATTTCGTTTTACGCGCTTAACAAAATCGGTGTAATCGTGAACTTTGTTCACCCGCAGCTTCCGCCGGAGGTGCTTAAAGAGGCGCTTTCGGAGTGCGGCTCCAAGGGTGTGATGATACTTGACCTTTTGAGCAAGGACTATGCAAAGGTTATAAACGAATCGGGGCTTCCCTGCCTCGTTTGCAGCAGCTCCGACTACGCTTCTCCCGTAAAAACAGCCGCATGCAAGGCAGGCGAGGGACTGATTAGGGCAATCTTCCCGAAGATACACAACCGCACAGCCTACAGAGACGCAATAAAGATGTACGCTCCCGAAGACGGAATTTCGGGTAATGCGGACGATATCGCCGTTTATCTCAACGGCGGCGGCACCACAGGAAAATCAAAGACGATAAAGCTGACCTCCCGCGCGATAAACGAACTGGCATGCCGTGTTTCAAAGCTTGACAGAATTCACGACACGGGCGAAGAAGCCGAAATAATCGTTTTGCCTCTTTTCCACTGCTTCGGTCTGTGCGTGGGCATTCACATGGCAATGTGCAACGCAGGCAGAATAATCCCCATGATGCAGTTTGACGCAAAGCTGTTTAACAAGCTTATGCGCAAAAACACCGTTATCGCTGTGGTCGGCATTCCCGTAATGTTTAAGAAGCTGCTTAAGAGCAAAGACTTTGACGGTCCGTGGCTTAAAAACATCCGCATGATGTTCTGCGGAGGAGACGACTGCTCCGACAACTTCCTCGACGAGTTTAACGCCGTGCTCGAAAAGAACGGCGCGCCCGGAAAGCTCCGCCAGGGCTACGGTCTTACCGAGGTCGGTTCGGTTTGCACCGTCAACAGCAACTGGGAATATCGCAGAGGCTCGATAGGCTGGCCGCTTGAGGGACTTGACGTTCAGATCTGGAACGACGATCACCGGGAGGTTCCCGACGGCGAGGTCGGCGAGATAGTGATATCCGGCCCCACGATAATGTCGGGTTACTATCATCAGGGCGGAGAGGAAAACGAAGGGCTTTACATAGATGAAAACGGCGTAAAATGGGTGCTTTCGGGCGACCTCGGCTATCGCGACCCGAAGCCCGATCCCGAAACGGGCAAGCGCTACTTCTATTTCTCGGGCAGAAAGAAACGCGTGATTATAATTTCCGGCTACAACATCTACCCCACCGACGTCGAAAAACGTCTCCAGGATCAATTCGCCTATCTCAAAAACTGCTGTCTCGTAAAGGGCTTTGACGAAAACGGAAAAATAATACTGCGTCTCTATGCCGATCTGCGCGAAAACGGTGACAGAGAAGCCTATAAGCGCGAAATGACCGAATTTATTGAGAGAAATTTCTCGCGATTCTCCGTGCCGCGTGAAATCGTGTTTATGGACAGGCTTCCCGAAACTCCGCTCATGAAAATCGACTTTATGAAGCTCACGCAGAAAACTCCGGCAGACCCTGTCTTTGCATAAAAAACTGTACAATATCAAACAAACGTCCGATAACTATTACGCCAATAACGGCGTGATAGTTATCTCTTTTTCTTGGATGTTATTTGGTGATTTTGTACAATAACAATCACGCGATTTATATCTTGATCTCCGTTTTCTCCGCAGACATTAAAAGAAAATCTTCGCAGCGGCGAAACAGCGTCGGTTTTACTTTTTTGCATAAAAGATTGAATTATTTTTGTACACACACAAAAAACTGCTGAATAGTTGTTACTTTCACCAAAGCGCCGCTTCTTTTTTTGTAGCGTCCGTGCATTTATTTTCCGCCGAAATAATTGTATAATATTTATGTGTATACGCGGAAATATAATTCGCGGCAACAACAAATCAGGAAAAGGAGAATTCTCGCAATGAAGAAAATCGCAAAACGATCATTGGCGGTGCTTTTGTCGCTGCTGATGATACTCACATCCTTTGCGGCTGCATCGGCAGAGCTCATTGAAACGGTCGGCTCCGGCTCCATGGTGCTCTATGTGCCCGAAGCCGTGTACCTTGCACCGAGCAGCGCAGGCTCCGTTACCGCACAGTGGTATCTCAACAACACCGACGGGAGCGGAAACTACTCTTACGCGCGAGGCGCGGAAAGCACGGGCAAATTCTATTTTCACTGCTCAAAAGCCACAAGCATCTCGGTGTCGGCGTCATTTGAAAGCGGCGGCAGTCTTTCGAACCTTACTACTTCGACAGGCGGCGCAACACTCAATGACGACAACTTCCAAATCGCTGCAAACAACACGAATCAGATGATAACCTGGCGCGTTGACTACACCTGCGACGACGGCGTGACGAGAACCGCATGGGCATACACCTATGTTTACAAGCCGAACAGAATACCCACCGGCGTTGCATCGGAAACGGAAAGCGACAAGCACGGCAGCAGCAAAAAGTATGACTACCACGGCTTTGTCTCCGTTCTCTGGGGTGCAAACGACTATGAAGACGGCAAAACACAGGGTAAAGAAGATGCAAAAGGCCCCGCCGAAATGATTTTCATGGGCAATAACGGAATGGTAAAAGGCAGCAACAACCGTCCTCATCATCTCGGATATTTTAACGACAACAATCCCAAAACCTTCCGCTATCACGATCACAACAACAAAAACGTAACCGTCAGTTCTCCGTACGCATATTATTATGTCGACGTTTCGCGTTATTCAAACATGAACCGGATTCCCAATATGAAGTTCGGACTTGCAGTAACCGATGATCAGCACACCGATTACTATGAGCACGAGGTTCAGCTTCAGACGGCAGACGGCACAAAGCTGGAGCAAATGCACGACTACACGAGATACGGCAACGGTGAAGTTGTCATTTATCAGGAGGATGCAAATAAACGTCCGAATTACGGTATCAGCGGAATCGCGCTTAATTCATGGACAAATTACCGCATATTTATATACGGACGTTCGTACTGTGGCGGTACAGTAACTCACACACACCAGTACATTTACTTTAACCTTTATAACAACAACAAATCCACTCTCCGCAACTATTATTTCGACTGCATAAAATCAGGCTACGGCATGCAGCAGGAGCGTTTTACGTCCTCCTCATGGAACACATACATAAGCGCTTTGAGACACGCCGGCTACGTGCTCGGCAATCCCGTTGTCACATATGGCGACGTCACATGGGCATACAACAACCTTGTTAACGCAAGAAACGGCCTGCAGGTTGAAACCCACACCGCAAAGGCGCGCCACCTTGCTCTCAACAACACCGGCGCAAACAGCTATATAGTTGCAAATCTCTCTGCCGGCACCGCCACCACGGAAACGCTCACCTACACAGGCGGAAACACGCTCACCGCGAAAAACAACTCCTATGCGGGTTATTCTCTCTGCGGATACAAGGCGGATTGGAACGACACGGTAAACGGCACCGCCTACAATTCAAGCTTCAGCGGCATAACGCGCACCTACAGCGCAGTCATTAACAATTACAGAAGCGACGGCGACAAATATTACACATTCTACTACACGCCGAACCTTTACACCGTTTCTCTTAACGGCAACGGCGCGACATCGGGCGGCACGGGAAGCATATACTGCTCCTACGGAAACGCGTTTTACAAGGACGCGTCATACGCGCAAAAGATGACGACGTCGGCGAACGGCATTTCGGTTCCCTCTCGCACGGGCTATTTCTTTGACGGCTTCTACAATGCGCAAAACGGCGGCACGCAGATGATAACGGCAAACGGCTTCCTCACCTCCGCCGCAAACACGTCCGCAAGCGCGTCTAACGTCACATGGTACGCTCACTGGACGCCGATAACCTACACCGTCAATTATAACGGAAACGGCGCAACATCGGGCAGCACCGCAGCGAGCGCCCACGTCTACGGCTCGCCGAAGGCTCTCACCGCAAACGGCTTCAAACGCACGGGCTTCACCTTCATCGGCTGGAGCGACGCCGCAGCGGGAGGCGTTAAATATGCGGACGGCGCGAGTGTAAACAATCTTACGGCAATTAACGGAGCAACCGTTGATTTGTTCGCCGTATGGACAGTAAACAAATACATTATTGCTTATGACGGAAACGGCGCAACTTCGGGCAGCACCGCTCCCACGGAATGCACCTATAACATTGCAGCCGGAATTGCCGAAAACGGCTTTAATCGCACGGGTTACACGTTCACAGGCTGGTCAACGGCGCCGAACGGCAGCGTTGAATACAGACCCGGCGACACGGTCAGAAACCTCACCGAGGAAAACGGCAAAACAATAACGTTATACGCGGTTTGGACTCCTATAAAATACAGAATTACATTTAAAAATTACGACGGTACGGTGCTTGCCACACAGATGGTCGACTACGATTCGGTTCCCGTTTACGGCGGCGTTTCTCCCGAAAAGCCCGTAACGGCGGAGAGCGTGTTCACATTTGCGGGATGGAGCCCGGAGCTTGCGGTCGTTAAGGGCGAAGCCGAATACACGGCGCAGTTCACCGCCACACCCAGACCGTATCTCATCCGTTTCGTAAACGAAGACAACACCGAGCTTTACAGAGCGCAGGTTCCCTACGGCACAGTGCCCGAATACAAGGGCGAAACCCCGACAAAGGCTTCCACACAGCAGTATTCATATCTTCACGACGGCTGGACGACGGAGCTTGTTCCCGTCACCGGTTCTGCCGTCTACAAGGCAAAGTTCAAGCCCGTTGTCAACCGGTACACCGCCAAGTTCTTAAACGGCAACGGCACGGTTATTTGGGAGACAACGCTTGACTACGGCAGTGAGCTTGTTTACGGCGGCGAAACGCCCACTAAAGAAAAGGACGTTCAGTTCGAATACACCTTCAGCGGCTGGAACAAGGTTCTTTCGCCCGTTGTCGCGGATGTAACCTACGAGCCGAGATTCACCTCGACCGTCCGCTCCTACACCGTCCGTTTCGAAAACCACGACGGCGCGCTTCTTAAGGAATACACGGTTAAATACGGCGACACACCCGTTTACGACGGCGATACGCCCGTTAAAGAATCCACCGTTGAGGAACAGTTCGCTTTCGCGGGCTGGGATAAGACCGTTTCCGTGTGCACGGGCGACGCGGTCTACACTGCGCAGTTCACCGCTTCTCCCAGAATGTACAAGATTACATTCGTAAACTATGACGGTTCGGTTGTCAAGGAAACGGAATTCGGCTACGGCTCAAATCCGTCCTGCGACATCACTCCCTCCCGCCCCGCCGACAACAAGTACACCTACACATTCTTCGGCTGGGGATATATTGCATCGGTAACCGGCGAGGCGACCTACACGGCGCAGTACACATACGATTACACAAAGCACATTATAAAATTCGTAAACTATGACGGCACGGTGCTTCAGGCGACCGAAATCGCATGGGGAGAGACGCCCGTTTATGAGGGAGACGTTCCCTCAAAGCCGAAAACCGCGCAGTATTCCTATTCGTTCGCAGGCTGGGACAAGGAAATTGAAACCGTCACCGAACCCGCCGACTACACGGCGGTATATGACGCGACAGTCAATTCCTACACCGTAATCTTCAAAAACTACGACGGTGAGGTGTTCGACGAGCAAACGGTGAATTACGGTGAAACTCCCGTTTACAAGGGCGAAGCAACACCCGTTAAACCTGCCGACGTTCAGTTTACCTACACCTTTAAGGATTGGGGCGTAATTACACCCGTAACGGGCGATGCGGAATACACTGCACAGTACATTGAAACGCTCAACAAATACACCGTTCAGTTCGTGTCCGAGGACGGCAGCGAAATCTATGACGAGCAGGTGCTCGACTACGGCACAATGCCCGTCTATGCCGGCGAAACACCCGTTAAGGCAAAAACCGCGCAGTACACCTACACCTTTAAGGGCTGGGATAAGGATGTCGACATCGTAACGGGCGACATTGCGTACGCGGCGCGCTTCGACGCGACAGTAAACAAATATACGGTCAAATTCGTCAATGAGGACGGCTCCGTGCTTGACGAGCAGGCGGTTGACTACGGCACAATTCCGGTCTTTGCGGGTGAAGCACCCGTTAAGGCAAGCGATGCGCAGTACACCTACGTGTGGAACGGCTGGGACAAGGAAGTAAGCATGGTGCTCGACGACACCGTTTACACTGCGCACTTTGATAAAATACTCAACTACTACACGATAACCTTTAAAAACTACGACGGCACGGTGCTTCAGGACGACGATTTCGGTTACGGCAGCACGCCTGCATATAACGGCGAAACACCCGAAAAGGCAAGCACCGCGCAGTATACCTTCTTCTTCGCAGGCTGGACGCCCGAAATCGACACCGTCACCGGTGAAGCGGTCTACACTGCAAAATACACGGCTGTTGTCAACAAATATCACGTCATTTTCAAGGACTATGACGGAACAGTGCTTCAGGATACCGAGCTTGAATACGGTTCAATGCCGAGATTTAACGGCACCGCTCCCGAGCGCGAGTCTGACGACGATTACATTTACACGTTCGCGGGATGGAAAGAGGAGTTTAAGCCCATTGTCGGAGAAACCGTATTCAACGCGAAGTACTCGGCGAGAACAAACAAATTCACAATAAAATTTGTGAACTACAACGGCGAAGTGCTTCTCACAAAATCATACAAATACGGCGAGATGCCCGTCTTCGACGGCACACCTGCCAGAGCAAATGATTCGCAGAGCCACTACACGTTCATCGGTTGGGATAAGCCTCTCACGGCTGTAACCGGCTTCACGACCTATGTCGCGGTGTTCGCGGCGGACGCTCACAGCTTTGACGTTATCGCCGAAACCGCCCCCACCTGCACGGAGCGCGGCAAGAAGACCTACAAATGCTCCGTGTGCGGCTTCACCTTCGATCAGGAAACGGCGGCAAAGGGACATGACCTCGGCGACGTTGTTATCGACGGCGACAAGGCATACAAGGAATGCAAGATCTGCGGCGAAAAAATTGAAGTTCCCATGGCTGAGGCAGAAAAAGAGCAATCCCTCTGCAAATGGTGCGGCAAATATCACTATAAGTGGATAAGACCGGACTTCGGCAGACTCTCCTGCATCATCTCGCAGTTCTTCTCCTTACTCGCAAAATTCTTCACGCGATAAGCGCATTCAAACGCTGAGATAATTTCGGCTTAACACACAAAAGGCGCCCGCCGACAGGATCGAATCCTGTCGGCGGGCGCCACTGCGCATCACAGACTGTGTTCATCGTGTGTGTTGCAATTTGTTTTGCGGTAATTTCAAAAACTCTCCGTTTTTTGAAATATAAAGTGCTTTCATTTCAATTTTTCACTGTTTTTTGAAATAATGAACCGTTTTCGAATGAGAAATTTCATTTTTTTCGGCGCTGCGCCGACGGGGCGCATGCTTCGTTATTTTTTTACGGTCACTTTTTTTTGTGATTTTTTCCGAAACATGCGGCGGCAAGTTGCAACCGCGGCTGAAATATGCTACAGTGTGCTTAACAAAAACGCGCAGGCATTTTTTGCGAGGGGAGAAAATGGCAATGAACAACATATTGAATATTATAAATTTTGTGCGTGCAAGCGAGCCGCGCGCGGAGGACGATTCCTTTCTGCTCAACACATTCCGACGCGAGGTTGACATGTGCCGCGAGTTTAATTTTCCCGCAACGTTTCTGTTTCAGTATGACGCGCTGATACTGCCCGAATACACCGATTACATCAAGGCGAATCTGCCCGCCGCCGAAACGGGACTGTGGTTTGAAACGGTCGGACAGCTTGTACGGAAATGCGGTATCGAGTGGCGCGGCAGAAATGATTGGGACTGGCACAACGACGTAGGCTTTCTCATCGGTTATTCTCCGAAGGAGCGCGAGAAGCTGATTGACGAGGCATTCAAAGAGTACAAAAATGTGTTCGGGAAATATCCTTCGGTTGTCGGCTCGTGGCATATCGACGCATATTCACTGAACTACATTTCATCGAAATACAAAATTGATGCCGCGTGTATCTGCAAGGAGCAGACCGGCACCGACGGCTACACCCTTTGGGGCGGCGTTTACAGCGGCGCGTACTTTCCGAGCGTCAACAATATGCTGTGTCCCGCGTCAACGGAGCAAAACAAAATTGACGTTCCCGTCTTCCGTATGCTCGGCAGCGACCCTATAGCGCAGTACGACAACGGCATTGACACCGACAGCAAAACACAGGGTGTGAACTCGCTCGAACCCGTATACTCCGACTCCGGCAGCAGCGAAGAATGGACGCGCGGCTTCCTCGACAACAACTACAACGGCAAGAGCCTTGCCCTCGCTTACGCACAGGCGGGGCAGGAAAATTCATTCGGCGATGATATTTTTGACGGCTTGACAATGCAGTTCGGGGTCTTCAAGGAATACGCGGACGCGGGAAAAATCACAATTGAAACGCTCGGCGAGAGCGGCAGACGCTTTTCGTCTGAAAACCGTATCACGCCACCGCAGTGTCAGTGCTTCGACTTCGCGCCCGACGGCAGTGACGCAGAAACAATGTGGTACAATTGCGCAAAATACAGAATCAACATTCACCGCCGCGGCGGCAAGCTGTACATCCGCGATTTTCATATCTTTGACGAAAACGTGAAAGAGGCGTACCTCACCGGGCGTGTGACCTCAAATAACTGCGGCTACTACACTCTGCCTGTCATGGACGGACTGAATTTCAGCCGCCGAAACGAGCGCGCGGGGATATATTTTTGCGGCGAAAACGGCTTTGCTGCGAACACCGACGCGTGGCAGACCGCGACAAACGGCTGCGACTCCGTCACGGTTACGGCGGGCGGCTTCACGGCCACATGCACCCCGAACGGTGTCGATATAACCGTTTCCGACGGCGGCAGCCTGCGCTTCGTCAGCAAGACCGAGCATATAACCGCCGTCAAAGCGGATGAACTGCACATGACCTCGCGCGGCACGGCTTACGCCCTCCGCCTTACACGCGGCTCCTTCTCCGCCGCAGACGGGCGCGTCGAAATCCTCCCCGCCGACGGCAAAATCACATTTTCAATCTGACCCGCACCACGACAAAATCTCCCCCGCCGCACGGCGAGGGAGATTTTTTACTCCGCAAAATTTACAATTATTTGATGTTTGCAAGCCAATCCTTGCCGGTGTCGAGTGCAACCGCGGCGCGGAGAATCGAGCGCGCGTCGCTTACCGCGACTTCGCTCGCGCCGTTGACCCTTGCGGCGTTGAGGTATGCGCCCTCAAGCGTGTCAAGAC
>OLHA01000978.1_pt1 | contig 16028 bp, 5 predicted proteins | sample 1605961 | NCBI WGS metagenome assembly OLHA01 (sample SAMN03283288) | human gut metagenome | biome: human-associated habitat; material: feces | host: Homo sapiens | place: Peru | collected 2012
ATTTGAGAGCATCGTATTCAAGCCCGTAACGGATAAACGGGTGCCGCACGTTAAAGCATCGTTTGATTCGGTCGCCGGATTGATTTCATGCGAAATAACCCAAACGGGCAAAAAGACGGATTATGTTTTCAATGTGCCGAACGGCGCTCTTGCAAAAGCCGTTCTCAACGGGGAAATTTTTGAACTGAATGCGGGAATTAACAAAATATCACTGTGATTTTTGTAGGATTTTATAAAAATTCATTAAATTAACAAAAATAAAAAATTAACTCTTTTATTTGCCGACTGATTGGTGTATAATAATCGGGTTGGGTTTTCTCGGTGTTTTTTTGCCGCTGTTTTCAGGCATTTTAACCGTTCAAAACCGTCTCGGCTTAAACAGATATTTTACGGCTGCCATTCGGCGGCAAATAAGCTCCGACCTTCGGTCGGGATATAAAAATCACGGAAAGGTAAGTGCCCTCTTGGAAAAATTCGTTATTCGCGGCGGAAAGCCCCTCCACGGCGAGATCGAAATAAGCGGCGCTAAAAATGCGGCAGTTGCAATTCTGCCCGCAACGCTCCTCGCAAAAGATGTTTTCACCATAGAAAACGTACCCGATATCAGGGATATAAATTCTATGCTTCAAATCTTGGAGGAAATGGGCGCCGCGGTTCGCTATACGGGAAAAAACACCGTTCAGATAGACACACGCAGGATAACCTCAAGAGAGGTTCCCGATGAACTCACCCGCAACTTAAGAGCATCCTATTATCTCATAGGTGCGCTTTTAGGCATGTACAACCGTGCCGTTGTTGCAATGCCCGGCGGCTGCAACTTCGGCGGAGTGCGCCCCATTGACCTTCACATCAAGGGTTTTTCGGCGCTCGGCGCGGTAATTTCAACCGACGGCGGTATGATAGAAGCCCGTGCCGACAAGCTTATCGGCGCCAGTATTTATTTCGACAAGGTATCCGTCGGAGCAACAATAAACGTCATGCTTGCCGCAGTTAAAGCACGCGGCATTACGATAATCGAAAATGCGGCGAGAGAACCGCACATAGTTGACCTTGCAAACTTTTTAAGTCTTATGGGCGCAAACATAAAAGGCGCGGGGACCGATGTTATAAAAATCGAGGGCGTCAGCGAGCTTCACGGCTGCGACTATTCGATAATTCCCGACCAAATAGAAGCCGGCACATACATGGTTGCGGCGGCGGCAACACGCGGCGACCTGCTGATAAAAAACGTTATACCGAAGCACCTTGACCCTATTTCGGCAAAGCTTCGCGAATGCGGCGCGGCGGTCGAAGAATTTGACGATTCCATCAGAGTTTCGGCAAGCGGCAGGCTTCACGCGTGCAACATCAAAACGCTTCCCCACCCCGGCTTCCCCACCGATATGCAGCCGCAGTTTACGGTGCTTTTGTCGCTTTGCGAGGGAATAAGCATTGTATCCGACAGCGTATGGGACAACCGCTTCAAATATGTCGATCAGCTCACGAGAATGGGCGCACAGATACAGATAGAAGGCAAAGCCGCCATTGTTCAGGGCAGCGCGGAGCTTAAGGGCGCCCCGGTTAAAGCTGATGACCTTCGAGCAGGCGCGGCAATGATAATAGCCGGACTTTGCGCGAAGGGAACGACCGAAATAGAAGACATAATCCACATTGACAGAGGGTACGAAGACGTTGTTCGCAAGCTCACCGCAGTGGGTGCGCAGATTGCTCGTGTTGATGTTCCGCAAACGCCGATGAAGATTACAAAGCGCGCATAATAACATATAAATACAATGAAGCCGGCGGCGCAAACCGTCGGCTCATTTTTATGTATTTTCGATTGACCTGCTTATGCCTTAATCACATCAAAAATTCCGGTTATGACATCAAGCACCTTCATTAGTATCTCCATAAAATTCGACAGGTACGTCATCAGCGTAGCCGCAAAGCCGTCGTTGACCTGTGAGCCGGGATTTTCGGCTGTAAGAGGAGTGAGGGTGTCCGCTTCTTTGTTTATCACAAGATACTGCGGATAGCTCTCGTTATCCCACACCGCGGTTCTGCCGCCGTTTTCGAGAAGCTTCAGAATCATTACATCAACCACCGGCGGGAAGCTGTTGTGCGTAAAATCTTTAATTAACCACGTTGAATCGGGGAAAAGCGCCGTCGAGCAGTCCACCGTCTTATCGGCGGAGATATATTTGTCGGTGCCGTTTTTCTTTGCTTCCCTCAAATAAAAATAAGAGAATTCCTTTCCCATCTTGGCGGAGGATGCGCCGAAGGTCTGCTGACGGACGGATATTATCATGTCGCTCTGCTCCTGCGCCTCGTCCGAAAGCGGATAAGCCTGCAAGCCGTATTTCGCAATAAATTTCATGTTAACGCCGTCCGCAGCCATCGCCTTGAACATTTCGGGCAGCTTTGCGGCAACATTATAATAATAGAGATCTGTTTTCTCGATTATTGCTTTATATTCCTCCGCATATTCACCGGGGAACACATATGCACGCGCCTTCTCATAGTATTCGGGACCGACCATTGCCCAGTAACCGCCCATCGTGCCGTAGGAGGCGCGTGTGCAGGCGGGAGCGCAGACAGCCGCTATCTTGTTGACTTCGGATGAGAGCGCGGCTGCGGTGAGTCGCAGACCGTATACGGAATTAAGCATATCAAGCGACGATATCAGAAATTTGTAAAGAGTGTCGTCCGTTTCGACATTCTGATTGACAAAATAATTCACCGAATCGACATTAAGAGCGAGATTACCCGTAAACAGCGCATTCGTTACAATAGTACCGTTGCAGGTAGGATTATACATCACCACCGAATTTACGTCCGACCAGCCGTATTTTGCAAAATACGCCGACGCAATGCATGAGCCGAGACACCGCGCAACAACGTTTATACGCGAATGCCCCGTTATCCTCTTGATATTTGTTATATATTCTAAAAGATCGTCCGCGATATCCCACGGGGAAGAACGGAAATCGTATTCAAACGTATATTCCATCAGATGCCGCGTCGCGCCATTGTAATCCCCCTCCGCCGGTATATTGCGGTGGATATCTCGGTAAAACCGCGCGGGATCATAGTAATTTCCCGAATTGCCGGGAAAATTCCCCTTTGAATCGGGCGAAAAATCGGCATAAAGCTCCTTGAATGCATTGGCAAGCGCATTGCCGTATTCCGTGTAGTCACCCGAAAAATACCCCTTTGCAAGCAGAGACAGCATAGGCTTGATGCGGTTTTTGATCTCCTCATCGGAAATATCCGGAAGATCGACTTCGCGAGTGTATTTATCCTTGTATACGGTCGAACGACCGCGAACATAGACAATAGGCAGCTCGTCGCAGTCGCAGACATCCGCTGCAAAAGACGGAACGGCACACAAGCCGAAGAGCATACACATACATAAAATGACCGATAAACCTTTTTTACACATGTTGTCCTCCGAAATAATAAACAAAATTTTCAGCACTTTCCGAAATTTTTCGGTATTTCTATTATATAACACTTTCTTGGATTTTTCAATATCAGACGCATGTACAAAAAAGTGAAAACTGTTCAAAAAGTTCTTTAATCATTCACATCATTAACAGATTGTTCATATTTATTTTGATATTATAACGCATTTTCCTCTATTGCGTTCAACGCGTAAAAATGATAGAATAAAATAAAAAAACAAGAAAAAAAAGGAGTATACCATGCTGTTTCCCGCTTTTCATAAGCAGCTTCAAACGCTGCACATCGGCGCAAAAAAGCCGGCTTCGTATTTTATCCCGTTCTCATCCGTCGAGGATGCGCTCACGGGAGACAGAGAAAAATCGGACAGATTCACTTCTCTTTGCGGCGACTGGAAAATATGTCCGTTTGATAGCTTTGAAGAAATTGACAGGCTCTTTTTTTCCTGCGGTTTCCCCGTTGGCGGACTTGACACGGTGACCGTACCGGGCAATATTCAGATATACGACAGATGCAAATACGACAAGCCGCTGTATTCAAATCTCATGTATCCGTTCCCCACCGACCCGCCGCATGTTCCGGACAGAAATCCGGCATGGGCATTGCTTAAAGATTTTGATCTTTCGGAAAGTGAATCCGCAGAAACACACGAAATTATTTTTGAGGGTGTGGCTTCATGCTTTTATTTGTGGATAAACGGTCATTTTGTCGGCTACAGCGAGGTGAGCCACGCACGCACCGTTTTTGATATCACACGCTTTACACGTGCGGGCAAAAACCGTGTATCGGTGCTCGTTGTAAAATGGTGCCCCGGCTCATATCTTGAAGATCAGGACTTTTTCCGCCTTTCCGGCATTTTCAGAGAGGTTTATCTCCTCAAGCGCGACAGGATACACGCCGACGATGTCGAGATAAAGCAGTATGTAGACGAAGACCTCAACAGCGCGGAGATCAAAGTAAAATGCGACATAAACGGCGTTACCGATGTGTCTTACGGTTTTGTTTCTCCCGACGGGACGGTTATAAAAAGCGGTACGGAAAGCGCGCATCATTTTTCCTTTACGGTCGCGCTGCCGCAGCTGTGGAACGACGAGACACCGTATGTTTACACTCTTTTTGTCACTGTAGGGGATGAGGTTATTCCGTTTCAGGTCGCGCTGCGGCGCATTGAAATAAAAGACAAAAAGCTGCTGATAAACGGCAAGGCGCTTAAGCTGCGCGGCATTAACCGCCACGATTCGACCGAGCAGGGCTACGTTGTTTCACTCGACCGCATGAAAGAGGATCTTCTGCTGTTAAAACGCGCAAACGTCAATCATATACGCACTTCACACTACCCGAACGACCCGCGTTTTGTCGACCTGTGCGAGGCGCTCGGCTTCTACCTCACCGACGAAGCCGACCTCGAAACTCACGGAATGGGTTACAATACGGTGTCGGACTGGGACTGGACTCGCTGGAGCTGCCTCTCAAATTCTCCCGATTGGAAAAACGCCTACGTTGACCGCGCCGCGCTTCTCTACGAGCGCGACAAAAACCACGGCTGCGTCATTATGTGGAGTCTCGGCAACGAGAGCGGCTGCGGAGTCAATCACCGCGCAATGGCAGAGTACATCCGTGCGCGCGACGAACGCAACCTTGTTCACTACGAAAACGCACACCTTGAATTTAAGGCTGTTCCGGAAGGCGAAAACTTCTCCGACATATCCGATGTTGAGAGCAGAATGTATGCAGGTGTAGGGTATATCGCCGATTATCTCAAGGACGAAGCGCATTCAAAACCGTTTTACATGTGCGAATACGTCTGCTCGATGTCCACGGGCGACGTATACGATTTCTGGAAACTTGTTGATGAGAACGATAACTTCTGCGGCGGCTGCATCTGGGAGTTTACCGACCACGCACTGAACTTCCCCGCCTCCGACGGATCACCGCGTTATTATTACGGCGGCGACTTCGGCGATTTCCCGAATGACGGTATATGCTGCATCGACGGACTTGTTTTCCCCGACCGTACACCGCGTCCCGGCTACTATGACATGAAAAAAGTGTATGAGCAGGTACGCGGAAAATATGAGAACGGCACAGTGACGGTAAGAAACGTCCGTTACTTTACGGCACTCAGAGATATTGACATAATGTGGAATATAAAATCCGACGGTAAAGAAATACTGTCCGGATGCATTTCATCTCCCGACATTGCTCCGCAGTCTGAAATGAGCTTCGTGCTTTTTGACGGTAATGCAATTTCACTCGGCAAAAACAGCTTCTTAACACTGTCGTTTGTACAAAACGGCGACACGCCGTGGGCAGGAAAGGGCTATGAAACCGCGTTTTTACAGTTTGAGCTTACCGACGGTACAGCCGAAAAACCCGGCTGCGCCGCTGCAAATGATACTGAAAACACATGCGTTTCGGTTAAAGAGGGCGACAGGCTTGTTTCTGTTTTTGCGGGAAACACCGAGTATGTTTTTGACAAAAGCTACGGCTGCATAAAGAGCCTGAAAATAAACGGTACGGAGATGTTCGCGGAACCGTCCGCATTTGCGATATGGCACGCACCTACATACAACAGAGGCTCGGTCGACGGGTGGTATAAAAATCATTTTCACCGCGCTTCTCAAAAAACATATTCCGCAAAAATATCACGCGCCGACGGACTTGTTATCGCCGACACCGAGATAGCAATAGGAGGTCCCGCAAACCCGCCCGTTGTAAAAGCGCACGTAAAATACACATTTACGCCCGACGGCTCGGTAACGGTCGAAGCAAGCGGAACCGTACGCGAAAACGTTCCCGTTCTGCCGCGCCTCGGCTTGAAGCTTACGCTCAACGAGGAAAACGAAAGCATTGAATATTTCGGCTTGGGTGAAACGGAAACCTACCCCGACAGATACAAAGCCGCACGCTTTGACGAATATAAAACAACGGTCACCGACAATTTTGTTCACTATATCCGCCCGCAGGAAAACTCCTCGCATTACAAAACCCGCCGCGCAAAGGTCGGCAACCCGGACGGCGAAGCGCTTGCCTTTACGCCGTTCGGAATGAAGGACTTCTCTTTCAACGCGTCGCACTGTTCGGCAGAACAGATTACCGAGGTAAAGCACGACTTCGAACTGAAAAATGAACATAAGACCATAGTAAATCTCGACTGGCGTTTTAATGCTATAAGCGAAAACAGCGAACTGAACAACAGCGAAAACAAACGTCTGCTCAGCGACAAGACTTTCACTTTCGGCTTTGTCATAAGCCCCGACAAAATCTGAGCCGAGCACAACAAAATCTGAGCCGGGCACACCATTATAAAAGTCCTCTCCGCACCGAGCGGAAAGGACTTTTTCTTTATATGTTATTTCAGCCGGCAGAACGTTAATTACGCAACGACAGTGCCTTTGGCAACCGCAACAATCTCCTTAATTGTTTTGATAAGGTAATTGACTGTTTTGATTATCGTGTTGATTGTTTCAAGAATAATGGTAATTGTCGCGTCACCCGTTTCATATGCCGCCCAGTCGATATCGTTTGCATTGACCTCCTGTGCGGGTTCAAGCTGCCCGCTTAAAGGTGCATCGGGATTAAAGTTCAGATACTGCGGATATGCTTCATTCGACCAAACGTCCGGCGCCTTTCCTCTGATAAAGCTGAGCATAAGATAATCGATTACCGCAGGAAATTCATGGTTTGCGTTTTTAATAAACCACGTTGTGTCGGGGAACAGACACGTGGAGGCATCCACCTGCCTGTCGGGAGAGATATATTTGTCGCGTCCCTCGGCAGCCGCCGCCGCAAGATATTTGTCGGAGAGTCTGCCGTCGACCTTTGACACAGTTGCGCCGAGAGTCTGATCGTCAAGCGCTATCGAATAGTCGCCGCAATAAGCCGCGTCGGCAGAAACGGGACGCTGCTGTCCGCCGTACTCGCCGTAAATTGCCACGGGCTTGCCGAGAGCATCAATTTCCTTGAGGATATCCGCAACATGCATGGTCACGTTGTCGTGATAGTACTTCGCCTTTTCAATAAGACCCGCATATTCCGCTTTATCGGCGTCTGTGGGATAAATATAATCAATGCACTCGTCGAAATTCTCACGTATCATCGCGAGCACACCGCCTGCCGTGCCGTAAAACTCTTTTACAAGACGGGCAAAAAGCTTGTCCTTTACTGCGGGATATATCTTATTCTGTAAAAGCTTGCAGGCGAGATTCAAGCCGTAAGTCTCTTTAAGACTGTTAAACACAAGCTTTAACACTTCAACAAGAGCGTCATCGTTAACCTTGTCTTCAAATACCGAGCCTTGAATATAACGGTATGCACTGTCGGGATCTATTACGACCTTGCCCGAAAAAGCGCTTTCAAGCCAGTTGAGTCCGCCGGTGGAGGGATTGAACAGCACTACCTTTTCAATGCCCGAATAGTTGCGCGGACGCTCATATTTGTAGAGGTAAGCCATTTCATAGCTTGTAGCCATACAGCGGCTGACAAGCACCACCTTGTCATGACCGGTCTTCTTCTTAACGGTTTCAATGAACTCATGCATATCGTCCGCAACATCCATCGGGGACAGACGCCAGTCGAAAAGATAGAGGAAGCCGCCGTCAAAGCCGTAGGAGTGGCGCGACGTTACGGTTTCGGGCGACCAGCTGTAAGCTATGCCTGTATTGGGATTTATCGGATAGCCGTTGCCATCCACCTTGACATCCTTCCATATGGGCGCAAGCATATTGTAAACCTTTTCGCAGTATTCGTCCCAATTGCCGGTTGCCATGCTTTTGGCAATATCGGGAACAACCTCTTTTACCATTCCGCCGATGTCAAGATCATCGCGCGCAAGAGGGTTTACCTTTGAGCCGTCCTCACGTGTAAGGTAAATGGTCTGTTTGCCGTACATATACACAATAGGCGTGTTGCCGCAATCGCATGTGTCGGATGCGTAAACGCCGATACACAAGCCGGGAACTATCATTGCGGCACAGAGAAATACCGCAAGCACCTTTTTAAACGATTTCATACTTTTGTTCCTCCGAACGGGATATTTTAAAATAATTTTAGCACATCTTTTTCTCTCATACAAGCATAAAAACAGTATTTTTTGTAGATTTTACAAAAAATTTTAAGCTTTTCCGTCTTGCCTGTTCCGCACTTTTTTCTTTCCGCCCTTGGATTTTGCGTTCAGCAAAAACGGATATTCCGCATGCGAAAGCAACAGTCGCTTTTATCTGTGAATATATTCCTGTTTTGTGTCAAGAATAACTCCGAATATCTTTTTTTCGGAGGAATTTATGTTTTCTGCTAAAAAGGCGCTTGACGGCGGAAAAAAAGAACTGAAAAAACACACTGCTCTGCTGAAGAAAGACGGCGGAACGGCTGAATGTGACAGATGGCTGCAGGACAACACGGCGCTGCTCATGTCATGCATAACGAACGGAATAAAATCGGTCGGAAAGCATCGCGGCGATTCCGTCAACGGTGTTTTCCGCGCTCTTTCGGATTGTATTGACAGAACGGAAAACGGCAATGTGCGGCAAAGCTTTTCGAAAGCCATTCAAAATTTCGACATACCTCTCGATTTGTGCGCAGAGCTTGCGCCTCTCACCTTTGCGGCTGCCGCGCTCAAAGCGGTGCGAACCTACACAAATTCACCCGACTCCTTCGGCGGCGCGGTAAAACTGATTTTCGGCTTGCGTGATATTGATTTTGACGGGATTCTGCCGGAAGTTTGCGAAGCCGAACGTCTGCTGACGCTTGATCCGTCGGGTGACTACGTCTTATGCGACCGTCTCACAAAAGAAAACTACAGACGCGCCGTATGCCGCAGCGCGAAGAAAAAAGGCTTGTCTGCGATTGATTTTTTGCGCCGTGCGCTCGGTAACGCCGAAAAAGAAACCGGCACGAAGCGCCATATCGGTTTTCATATAGACATACAAAAGCCGCAGCTTTCACACGGTGCAGCTTTTTTATGCTTTGAAGGGCTGTTTGCCGCATCGGTCACTGCGACAAGCGTAATTTTGTGCACACGTTCGGCGAACGGCTTTTTCGGCTCGGCATGGGGACGTATTATTCTTTGCGTACTCGCTTTTCTGCCGGCATTTGCCGCATTGCGTCCGCTTTCCGACCGACTGTCCGCAAAGCTCTTTCCTCCGTGTTTTCTGCCGTCATACGAACCCGAGCTGACCGACTGTCTGCCGCCTGCCGTCATCGCCGTATCAAGCGTGCTGCCGTCCGCCGACAGAATAAAAAAAACGGGTGAACATCTGCTCGAAACAAAGATGTCGGATTCTTCGCCCGACACGGTGCTTGTCTTCCTGTGTGACCTGAAAAACGCCGATGTCCCGTCACTGCCAGAAGACGGAGCAAACATAAGAGCGGCGGAAGAAATGATTAACGGACTGAACGAACAGTACGGCGGCGGATTTGTTTTTGCTCTCCGTGACAGAGTATTTGCGCCGTCCGAAAACAGCTACGGCGGGCACGAACGCAAGCGCGGTGCTCTCTGTACGCTCGTCAAACTTATAACCGAGGGCAAAAACGGTTTTTCGGTTCTGACCGGCGACACGGAAAAACTCAAAGGTGCGAGATATCTTTTGGCTCTTGACTCCGACACGGTGCTGCCGTTTGAAAGTCTGAAAAAGCTTGTATGCACATCATATCACCCAATGAACCGACCCGTTTTTTCACCCGAAAAGCGACGCATCACCGAGGGGTACGGCATCATTGCTCCGCGCGTGGAGACATCGGCTGAATCCTCTGAAAAAACTTTCTTTTCGGCGTTTATGACGCTCGGCGGCATCAGCGCCTACTCATCTCCCGTTTCGGAACGTTACATGGACATGTTCGGCTCATCGCTTTTCACGGGAAAGGGTCTTATCGACATAAAGGCTTTTTCACAAACCTGCGCCGACACTTTTCCCGAAGGTATAATTCTCAGTCATGACATTCCCGAAGGCTCGCTGCTCAACACTGCGTTTGCGGGCAGAATCTGTCTGTCGGACAGTTTTCCGTCAAAGCCGTCGGCATATTACAAACGTGCGCACCGCTGGATAAGGGGTGACATGCAGAATCTGCGTCTTATTCACGGCACGGTTAACGGCTCCTCCGCCGCACCGTCGCTGACCGGACTGACAAAATACCAGCTTCTCGACAATCTGCGGCGCGCCGTAACACCCGTTTCGGCACTCGCCGCACTGCTGCTGTCTGTCTTTTTTGCGAACGGAACGTCACTCATTCTGTTTTTGTGGGCAATGCTATCCGTAATAAGCGAGCCTGCGGTTTCTTTTTTCGGAGAAATATTCAGACTCGGCGCAAAGGCGCTGACATCGGTCTATCTCACGGCTTCCGCAGGCGTAGGTCTTAAAGCACTCATTCGCGCAGCGTATCTTGCGGCATCACTCCCCGAAAACGCGGCAGTGTCGCTGTCGGCGACTGTAAAGGGACTGTACCGCGGCTTAATCAGCCATAAAAAAACGCTTGAATGGACTACCGCTGCACAGGGGGAACACGGCAGACAAACGGTATTTATGCCGTGCGTCGTGTCGCTTGCATGTGCGACAGCACTTGTTTTCGGTTCACCGCTGCACAGGCTCTGGGGAATTCTCATTCTTTTTAATATTCCGTTTTCATTCTCCGACGGAATAGCAAACGTCAGATCGACCGGACGTCTGTCCGCAACCGACCGCGAAACGCTGAAAAGCTATGCTGCTGCCGAATGGCGATATTTCGAACAATATGTCACCGCCGAGGAAAACTGGCTTCCGCCCGACAACGTCCAGCTCACCCCCGTAAAACGAACGGCGCACCGAACTTCGCCGACTGACATAGGCATGTATTTAATGAGCTGTCTCACCGCCGCGGATCTGTCGCTTATAACGGAGGAACAGCTTCACGAACGGCTTAAAAATACATGCGAAACACTGAAAAAAATGAAGCGCTGCTGCGGTCTGCTTTTCAATTGGTATGACACATGCACGCTTGATGTTCTCCGACCGCATTTCGTTTCCACGGTCGACTGCGGCAACTATCTGTGCTGCCTTTCGGCTCTCGGCGAGGGACTTAAAAAACTCTCCGGCGGCAACGGGAGATTTACGGATATCACCGATTTTATCAGGGCAGAGATAAGCGCTTCCGATCTCGGCGTGCTGTTTTCAAAAAGGCGCGGTCTGTTCTCCGTCGGCTTGAACGGAAACGACAGGACATTAAGCCCGTCCTTTTACGACACATACATGTCCGAAATGCGGCTGACTTCATATTACGCGATCGCGCTGCGGGAAGTTCCCGTGTCGCACAACGAAAAGCTTTCGCGTGCCGCCGTGGCATCGGGACTGTATACCTCTGCGGCATCGTGGACAGGCACTGCATTTGAATATCTTATGCCGACTCTGTTTTTACCCGTTTTCGACGGCACGTTTTTGAGCGAAGCGCTGTATAACTGTGTGCGTGAACAGAAGCGTGCCGTACGGCGTTCCCCGATGCCGTGGGGGATTTCGGAGAGCGGATACTACGCGTTTGACCGTGAACTCAACTACAGATACAAGGCGCACGGGTTGAGACGGCTTTCCGTAAAAGCGGACGCAGACTGCGAAAACGTCTTTTCTCCGTATTCATCCTTTCTCGCTCTTTCCGTAGCTCCGACGGATGCGGTGAAAAATCTTTCACGTTTTGTATCACTCGGCGCATTCGGCTCATGCGGATTTTATGAGGCGCTCGACTTCACTGCGGAACGTGTCGCACCGGAGAACTACATGGCGGTTCGCAGCTTCATGGCACATCATAAAGGAATGAGTCTTATCGCATGCGGCAACGCTCTTTTCAATAATATCAATGTGAGACGGTTTATCTCCTGCGGACAAATGAAAGCAGCTCAAAGCCTGCTGACCGAAAAGCTTCCGACCGAGGTTCCGTTTACGGCGCATATGAAAAAGAAAAGGGAGCTGTTTCAAAAAAAGATACCGACTCGCTCCGCACCCGTACAGGAAAACGCCGCGCCGCGCTGCTCAATGTTTACGGACGGCGATTCGTCACTCATCTGCACTGCGGACGGGAAAAACAGGTTTTTGTTTTCTTCTCTGTCCGTTTTCGGTTCACGTCATTCCGCGACGGGCATTTTCGCGGCGGTAAGGACAGCACGCAGCGCAGCGGTTCCTCTTTCGCAAAACGGCAGGGGTACTCTGAAAAATTCATGCTTTTACAACAAAGTAACATGCGGAGGCGCCGTTGTCGAGCATGCGCTCTGTCTTTCGCGCTCAACGGCGGGGATATATGCCCCCGTAAAAATAACCGACACTTCGGGGGAGGGCGGTTTTTACGAATTGCTGTTTTTTGCAGAACCTGAGCTTCTTCCGGTAAATGATTTTGACGTTCACAAAAGCTATTCGGATCTGTTTATAAAAACCGAGGTTAACACCGATCTGTGCTGCGTGACGTTTGAAAGACGCGAAAACGGCATACCGACAGCGGCTGCGGCATTGGGATTTGCGGACAGCGGGTCTTTTGTTTTTACATGCCGCCGCAGCCGTGTGCTGTCGCCGTCCGTATCGTCCGAATTTCCTTTTGCCGACGGCACACCGGACTTTGACGGCAGCACAGCCGATGTATCGCCGTGCTTTGCCGCAAGCGTTCAGCTTCGGTTGTCACCCGGCGAAAAACGCGAAAAGGTGCTTATTGCCGCCGTAGGCGACGACAGGACGGACGCTGTAAACAAGCTTTCGCTGCTTCGCGGCAAGCCTCTGCCGAAAACGGAGTCCTCCTCCCCGGTCGCGACGGTTTTTTCGGGAGGAACTCAAAAATGCGCAGAGAATTTTTTCCTTTCACGTTTCTTTGACGGTATACCGACGACACTTCAAAAAGACGCGCGGCTGAAAAACACCGCATCGATTGCCGCGCTTTGGGAAAAGGGCATTTCGGGTGACCTCGGAATCGTCAGGGTTGCCGCCGACGATGCTCCTCCGTCTCTTTACGGTGATTTCATTGCGTTTCACTCCGTGCTCTCCAAAGCAGGGTGCCCGTTTGATCTTGTTTTTACGCTTTTTTCACCCGATGACTATTCGTCGACCGCAGCGGAAAAGCTTCGGAATGTCATAAAAAAAATGCACGCCGAAGACTTTCTCGGCAATCGCGGCGGCATTCACATTGTAAATATTTGTGCAGGCTCAGCTGCCGATATCTTACTGACAGCCGTCGCTGATGCGGTATTTCCGAACGGCGAAGACGAAGCGGACGGCAGCACAGACACGGAATTTATTTCGCAGATTCTGCCGTGTGAGCGCGCGGTTTCGGGTGCGGACGGCTTTATTCCGAACGGCTATTTTATCAACACGCGCCACACATTCCCGCTTTCATTAACACTCTCGAACGGCACCGTGGGAACGCTTCTGACCGACACTTCGCTCGGCTTTACGTGGTTTGCAAACGCACGCCTGTGTCCGCTCACGCCGCGTCCTTACGATGTTTCGGAGCCTATGTACGGCGAAATGCTGACGCTGTATCAAGACGGTGTCCGCACAGACTGCATAAGGGGTGCTTCCGTTTTTTTCACCTCCGACAGCGCACTTTACCGCTCAGTGATAAACGGCATGCACTGCGACGTTAAGGTTACGGTTGCGTCGCGCGGAGCGATAAAAGAGATTGCATTAAAGCTCACAGGCATCAAAAACCGCTGTTCTGTGTGCTACAGCGTAATGCCGGTAATGCATGAGAAAATAAAATTTGCAAAAATGTGCAGTTCGGTTATCACAGAAAACGGCATAACAACGTGCAATCCGTTTAATGCCGACTTCCGAGGCTTTATGAATATCTCATGCAAAAACGGGTCGGGCACCGTTCTCAAAAACGGACGGCTTAATATGACCGTAAATACAGGCGACGGCAGCGACTGCTTTGAAACGGTTTTCAGACTTGTTTTTTCGGCAAACGAAAAAGGAATAAAACCGCTTACAGACATTGCGATACAACCGTTTACGGAAAAAAAGGTTCGTTTTAAAACCGGATCGGATAAGTTTGACATCTTTGCAAACGCACTGCTGTATCATCAGACAGCCGATTCGAGAGTGCGTTCGAGAACAGGCTATTATCAGTGCTCGGGGGCATACGGCTTTCGCGACCAGCTTCAGGATGCAATGTGTCTTGTACGTTTTTCTCCGGAAACGACACGCAGAATGCTGCTTCTGTGCGCCGCGGCTCAATTCACGGCGGGCGATGTGCTTCATTGGTTCCATCTTATTCCGTCGGTCGGCAAGAAGGGTGTGCGTACGCACTGCTCCGACGACATGCTGTGGCTTCCTCTCGCCGCTGCGGTGTATGCCGAAAAAACAAGCGACACGGATATTTTTTCCGTGTCGGTGCCGTACCTTGCGGGCGACGCGCTCAGGGACGGCGAACGCCGACGGTATGATTTGTTCAGACGCTCAAGCTCGGAGGGAACGGTGTATGAGCACTGCATGAAAAGCATTTTCAAGGCGTGCGAATTCGGTGCGCACGGTCTGCCGCTGATAAAAGACGGCGACTGGAATGATTCATTCGGCGAAATAGGCGGCAAAGGCAGAGGCGAAAGCGTATGGCTTGCCATGTTTTTGAAGCTTGTCTGCGATAAAATGTACCCGTTCGCGCGCAAATTCGGAAAAGCCGAGCACGCAGTGCTGCTGCAAAAAATCTCGTCGCAAATGACGGAAAATGTCATGCGCAGTGCCTACAACGGCAGGTTTTTCACACGTGCGTTTTTTGATGACGGAACTCCCCTCGGCGACGGCAGCGGACGTGCATGCAGAATAGATCTGCTGCCGCAGGCATTTGCTTCTTTTGCCGAAATCGGCACTCCCTTACAGCGAAAAAACGCGCTTCTGTACGCGTTCAACGAGCTTGCGGACAGACAGAATAAACTCATAAAGCTGTTTGCTCCGCCGTTTACCTCGCGCACACGCCGTGCGGGATATGTCAACGACTATCCCGAAGGAGTCCGTGAAAACGGCGGGCAGTACACCCACGGGGCGATATGGCTCGCCATTGCGGCACTGCGCCTTGGGAGAAGCGCCGAGGGCACGGCGATGCTCGAGACGCTGCTGCCGGAGACGCACGAGGAGCGTATCTATCAGGCGGAACCCTTTGTACTCCCGGCGGATATCAGCACGGCGAGGGGGCACGAGGGTCTTGCGGGCTGGACATGGTACACGGGCTCCGCGGGCTGGTACTTCCGCGCGGTGACGCGGGAGCTGCTGGGTCTGCGCATGAGAGACGGGAGACTTTATATAGAATCCCCCGTGCTGCCGGAATTTTCCGTATGCTGGACAGACGACGCAGGGCGCACTCACACGATAGAGCGCAGCCCAGACGGGATCACCGTGGACGGTAAAAGCTACGACGGCGGTGGGCTGCCTTAAATTTCCTGTAATTAACAAATAGTTCTACCATTTCAGGGCTGCGGGTGGTATAATTATAAGAAAGAAAAATCGCGGAGGTGCCACATGGAATTTAACAGAACCGAGCTTATGCCCGGCGTGTTTCTGAGTCATCTGCGTTCCGACAAATTCAAGACCGCCTGCATGAGCGTCACGCTGCTCACGCAGCTGCGGCGCGAGACCGCGGCGATGAACGCGGTC
>OLHA01000979.1_pt1 | contig 16018 bp, 17 predicted proteins | sample 1605961 | NCBI WGS metagenome assembly OLHA01 (sample SAMN03283288) | human gut metagenome | biome: human-associated habitat; material: feces | host: Homo sapiens | place: Peru | collected 2012
AATAATAAATGAAATATCCGAAAGTTTAGAAAAATCTATGTATATAATAAAAACCGTTGACGGTTCAAAAATATCTTATATATTAGGTTGTCCTCCAGAATCTATAACAGTTGGCGATATTTTATATTCTCTAAAAATGAATGGCGGATTTAGAAATAAAAATCTCTCTCCAGATGATAAATATAAAAAACTTATATACGAAAATAAAACAATATCGAATAAAGATTATAATAAAGATTTATATCATTTGGTTATTAATAAATAATTTTTAATTTTTTTACTAATTTTATTATTGTGGCAAATTATCTTTATATTTTGAATCCTTAAACTCTAAATAAGGTTTTGAGCTTAACATATGAATTGCAGTTATAAGAGAGTAGCTTATCCATGCTTTTTTTTCTGCATCCTTTTTATCTTTGCTAGATTCATTTTCTTTTAAGAGTTCGTTTAAGGTTTTTGAAATATTTAAAATATTATCTTCAAAAAAATCTTCGCATTCTTCGCAGGTATCCATTGTAGCCTGTCCTTTAATTTCTTCAATTTCTTTACCGCACCAAACGCAATTAATACTCATTTTATCTCCAATTTTTTATTTATAATAAATCTAAATAACAAAAGAATAATATTTAATATTTCCTTCGGTATCCAAAACTTCTATTGTAATTGAACCCGCTTCTTCATCGTCTATTATAATAGTAAAATTTTCGCTCATAGAATCCAAAACTTTATCATCGGGAAGTATATAATGCCATTCTTCCGTTATAGTTGAATATCTTACTGTTTTCAAAAATGAAAGTTTATCTTCCGCTCTAAAAGTTATTATTCTTTTATTTCCTTCGGTTTTTACAGCAAAATCAAATATTTCGGGCGAATCATTATCGTATTTTATATTAAGAACTTCCAAAGTTTTAGTTTTTGATAAATCTATCGGATTATCGAATCTGTCGCTTGCCGTTATTCTAAAATCATAAATTCCCGAAGGCATTAAATAAGACTTAAATCTAAAATATGGCGTTTCTAAATTATTTGCAAGTTTTCTATAATTTTTTTCGCCTTTTAATCTATATTCCAAATCGTAAATAAGTTTATCGCCGTTTGGGTCGCTTCCTTTCCAATAAATCATAGTTTCGTTTTCTTCAAGCTGCGGACTTTTCGTAGTTTCGCTTGAATCGTTTTGCTGTTTATAATAAGTAGTTAATCCGCCATTTAAAACATCGGGGGGCAAATTATTTTCAATATAAGTAAAATCCATAGAACTTAAAACGGGAACTGATTTTTCATTAGCGTTAGAATTTTTCATTGTTATTTTAAATTGCAAAAATCTTCCGTCTGGAGCGTTAATTTTTCCGTCTTCCGAAACTTTAGTAAAATCGCTCCAAGTATTATCTACTCTTGCCACATTTCCCGTTCTCACTTCAAAAGATATATCCGAACCATCTGGAATAGTTGTCATTGCTTTTAAACTTCCTAATTTGCTTAAAAGTTTTAAATCCAAAGTATCGCTTATAAAACTGCCTTCTGAAGGATTTCCGTTTTGCATTTTATAAATTTCTCCCGTTTTTGATATTGCAAAATATAATCCGTCTTTCGTAGCCGAAAAAGTTGAGAGAGTTTTATTTTCTAATCCGCCAATATACGATAGAAGTCCGTCATTTCCGTTTATTTTATAAATGTCGGCGTTATCTCCAGTTATAAAATATATATTATTATCAATATCGCTACTTAAAGCAAAAACCAAAGTTTGATTTAAGAAAAATAATCTTTGAACCGTTCCGTTTGTGTCCGCTTTATATAAAGAATTTCTAAATTCTTTTGCGCTATCGTCCGCCAATTTTCCGCCGTCTATTATCGAAGGCAAAATTAAATATGAAGGCTCTCTTGTAGCCGTTCCAAAATATAAATTTCCTATATTATCCATAGTTATCGCATAAACTTCATTTTGAGCGGTATCGTAAACAGTTTTATAAGAAGGATTTTCTAAATTAGTCGCTAAATCCACAGATAAAACTAATCCTCTTCCCGCCGTTCCTATATAAAGTTTATTGCTTTTAGAATCAAAATAAAGAGACATTGCATGCTGTTCTTCCGTTTTTAATATTTCCGTTATATTTCCATTTGAAGATATTTTTAATACTCTCGCATTATTTCCGCCCGCTGCTGCATATAGATTTCCGTTATTGTCAAATTTCATATCCCAAATATAAGTGTCGTCTACATTTTTACTCCAAATCTCATTTCCCGATTTATCATATTTTATAATTCTTGCATAAGGCGCGGTGGCGGCGTATATATTTCCAGAATTATCTGAAATTACAGAAGTAAAAGCGCTTTCGTTTGTAGATTTGACGAATAAATTAAAATCGCTTTCTCCCGCTTCTCTTTTATACAATTCCGCTCCGTCTCCGCTTATAGCCGCATACATAGAACCGTCTGAAGAATTATATATTTTCCAAATAAATTTTCCTTCTATAGCGCCGTCTTTTTCTATAATCGGAGCTAAAATTAAAGAACCTTGTTCGGTGAGCATTATTCCGTCATAAGTTCCGTTATTATAAAAGCCCTTTCTTGAGCTTGAATAATTTCTTGTAACGACTCCGAAAATGTTAGTATTTGATAAAATTAATAATATTAAAATGATTTTAGCGATTTTCATATTTATCCGCTCCTTCTATGATTATATCTATTTTCATTAAACCCAATATTGAATAAGGCATATCAAATTGTCCTTCTATAGCGTTTATAACCGATGCTTTATCCGAAGTATAATTATTTGCCATTACTCCGAATTTTGAAATAGGAAGCATAGGAAAAGAATCTTTGCCTATTTGAACGCCTCTCGCCGAAGAATAAAGCCAAACTTTCAAAGCCTTATCGTCATAGGATTTGCCATATATTCTCATAACATCGTCTAAACTTCTTATTTTATATTTATTCGGCATAAATAACCGCTCTGCATAATTATAAATATATTCGTTAGCTGCATAAATACTGTAAACATCCGTAGTCAAATTAACGGGAAGTTTAACGGGAATATTTATATAAGTTTTTTCTTTGCCATAAGGAGTTATTCCAACTCTTAAATGTATAGTCTCGCCCGCTTTAGCTTTAGGCTCAAGTAAAGTTATATCGTTTAAAAAAGCGTATTCTAAATTACTTCTTTTTATAGAGAGTTTTATTGATTTTATTCCGACTCTATTAAAATTATTATAAATAAAAAAATCAACGGGAGCTATTAATTGTTCTATTGCCGTTTTGAAAGCGTCTTTAGAAGAGTAGCTTAATATTCTATCGGTTACTTTATAAGGTTCTTCAAAATAATCCGTTTCTATTTCATAACTTACGCTAAATACTCCGTCCTCTTCGCTTCCCGCACTTGAAGTTACGGCAGTATAAATTGCCATAGAAAGCAAATAAGAAAAATATGTCGGGTCGTTCAATACTCTAAAATTAAAATCTTTATTCAAAAAACTTTGGTCTTCAACTTGCAAATTAACGGGAATCATAGTATTTTCAGGCACTTCTCCGTAAACTCCCGAAACTCCAAAAGTTCCGTCATAAACTGTATAGCCCAAATAATTAGAATAAGCCGCTCCTATTTTAAATGAAGATGCTGTTGAAGCTACAATATGATTTATATAAGCTCTTGAAACGGGCGCTCTTAATCTTCCTTTAGACCACATTGAATGCCCGAATAATAAAAATTTTTCATCATCCGTATGCGAAACAGTGCCGACTCCAGCTATTGAAAAATCGCCGTCAATTAAAACTATCGCCACAGAATCGCCGAATAAAAATTTGCCGCTTTGATTAATATCCGAAATTGAGCCTCCAGCTTGCATTGGATAAAATCCCATTTCTTTAAATTTATCCGAATATTCTAAAAAAGAATCTCCATTAAAGCCCGAAAACATTAAAGGAGTTTGCAAAGAATTTTTACTTATTGAAGCGACTTTTGAAGCGTTTGTATCGTTATATAATTTATACATTTCTTCTATTGGAGTAACGCCCGCAATCGGGTCTTTCGCATAATTCCAACCAAAAGCTAAAGCGCCAGCAATTTTTCCGTCAAAATAAATTGGCGAGCCGCTCATTCCTGCAACCGTTCCAGAATGTTCCAAATTAAGCCCTTCAAGTTCTATTAATATAGCATCGCTTCCATGCCACATTTTTCTTAAAACGGAAATAACTTTTACTTTAAAAGGCTCGACATTTGTTCCATGTATTACCGTATAACCGACTCCTTCCATTCCTTCCGTTATTTCGCTCATCGGAATAACCTGCGGATTATCGGGCGGAGAAGGCGGCAAATTTTGAGCGAATAAACTTAAATTAAATAAAAATAAAGTTAAAAATATTCTGTTTGTCATAATATCCTATGTTTTATTAAAAATTAAAATTTATAACAAATATTATACTAAATTAAATAAAATTCAATAAATAATAACTTATAATTTATCGACATGTAAAGAGTTAAAAATAATATCTTTTATTGTAAAACATTTAAAGAAATTTTCTTACTTTCTTTTTTCTAAATAGCAAGTAAAAATTCTTGTTCTTTTTTCATTGTCAAATAAAGAATACAAAAAACATTTTTTTTATAAAATTTAAGGAACAAAAAATTATTTCATAAACCGAAGACTTAAGTATTAGGTTTTGAATTCTAAAGTGCATTGCATACCGAAGTAGGACTTTAGTCTTATCAGTATCTTCGCAATGACAATGGAGGTAGTATCGTAATTAGTTTTTTTATTATGAAGTAAAAAATTGAAATAAAATTAATAAATTTAGAGACAGGCTAAAACCTGCAGAAGCGATGTAGTAAAATTCCGTTTATTAAAATATAAAATTTATAGAAGCAAATTCTCTTGATTTTAGAGTTCGTTAATTAAATGATAATAAAAATTATTAAAAATATTTTACCCGTTTCCGAAAAATTAACATAATACTTTGTAAATTAGAAAAACATAATTAATAAAATTTGGAGAATTTTTTAAAATGAGAAGAGAAAATTTTGAATTACAAAACGCTGATATGCAACAGGAATCTTGGCGTATATTTAGAATAATTGGAGAGTTTGTCGAAGGTTTTGAAACTATGTCTTATTATAAAAACGCGGTTACGATTTTCGGAAGCGCAAGAACTAAAGAGGAGCATCCGCATTATAAAGCGGCTTATGAAACGGCAAAATTACTCGCTAAAAATAAATACGATATAATAACAGGAGGCGGACCTGGAATAATGGAGGCTGGAAACAGAGGCGCTTACGATGCGAATGGAAATTCAATCGGATTATGCATAGAACTTCCGCATGAACAAAAAACGAATCCTTATGTTAAAGAAGAAATTAAATTCAGATATTTTTTTGCAAGAAAAGTTATGTTCGTTAAATATGCAAAAGCTTTAATAATATTTCCAGGCGGATTTGGAACTATGGACGAAATGTTTGAAACTTTAACTTTAATACAAACTAAAGTATTGCATAGAATTCCCGTTATAGTTTACGGAAAAGAATTTTATAACGACCTTTTAAATTGGATAAAAAAAGATATGATTAACGAACAGTATATAGATGTGGAAGATTTGGATTTGCTTAATTTTATGGAAACTCCGAAAGACGCATTAAATATAATTAAAAAGTTTTATAAAAATAAAAAATGAAAATTGTAATAATAATTTTATTAATGGGAAATATTTTATTCGCTCAATTTCTTCCCGAACTTTTTGAATTAAACGGTTATAAAACTTTAAAATTTGGAATGAGCGTTGAAGAAACCGAAAATAAAATTACTAATTATAATTTAATTTTGTTTGCCGATTATTTTGAAACAATAGAATTAAACGAAAATACTTTATTAAATATATATAAAAACGATAAAGAAGAATTGGCTTATTATTTATATTTTTACAAAGACGCTTTATATAGAATAGAAATTTGCAATCATATAGGATACAGTTATAATAATCCGAAATTTTCTTATCCCGCAGAAGGCTCGAAGATAGACGATATAAAAGAAAAATTAAAAATGGAATACGGAGATACTTCAAAAACCGACATTAAATATTTTTCGTATTATAACAAACCTTTTGAAGAATATATTTTATGGTGGACATCCGATTTGGTTTCAATATCGTTATATGTAAAACCCGATTTGGAGACTTTGGATAAAACAATAAAAAAATATTCTTATAGAATTTCTTTTTACGATGAAATTAAAATGAAAGAAATTAGTAAAGATTATAAACGACACAAATAAAATAATCTATAATATTGATAATTTTCATTTTATATAATAAACTATTTCCTATGATTTTTACGATTTTTTATATTTTAATAAATATTATATTTACCATATTAAATTTTATAGCGGTATTTGTTTTATATATTTTTGTCCGTCCTTTTAGCAAAAAAAAATCTATAATAATAAGTCATTCGATTGCAAAATTTTGGGGAAGAAGTTTAATGAAAATGGCTTTTATAAAATTTGATTTGGAAAACGAAGAAAATTACGATTTGAAAAAAGTTTATTTGCTAACTCCAAATCATCAAAGCGCTTTTGATATATTCTGCAGTTTCTGTATATTCAAAGGTTTATACGCTTTCGTTTCAAAAGACACTTATGGAAAAGTTCCAATGGTTGGTTTGGGAATGAAACTTGCAAATTACATATTCGTTAAAAGAGGAACTGTCGGAGCCGTAAAATCGATAGAGGATATTAAAGAGAGATTAAATAATAAAACGAGCATTGTTCTATATCCCGAAGGCACAAGAAGTAAAACGGGAGAGATAAATATGCCAAAAAGAGGAATTTTAAAAGTAGCAGATAAATGTCCCGATATTCCAATTTTGCCTGTAGTTATATACGGAACTAAAGATATAATGAAAGCGAGAAGTTTTAAAATAAATCCTTTTAGAAAAATTAAAGTAAGATTTTTAAAACCTTTTTATTTTAAAGATATCGAAGGAGATGAAAATACTAAATTAAAATATTGGCATGATATTATGACAAAAAATTATAATGAATTAAAAAATAAGGATAATAATGAATAATAATAAATCTATAGCGCTTGCTTTATTAGCTTATATTCTATGGGGACTTTTGCCTATATATTGGAAAACGGTTCAAAATTTTAATTCCGCTTTCGTTTTGGGAATTAGAGTTATAACTACTTTTATATTTACTTTGATAATAATAATTTATAAAAAGCCAAAATTAAACAGAGGCAAAAAAGCGTTATTACAAACTATAATCGCGGGAATTCTTGTTGGCATTAATTGGTTTTTATATATTTATACCGTAAATTCTGGAAATGTTTTGGAGGCTGGACTTGCGTATTATATATGTCCGATATTAAGTATTTTTATAGGAATAGTATTTTTTAGAGAAAAGAAAAAACCTTTGGAATATTTAGCTATAATTTTAATGTTTACGGGAATGATTTATCAGACAATAACATTAGGCAAATTTCCGATTATGGCTTTTTGTATAGCTTTAACTTTTTCGATTTACGGAATACTTAAAAAATTTACGGTTTATTCTGCTTGGGAGAGTTTATTTTTGGAGACTTTTGCAATAATAATTCCTTCGATAATAATCGCTAAAATTTATTTTCCGCAAAATCCTCAACCGATTTCAAAATGGATAGCTTTAATGTTTTCTGGCATCGCTACGGGAATTCCTCTATACTTATTTTCAAAAGCCGCTAAAGGACTTCAAATTTCTATGCTCGGATTTTTGCATTTTTTAGTTCCTTTTATAGCGACTTTGCTTGCAATATTCGTATATAAAGAAGAAATTAATATTAATAGAGCGATAACTTTATGCATTATAATATCCGCTTCAATTATTTATTCTATCTCGATATTTAAAAATTCTCATACTAATAATAATAGTAAAAATTAAATTTACAAATTCCGATTATATAGTATATTGACTTTTTTATAAAATTTGCTAAATTTATATATATAAATAAAAAAATTAGGTTTATAACAATGAAAAAAATATTTTTAACAATTTTATTAGTAATTGCAGTTTATTCGCATAATCTTAAGGCGGTAAGTTTGTCTATGGGATTTTTAGGACAATTTGCAATAAGCGGAGCGTCTACAAATAAATCTATTCCGTCAGATTTTAGAGATTTTGATTCGGGATTTTCTTTTTTAATCGGAGTAAATCAAAGTTTAGTTAATACATTATCCGTATCTATTTTAGCGGAACTAGGATATTATCATGATTCTTATGATTTCAAACATAATATGTCGAGAGATAGAATAACCGAAAATTATCAGTTTGATAGTTTTCTTATAGGAGGATTTGGAAAATTTCATTTTTCTTTTTTCTCTTTGGGAATAGGCGGAGGAATAAAAATTCCAATTTCGGCAGTTTATAAAAAAGAAATTAACTCAAGCGCCAATAGATATTATTTAAGCAGAGGAGATATAAAAGATATTTTTCAAACTTCTATTATTCCGTATTTAAAAGCTTCGCTTGATTTTAGTATATTTAATTATGCATTATTCGGTTTATATGTTAATTATGATTTTCCAATAAAATTTCAGAAAAATAATTTTATGGATAATATAATAGTAAATAAAAATTATATGACGGGATTAGACATAGGAATTCAACTTGGATATTTCGTCAATTTTGAAAAATATAATAGATAAAAAAAGGAGTTTTATTTATGAGAAACAAATTTATTATATTTACGATTTTATTTATAATTTCTTTTTATAAATTAGACGCTGCAAATTTTGTAGTCGGTTTTATGGGACAGTTTGGAGCAAGCGCCGCTACCACAGAGAAAGGAAAAATATTTAATTCCGATTTTAGAGTATTTGAAAGTTCTTTTTCGGTTCAGCCTGGAATTTTCTTTTCTTATTACGATACTATATCTTCAGCAATATTTTTAGATATTGGATATGGAAAAGACAGATATGAATTTAGACATGGAGAAAGCGAAAATAGAATAGTTGAAAATTTCAGATTGAATAATATTTCTATCGGACTTTTACCGAGAATTAATTTTGGCTTTTTATCTATTGGAATAGGCGGAGGCGTTAAATTTCCAATTTCAATGACTTATTCAATAGATAATGAAAAGAAGTATAAATTAGATTTGGGCGATATAAGAGACACTTTGAATAATTTTTACTATCCTTATATTAAGGCTTCAGTTGATTTTTTAATCAAAGGCAAAAACAAATTTATGATGACGCTTGGAGTTTATGCGAATTATGATTTTCCTTTTAATTTGAAAAATAATGGAATGTTAAAAGATATTGCATATAGTAAAGAAAATATTGCATCGTTTGATATTGGTTTTCAAATAGGATTTTATATTATAAGTTTATAATTTTTTATAATTTTAATACTATAACAGAAGCGGGTATTTTTTTAAATTAATTTTTTATTATAAAGAATTTAATTATTTACTAAACTTTAATTTAAGCATTTAAATTCATAATCCGACTTTATCGGGATATAATAATTTATAATCTCTTTCGTATCCCGCTTTAAGATAATCTTCAGGAATAACTTTCCAATTATTCAATTTTTCAACCGTTATACTATTAGTTTGCTCTTCAAACCATTTCATCATATAAAATCTTAAATCTTTATCGGTAGATTTAATTACCAAATCTATATTTTGCAAAGTTTTCAAATCTATTTTAGCTCCTTGCGTCAAATGTCCTCCGCCGCCGCTTCCTCTATAGGAATTAATAGCTATTTTATATTCTTTATTCAAATCAAAATTAGAACCGTCAGACATAGAAATTATATTTACTCTATCGCCATAACATTTTCTAACATCGACAATATAATTTAATCCTCCAAAGCTTTCATAATTATAAGTTTGAGTTAAAGTATCGTAAGAATTATATCTATTATTAAAAATCAAATTTCCGCTTGCGTCTCTTTTGAAATATATCAAATGTTCGTTAATATTTGTCATACGATTAAATTGTCTGCAATAAGAATATTCCATAATATCTTTTATTTGCTTTCCCGTAAGTCGCATTACATAAAAGAAATTTTCATAAGGATACAAATTAAACATATCTCTAACTTTAACTTTTCCAATATTCAAAACGGCGTCTTTACTTAAAGGCGATGCAAAAGAAATATCCGCTTTTTCTCCAAGCTCTTTTTTAGCTATTTCAAATTGCAAATTATGAATAAAACTTAAAAAATAACTGTCTCCAAACATAGCTTCGTCTGAAGTTAATTTTGTGTTTAATTCGCCAATATCTCTTTCAACCCAAATTTTAATTTCGTCTTTATAATCATTAAATCTATTTAAAAATTCTTTATCCGCTTCAAATTTTGAAGGTTCTATTAATTCGCCCTTAAAATCAATATTCCATTTTTTAGTTTCTTTATCGTAAATCATTCTAACATCTACCGAAGCGATTAATCTTGCCGCGTTTACTCCTCCGTATATCGGAACAATTTTACCGCTCGGACTTTTAACATCTTTAGTTTTTTGTTTTGTAATTTCATCGTAACCTTTTCCACTCCATCCTTGATGGTCATGCCCTACAAATATTATATCGAAACCGTCAACTTCTTGAGCTACCAATTGACTCGCATTTTCATTTTTATATTTTTCTTTATCTTCCGTATAATTTGCTCCCGAATGAAAAAGCCCTATAATTAAATCGGGTTTTTCTTTTTCTTTTATAATTTTTATCCATTTTTTAGCGCATTCAATCATATCTTCAGCTATTATTCCTTCGTATAAAATTTTTGGAAGTTGTCTTTCTATCGCAGGCTCAATCATTCCTAAAACTGCAATTTTTATTCCGTTTTTCTTTATAATCTCATAAGGCTTAAAATAAGGCTCTTTAGTTTTTTCATTTATTAAATTGGCGACAATAACAGGTGCTTTAATTTCTTTGACAATTTTATCATAAACTGTATGCCCCGCTTCAATATCATGATTTCCCATAGTTACAATATCATAATTCATATAATTTAAAACTTCAGCCCAAATATGTTTTTTATTCGTAGCGACAAAATTATAATAATAAACCGTAGGCTGTCCTTGAAGAGTATCGCCGTTATCAAGCAGTAAAACCGTTTTTCCTTCGCTTTTCAATTTTTTAATATACGAAGAAATATGAGCCATTGAAGTATTTTCTTCTCTGTCTGTAATAAAATTATATGGAAAAATCATTCCATGAATATCGGTAGTTTCGACTATCGTAAAATTAATCTCTCCTTTCGGCTTGCATGAAAATAAAGATAATAAACTAAATAAAAAGTTAAACATTAATAAAAAACCTTTTCTCATAAAATAAACTCCTAAAATTTAGGCTATATATAACATTGTAAAAAGAATTAAATAAATATTTTATTCAATTCTCAATACTCTTTTAATAACTTCAATATTATTAATTATAAAACAAATTGAATTAAAAAGATATATCGAAGTTATTAAAATAAGTGCAAATAAAAATATTCTTTTAATAATAGTTTTCGATTTGCTTTTTTTATCTTCTTCCCAAAATAATTCAATTATGTCTTTCTTTTTCTTATTTGGTTTTTTAGAATTATTATTTTTCTTAAAAACTATTCTAAATATAACTGATAATATTAAATATAATAAACAAATCGCTATAATAAAATTAAATATTAAATAAAGCGTAATTATTTGTTCTATATTATTTAAGTTAAATCTATTCAATTTATAACTCCATTTTATTTTATATATTTTAAATACTAATTACAAAATTATCTCCATATTATAATTAATAAACGATAAAGTATCGGAAGAAGAACAACCGTTAAAGCTCCCGCCAAACCTATTGCAAGTCCCGACATAGCGCCTTCGGTTTCTCCCATTTCTATTGCTTTGCTCGTTCCAAGCGCGTGCGAAGAAGTTCCTATTCCCAAACCTATTGCCAAAGGAGATTTTATTTTAAATATTTTACAAATGAAAGGTGCGACTATAGCTCCCGTTATTCCCGATAATACTACCGATAAAACGGCTATAGATTTTATTCCTCCTATACTTTCGGCTATATCAACCGCTATTGCCGTAGTTACAGATTTTGGAAGTAAAGATAAAAGTATATTGTCGGATATTCCAAATAATTTTGACATTATAAAAATTCCTATTATTCCGATTGCGCTTCCTATGGCTATGCTTATTAATATAACGGGCAAATTTGCTTTAAGGATTGGAAGATTTCTGTATATAGGAAGAGCCAAAACTACTGTAGCTGGTCCTACTAAAGCATTTATAAATTTTCCGCCGCTTTCATTGTAAACGCTATAAGGAATATTCATAAAATATAAAGAAAAACCAACCAAAACGGCGCTTGTCACTAAAGGCGTTAAAATCGGCAATTTTGTTTTTATATAAATAGCGTATGAAATAATATAAGCTATTAAAGTTATAACTATTGGTATTATAGGATTTGATTTAAATAATTCTATCATTTTTATTTTCCTTTCTTAATTTATTAAATAATCTTTCTAAAAATTGAGCTATTAAACCCGTAGAAACCATTATAAGGATTACCATAAATATGCATATTATTAAAAACGGAATAACATATTCTTTTATATATTTATATTCTTCCATTATCGCCAAAGTTGCGGGAACGAATAATAACGCCATATTATTTATTAGAATATCGCTCGCTTTATCTATATGATGTTCTTTTAGTATTCCCGTTAAAAGAAGAATAAAGAGCAAAAACATGCCTATAACATTTGCGGGTATTGGAAGTTTTAATGATTTTCCGAATATATCAGAAATTGAATATATTGAAAAAATAATTGTAAATTGTTTTATTAATTCCAAAATTTATGCCTCTTCTTAATTAAATTAATAAATTTTATTAAAGATTATATATATAATATTTCGTTTTTCAATGCTTTATATTATAATTTTGCAAAATTAATTAATTAAACGCTTGCTATTTTTTATATTATTGTTATAATGCATTTAGTTTAATTAATAAATAAAAATTAATAGGAAAGATTATGAATAAATTATTTTTAATTATATCTTGTAAAATGCTCATTCTACTTTTCGATGCATTGGCTTTTCCTCATAACTAAAAATTAAGTAATCCGTGAGATTATAGAAATCAAAATTCAATTTGAAAAACAATAAAAAATAAATATAAATTATAAATTAAGGAGTTTATAATTATGGAAAATTTAGAAAACAATAATAAAATAAGTAAAAAATCAATAATAGAAAAAGTAATTCTATTAATAATAATAATCGCTTGTATATTAATTTATATATTCGTTCCAAAAGTTAATTCTACGATTAACGATATATTTAAAATGTTCGCAACGGGCGATTTTCAAGTAGTTAAAGAATTTGTAGCTCAATACGGAGCTTACGCTATGGCGGTTTCGTTTCTTCTTATGGTATTGCAATCTGTTATAGCGCCTTTACCCGCATTTTTAATTACTTTTGCAAATGCCAATTTATTCGGCTGGTGGCAAGGAGCTATATTATCCTGGTCAAGCGCTATGGCTGGAGCGGCTATATGTTTTTATATAGCAAGAATATTGGGAAGAGATGTCGTTGAAAAACTTACAAGCAAAACGGGATTAAAACAAATAGACGATTTCTTTGATAAATACGGAAAGCATAGCATATTAATAGCGAGATTATTGCCTTTCATTTCTTTCGATATAGTAAGTTATGCGGCTGGTTTAACTTCTATGGGATTTTGGGGATTTTTTATAGCTACGGGAATAGGACAGCTTCCAGCTACTATAGTTTATTCCTATGTCGGAGGAATGCTTACGGGAGGAGCGAGATTATTTGTAACGGGACTTTTAATATTATTCGCTTTATCGGTTTTGATAATTTTAATCAGACAAATATATTTAAGTAAAAAAAATAATAATAAAACAAATGAAAATGAAAACTAAATATATTAAATTAATTATCTTTATAGCGCTTGTTATAATTATATTAATATTAAATCATAATTATAAGCTATACGAAAAAATTAATAATTTAGATAATTTTAAATTTATGATAAACGAAAATATTATTAAAGCGTCTATTATATATATTATTATAACGGCTATAGGAAGTTCCGTTTTGGCTTTGCCTGGCGTTACTTTCGCTTTATTTTCTGGAATATTATTCGGTCCAATATTAGGTATAATTTTATGTTCAATATCGGCTACAATGTCCGCTTCAATATCTTTTATTATATCGAGATTTTTTCTTAAAGATAGCGTTAAACCTTTGATAGAAAAAAATAAATATTTAAATAAAATATTATTTGAAGACGGAAACAAAAACGCCATTACACTTCTAATGATAACGAGATTAGTGCCTTTATTTCCTTATAATATACAAAATTTTGCCTATGGAATAACGGATATAAGTTTTACGCTATATACGGCATATACTTTTTTATTTATGCTTCCCGGTATTTCTTTATTTACCATAGCTTCCGCAGGCATTATATCTCAAGAAAATAGAGCTTTATATTTTTTAATAGCGGGAATTATATTTGTATTCGTTTTGATAATATCAATATATTTGAAGAAAAAATATGTTAATAATAAATCTATATAAAATTATAGATAAATTATAATAAAAAAATTTTTACAAAAGGAGTAAAAAATGACAAACAAAATTATTTTAAGACTGCTTGCGATATTTACATTGAGCGTTTTGGCTTCATGCTCTAAAACTTCGCAAACGGAAGAGTTAAAAAACTCTATGGGAAGCCCAATATTAAGAGATAACGGCGCCGTTCCCGTTATTATTGACGCCGAGAAAAGAGAAGTCATAATAGAGGCTGAAGTAAACGGAAAATACTTTAACTCTCCTACGAGACATGGCGTAGTATTTAAAGGCGGTTCAAACGGAGATAAAGCGGTTTTAAGAGGACTATGCGATGAAAGAGAATTTTATCAAGCTTTAGTCGACATAGGAGCAAAACCAGGAAACAATCTCACATTTGAAGATATGAAGCTTGGCAAAACGGTTGAAGGCGAAAAATTAGATGTTTTCGTTAAATGGGACGGACTCGAAAAAGAAATACCTTTCTCCGATATAATCAAATCAGCCGATTATAGAACTATGGACTTAAGATTTGGCGGCAATTTTGAAAATGCAAAGTCAAAAAGAACGGGATGCATATTATGTCTCGATAGTTGCGCGGTTGGTATTGTAAGCGATGCAGCCTATGAAACGGGCGCCGTTGAAATGAAAAAAATAGACAGATTCGGCAGAGAAGATATTTTGCCTAAAGACGGAACAAAGGTTTTGGTTATATTTAGAATATCTTCTAATAATTAATATAATAATTAATTAAAAATAGGAAAATAAAATGAAGTTTTTTACCGTTCTATATAATACGCTTTTTTGGTCGTTATTAGTATCTTTTATTATGTTTAAAAATACATGGATTGAAATGCGTATTAATATAGGAACGGTTTTGTTTATATTATGGATATTGTTTTTTATAATATTTTATAAATTATATTTTATCAAAAATATTTTTAAATTTTCAATTATAAATCTTATAATATTTGCAATTTTAAGTTTAATAATATTGAAGCCTAAAGAATTAATTTATATTCCGTCCTCGATTATAAGAGAAGGATTGCATTTAACGGGAATATTAAATTTGAATTCTATTAATATAGTTTTAATTATTTTTATAATTGGCGGTATATTTTTAATTGGTATTTTTTCAAAATTAAAAAATAAAATATAGATAATGAAGAGAATATAATTTGAGTAAAAACGGTTTAATAATATTTACAAGAATACCAGAAGCGGGCAAAACAAAAACAAGACTTCAAAGCAAATTATCTAAAGAAGAATGCGCTAATTTGCATAAATGTTTTTTGAAAGATATTTACGATATATTTGTAAATTTAAACGATATTGATATTATTATTTGTCATACCGAAGAAGGAGATTTAAATATATTAAAAAATATTTTTTATAAAGAGAATTTATATATTAAGCAATGCGGAAATAATCTTAATGAAAAAATGTATAACGCTATAAA
>OLHA01000980.1_pt1 | contig 16013 bp, 16 predicted proteins | sample 1605961 | NCBI WGS metagenome assembly OLHA01 (sample SAMN03283288) | human gut metagenome | biome: human-associated habitat; material: feces | host: Homo sapiens | place: Peru | collected 2012
CGGGCAGTTCTCCCGCTTTTAGGTTCAGCATTGTGCCCATTCCGCCGTCAAAGTAAGTTATCATTTTATCCTTCCATTCCTATAAATGCCGTTACGCTCTTTGTCGGCACCATTTCGCAGGTGTCCGTAAGAGTAAGCCCTATGCGTTTTTCAAGTTGCAACAGTGAAAAAAACTTCTTTTGCTCCGTTATGTCCAAATCAAAGTAGCCGGGCGAATATCTTTGCCTGAGTGTTACGCCGTACTGCGCTTTGATTGTATCTTCCAGATTGTCGCAGACTTCTTCTATCTTGTCTGCCGCCGCCGCCTGCAAAGCCATTGCAAGCGCAACATCCGTAGCCGAGGCAATCTTGATTCTTTTGTCAACGGCAATGCCCAGAGTTGCACCGAAAACCGCCGCTTTATTGCAACCGTTCATATTTTGCGCCAGTCGCCTGCTGTTAAAGGTCACTCCGTCTATCGTAACCGTATCCTCGCCCACCTCGCAGTCGAATACCCGACAGAGCGTTTTAGGTACGGCGGTCTCTTTAATGATTTCTATTGCCTTGTCCGCAAGAGCAAGAATTTGCTCGTTTTCCGTTTTTGATGAGGTTCGCATGTAGCGAAGGATATCTGCTTTACTCATTTATAATATGTGACAGTCCGTTCATTATTTGTGAGGCAACATCCGGCTTGTTCATGGTGTAGATATGAATGTCGTTTATGCCGTTAGCCATTAAATCTATAATTTGCTCGGTGGCATAGATTATGCCTGCCTGCTTCATCTTGTTCGGGTCATCGCCGAAACGCTCCATTATCCTAAAGAACTTCTTTGGCACGCTCGAGTTTGAAAGTTCTATTGAACGCTTGATTTGATTTGCGTTTGTTATCGGCATAATGCCTGCGATAATCGGCACTTCGATTCCCTTTATTCTGCACATTTCCACAAAGTTTAAGAATTTCTCGTTATCGAAAAACATCTGAGAAGTCAGAAATTGAGCACCGCAGTCAACCTTTTCTTTTAGGTGTGCTATGTCCTCTACTCTGTTTTTGCTCTCGGGGTGGATTTCGGGATAGCACGCCGCACCGACGCAAATGTCGGGATTTATCTCCTTTATCTCGTTGATGAGTTGATATGCGTGCGTAAAATATTGATTGTTTGAAAATTCAAAGCCATCGGGAATGTCGCCCCTGAGTGCAAGTATGTTGTTTATTCCGTGTTCTTGAAGTTCGTTTACTACGGCGTGAATCTTGTCCTTTGTCGAGGTTAGACAGGTGAGATGAGAAAGCGGAGTTACGCCACTGCTTTTGATTTGGGTTGCAATCTCCTGCGTGAAACCCGATTTTGTGCCTGCCGCGCCGTATGTTACGCTCATAAATGAGGGCGCATACTCGCTCATCTCTTTGACAATATCTTTTGTGTGCTCGATTTTATCCCACTGTTTCGGAGGGAAAACCTCGAACGAAACGGTAACTTTATTATCTTTTAAAATTTTGCTTATTTTCATAATTCAATACCCTTCGACTAATTCCTATTATTTTAATATGTATTATTAATTAAATTATTATTATAGTTTCACACGGTGTATTTGTCAAACAAAAAATGCTTTAAATGCTTTATTTTTCGCTTTTTTTAATGTTCAAAACGCTTGTGAGCACATTTTTTGCACTGCGCTGAATTTCGCCGAGTGTAATGCCGCCCGGCAGACCGTATGTTTTGAGAAGTGTGCCGTCGGGCTTGTGGTTTGTGACGCGCTCGCCGCCCGGCATAAGAAGGTCAACTTGGGCACGGATTCTGTATGCCTGGTCGCGCAAATTCGGAAACTCGGGGCTTTTTGACGGTTTCATCCACCAATCGGTCATAACATTGCCGGTATATCCCCACTCCTCGCGCAAAATCGTTGTGCAAAGGTCATAATTATAATGGCTGTAAACGCTGTTGACCTTGTTGTATGAGGTCATAATATTTTTCGGGTGCGCCTCTTTCACGCAAATTTCAAAACCTTTGAGATAGATTTCGCGAAGTGCTCTTTCCGACACGCGCGAATCGGTCATATTGCGCATAAATTCCTGATTGTTGCAGACAAAATGTTTCGGGCAGGCAGATGCGCCGAGGCTTTGAATACCGCGAACTGCGGCGGCGCCCATTTTTCCGCTGAGGAACGGGTCCTCGCTGAAATACTCAAAATTTCTGCCGCAAAGTGTGTTTCTGTGTATGTTCATTCCGGGAGCAAGCAGTACATCACTGCCGCGGTCCTTCATTTCTGCGGCTAAAACAGAATACATTTTTTCCACAAGCTCGGTGTCGAATGTAGACGCCAAAAGCGTGCCTATAGGCAAAAGCGATGCACTTGCACGAAGTCGAATACCCGACGGTCCGTCGGTTGTGCAAATTGCGTCAACACCTTTGTCGCGAAGTGTACCGAGCACGCCGCCGTATGCGCCGGCGTTGCCGACGGCACAAAGCGGAGAATTCATTTCGTAGTCGCCTCTTGTTATTGCCTCAAGTTCGCCTATATTAAGCTGTGCCACAAATTCATCGAGCGTTTTTTTGCCGTCTTTGACATCGGTGAATGTAATTCCCCTGTCGCCTGTTTGCGCAATCGGCTCCGGCAAATTGTTTAAAATTCTTGTTGCCAAATCATACTTTTGTTTCGGCACATTTTTTATACGGAGTTGAACCTTGCCGTCGATTTCATCGGCGTGGAAAATTTGGAAATCATCAACCGGTGCGCAAGCCTGTTTGTGCTGTGCATAAACGGCGGTTTCCTCCTGATAGTATGTGAATATTTTTTCGTTTTCTCTGACATTCTTTCCGAGGAAGAGTGAATATTCGCCTCTCTCGGTGACATATGCGCCCGCGTGGTTTGTAGAGCCGCAATCGTCAAACGAAGTGAGCGAATAAAAATCGACATAAACGCTCAAATCCTGTGACTCGTCGGGCTGAAGTTCCTTTGTTTTCGCAAAACCGACAAGACAAAGTTTCGGATTGCCGAGTCTGCCGCACGGTTTTTGCACATAAACCTGCGCAACCTCTCTGCCTGCGCGTTTGCCCGTGTTTTTAACTGTAAATTCAACATTAAAGCCGTTTTCGTCGGCAGTGGTTCTGTTGTGTGTGATTTCAAAATCGGTATAACTCAAGCCAAAGCCGAACGGATAAAGAACTGCATCGGGGTCGAATGTTTCAAAATATCTGTAGCCGACAAAAATATCCTCTTCATAATTGTTAAAGGCTTTTCCGCCGAAATTAACGGAGGTCGGGTTGTCGGAATAATTCTTGATGATTGTATCGGTCAGTCTGCCGCTCGGTGAGGTTGCGCCGCAAAGCAAATCCGCAACTGCGTTGCCGCTTTCCATACCGCCCTGCCAAACATATATTATTGCGCCGATTTTGTCGCCGTAATGCGCAACCCAGCTCATATCAATAATGTTGCCGACATTCAAAAGGACAACAACCTTGTCAAAATGCGCGCAAACCTTGTCAAGCATTGCGATTTCGTCGTCAGTCAAAAGATAACTGCCATTTTCGTATTTGCAATCTCTGTCCTCGCCCGACGACCTGCCGATTGTAACAACGGCGGCGTCACTGCTGCGTGCGGCGGAAACAACGGTTGCATCGCTGAGCGGCATTTCGTCATAATGAAACGGCCACCTGCCCCAAAAGCCGTGGTTTATCGGATTTTCCTTTGAAAATTCGGTGTAAGCATCCGCAAGCGCCTCATTAAGTCTCAAATGCACACAGTTGCGAACGCCTTCGGTTAGGCTGACACTATAGGGATAGTTGACATCGCCGCCCGAGCCGTAACCGACAAAGAAATAATCGTCACTGCATCTGCCGAAAAGCGAAACACAAGTGCCGTCGGTAAACGGCAAAACGCCGTCATTCTTCAAAAGCACCGCGCCGTCTGCGGCAGTTTGTCGCAAAATCTGCGGCATACCGTCCGTGACAATGTGCTCAACACCCGTTCTGTCAATTTCGCCCTGCGATAAATTGTTGACTATGTTTGCCATCATTTTGTTAAAAGCTTTTTTGATACCCATAAGCCGTACCCCTTTTGCTGTTCGGTACATAATCTCCCACCGAATCCGCACCTTTTTATTCACTTTAAATCATATCATAAATATAGGAAATAAGCAACACAATATTGCGCCCGACTTGACACCGCAAATAAATGCGTTATAATTTATAATCATTTGTTATTGAGGGAAATATGGATAATAAAAATACGGACTTCCTTTTTGAGGAATATTATAATAAATATGTTACATATATACGAAAGTATTGTTCTTTCAAACTTTCGGAGTATCCCGAGGACGCCGAAGATTGCGTTCAGGAAACATTTACGGTTTTTGCCGAAAAGCTGAACTCCGGAATCCGATTTGAATATGCAAAAGCGTTTTTAATAAAAACCGCAAGCAACTTTGTAAAGCAAAAATATCGTGAAATTGAAAAGCGAAAAGCATTTGTATCAATAGAAAGTGACAATGCGGTTTTGCAATACGAGCAGGAATTTTTTGAAATTGACGAAAATATCATTGAGCGAATGAAAGATGAAATTATTTCATCACTGTCCGAAAACGAACGAATTTTGTTGTATGAAACTTGCAGAAACTACAAGAACTCATATAAAACAACAAAGGAATTGGCAACAAAATACAATTGCAGTGAAACTGCCGTACGGCAAAGGATATTTGTTTTAAGATGCAAAATAAAAAACATCATAAAGGATAAAACAAAGGATATTTAAATACTTTTTATAAATGCCGTTTGGCGTGCCCCGGGTGATTAACAATGAACAACAAAGAATTAAAAAAATTTCTTTCGGATTCTTCTTGGAAATTCAGCAAAAACGAAGTGGAAAGCATGTTGGAAAAAGAACTTGAGAAGGAACCCGAAAATATAGACACCGAATTTGTCGATATTTGTCTTGATTATCTTACGGAATATGATTGCAAGGCAAATCAAAAAACAAGAAAATCAAATAAAAAATTCAAATTCACTAAACTTATTGCAGCCGTAATAATTATTGTTGCTACGGTGTCAATAAGCCTTACCGCATACGCAAAAGCAAATAATCTGCGCATTTCTGATATTTTGGTATCTTGGTTTTCGGACTATATCGTTATTGATTATAATTCAAAGGAGGATACAACGAATACCGTATCTCAAACATCACGAAACTCAAATGACAATAGCGAGTGGGAAAAATATTTAATCAATAACGGATTTGACAATCTGCATTTGCCGAAAAGTTTTTATAATCAAGCCTTTTCTACGCCGCAATTATATGAAGATGACGGCGAAACCGTTGTTGATTTTTCAAACAAAAAATATGATATTCAGATAGTAAAATATAATAAAAAAGAAGATGTTATGAAAAGGGAAATTGCCGGCGAATTTCAAGAGAGTGAAAAAATCACTGTCAACGGCATTGATATATATTTATTTGAAAACACCAAAAACAACAATACGATAACCTATGTATCATACAAGGCAGAAAACACAGAATATTTCATCGAATGCAAGTCAAATTTAAAAAGCGCAAAAGAAATTTTCACCGAAACAGAATAATTTCCAAAAAAATCCTAACAATTTGTATTTTATGTTACTTATATATTGAGCAGGTAAAAACTGTATCAAATTATAAGGAGGGCAGTTATAAAAAACACGAATTCATAAAAAAGTTAGGAGAATTATAATAATGAAAAAAATTTCAATAATTTGCAGCTTAATAATATGTTTAACATTCATTTTTTCATGCAATTTAACAGCGTTCGCCGCTGACAATTACGAAATAAAAGAGGTTTCCTCAACATCATTGGGTGACAATGTCAGCGTTGTCAATCCGAGATCAAGCAGTGAACCTCGCACCGGATGGAATCTTGCAACAAAAGGCAAATATTCATTCAGCGGATATATTATGAAGGCGTAGAAAAAATATGATCAGTATATTATTGCCGCCGTGCTTGGCGGTCGGAGGATGTTTGGTTGTCAATGCAATAAAGTTTATTATAACTAAAAGGCTCGACAAAAGGCGATTTGTTGCGGAACTGATGCTCGCGCTTTACATAGGGCTGTTGATTGCGGCGCTTATCACCTACGGGTTGCAAATAACAACCGGCGCAGGCGGAGCAGTACGGATTTTGGGAATAAAAGAGCGCAGATTGCTGAATCTTGTGCCGTTCAAAACAATCTTTGCGCAACTTTCGTCACACAGCATACGGGATTTGGCAAATTTAGCCGTAAATGCGGTGATTATGATGCCGTTTGCGTTGTTGATAAAAAACTTATCCCCGAAAACAAAGAACATAACTTGCATAATAATTATTGCGGTATTTACCGCAGGGATTGAGGCGATACAATATTTTATCGGCAGATCATGCGACATTGATGACTTTTTGCTGAATGTTGCCGGTGCCGCAATCGCATTAATCATATACAACAAAATTAAGAAAAGTAAATAAATGCATATTCAAATATCCGCAGTCAGCCACACCGACTGCGGTTTTTCCATACAAAGAACAGGACCCGCGCGAATTAACGCACGGGTCCTGCCCATTAGGAGTAAATGGAATTTGGAAAACTATTTATTTAAAGAGTCCTTTTTTGACATATTCTTCGCTGTGGACATTGGTTACGGTGTAACCCGTAGCATCAATGGCACTGCGCAATTTCTGCTCATCCAAGGGTTCTTTAGATACTATTTCTGCCATTTTTTTGGTGTGTGACGCCTTGACTTTTTTTACATCAAAATCCTTGCGAATTGTGTCGCAAATATGTGCCTCGCACATTCCGCACGCCATTCCGTCAATTGATAATGTTGTTTTAATCATAAAGTGTCACTCTTTCTTTTCCTTTTTATGGCAATATCCGGCATTTGCGCAATGCGCGCAATTTGCCCCGCAGGTATTTTTGCCTGCTTTTTTGTCTTTAACAATCGAGCGGATAATCAATGCCACCATAAGGACAAGCACCGCAATAATGATGATTGTTAAATAATATTGTTGTAAGAATTCAAGCATTTAAGCCACCTTCTAATCTATAGCCGATTTGAGAAGATTATTTTGTTGCCTTTTATTTTGATGCTGTTGCGCTTATTGTAAGTTTGCTGTCATCATACTTGTTCTTTCTGAAGAGCAGGTAGCAAAGAGCACCGATTGCTGCGATTGCAACGATAAGACCGATGATGCTGCCGTTACCCATGAACATTGAGCCGATTTGGTTAACAATAAGAGCAATTACATAAGCAAATCCGCACTGATAACCAACTGCAAACCAAGTCCACTTTGCATTGTTCATCTCTCTCTTGATAGCGCCGATAGCTGCAAAGCAAGGTGCACAGAGGAGGTTGAAGATAAGGAACGAATAGCCTGTTACGCCGTTGAATACATGACCGATGTTTGTATAAACATCTGCGTCGCCGCCGCCGTAGAGGATACCCATAGTACCTACGATATTCTCCTTAGCAACAAGACCTGTTACAGACGCAACAACTGCCTGCCAATTGCCCCAGCCGAGCGGCTTGAAGATCCAAGCGATTGCTCCGCCGACAGCGGCAAGAATTGATGAGGAAATTTCCTCCTCGCTGAGCATTCTGAACTGACCGTCAACAACACCGAAGTATGTTGTGAACCAAACAAGGATTGTTGAAAGTGTGATGATTGTACCTGCTTTTTTGATGAATGACCATCCGCGCTCCCAAGTTGAACGAAGAACATTGCCGAGTGTCGGAAGGTGATATGCAGGAAGCTCCATAACAAACGGTGCAGGATCGCCCGCAAATCTCTTTGTCTTTTTAAGAATGATACCTGAAATAATGATTGCTGCCATACCGATGAAGTATGCAGATGTTGAAACAATTGCCGAGCCGCCGAAAATAGCGCCTGCGATCATTGCGATGAACGGAACTTTAGCGCCGCACGGAATGAATGTTGTTGTCATAATTGTCATACGACGGTCGCGCTCATTTTCGATTGTACGGGATGCCATAACGCCGGGGATACCGCAACCTGTACCGATAAGCATAGGAATGAACGATTTACCCGAAAGGCCGAACTTTCTGAAGATACGGTCGAGAACGAATGCGATTCTTGACATATAACCGCAAGCCTCAAGGAATGCAAGAAGGAAGAACAATACGAGCATTTGAGGAACGAAACCGAGAACTGCGCCTACACCGGCAACGATACCGTCAAGGAGAAGTCCCGAAAGCCATTCCGGAGCGTTTGCTTTTTCAAGAAGATTGCCCAAAAGAACAGGAATACCGTCAACCCAAACGCCGTATGTTGTTGTATCCGGAGCGCCGTAGCCCTCTTTATACGATGTATCCTCATACTGCTTAACGGCATTTTCAAGATCTGCCTTTGTTGTACCCGGATGTTGAGTTGTTTCGAGGGTTTCCTCATCCTCTGTTTCATATGTTACCTTTGCATCCGAAGGAGTAGCCGCAACAAGTTGATCAAGCGCTGATTTTGCGGTTGCGTCGCTGTAATCTTCGTTTTCAAGGTCAATGGCGTCTGCCATTTCATCTGTGCCGTATTCGGAAATAAATGCGTCGAGGATTTGGTCTGTATCGCCGTATTCCTTCGATGCCTCTTCATATGCGGCAGTGCCGTTGCCGAAAAGGTGATAACCGTCGCCGAACAAGCCGTCATTTGTCCAGTTTGTTGCTGCTGCACCGACTGTTACCATTGAAATGTAGTAAACAAGGAACATAATAACAGCGAAAATCGGAAGACCGAGCCATCTGTTTGTTACAACCTTATCGATTTTATCCGAAGTTGAGAGCTTGTCGTGACTCTTTTTCTTATAAACGCTGTGAATGATAGATGCGATATAAACATATCTTTCGTTTGTGATGATTGATTCTGCGTCATCGTCAAGTTCGTCCTCTGCAGCCTTAATATCCTTTTGAATGTGTGAAAGAACATCGCTCGGAATGTTAAGTTGTGAAAGAACTTTGTCATCGCCCTCAAAAATCTTGACAGCGTACCAACGCTGTTGATTTTCCGGCATATCGTGAAGAACAGCCTCTTCAATATGAGCAAGCGCGTGCTCAACTACACCGCTGAATTTGTGTTGCGGAATTGTCGGAGCCTCGCTTGCAGCCTTAACTGCCAAATCCGCAGCCTCTTTAATGCCTGTGCCCTTAAGTGCCGAAATTTCAACAACAGGACAAGCGAGTTGGCGTGAAAGCTCTTCAATATTGATTTTGTCACCGTTTTTCTTAACAATATCCATCATGTTTACGGCAACAACAACCGGAATGCCGAGCTCTACAACTTGAGTAGTGAGATAAAGGTTTCTCTCAAGGTTTGTACCGTCAACGATGTTAAGAACAGCGTCAGGATGCTCATTAATAAGATAGTTTCTTGCTACAACCTCCTCCAAAGTGTATGGAGAAAGTGAATAAATACCCGGCAAGTCGGTGATGATTACATCACTGTGCTTTTTAAGCTTGCCTTCTTTTTTTTCAACCGTAACACCCGGCCAGTTACCTACAAACTGGTTTGAACCTGTGAGTGCGTTAAACAATGTTGTTTTACCGCAGTTCGGGTTGCCGGCAAGAGCAATTTTAATAGTCATATGTAAATTTCCTTTCAAAAATGTAATTAGTCACAGCTAATTAGTTATTGCTAACCATTAAGCCGAAAAAAATTCAGACTGTTTCGAGTGATTAATTATTCAACCTCAATAAGTTCTGCGTCATTTTTACGCAATGAAAGCTCGTATCCGCGAACATTGATTTCAACCGGATCGCCGAGGGGGGCTACTTTTCTTACATAGATTTCAACACCCTTTGTGATGCCCATATCCATAATTCTGCGTTTAAGAGCGCCTTCACCGTGAAGCTTTACAACTTTTACGGTTTCGCCGACCTTTGCTTGTTTCAAAGTTTTCATCCTTTTTCCTCCTTTGACTGTTGTTAATAAACTGTATTAAATAAATATTTTATTAGCCATTTCCTTGCTTATAGCAACTCTCGCCTCTTTAACCTTGACGATGATGTTTCCGTTTTGCTCTGTGATTACATTAATTTCACTGCCGACAACAAAACCGAGATTTTCAAGATGTTTTTTTACCTCGGGCTTACCGCCGATTTTTTTAACTATTGCGTCCTCACCCGATGAGGCTAATGTTAACGGCATCATATTGCTACCTCCCGACGGGTCAACCGTCATATCACGTTCATATATGCGGGTTAGTTTTTGCTAACCATTGCGTCAAAATAAAGGTTAGTCCTCGCTAACCACTTATATATTACGCCCCGTTCATATATTTGTCAAGACAAATTTTACAAATTTTTTGCATTTTAACAAAAGCATACAAAACGAAAAAATAAATTGACATATATTTGGCATCATTTTATAATAAAGTCACACTAAACATACTATTTTCACGAGGTACGGCAATATGACGAATTTCAAAAAATGGGCAAAAAACGCACCGCTCGGCTGGAACAGCTGGGACTGCTTCGGCGCCGCTGTTACGGAGTCGGAATTGCGCGAAAATGCCGACTATATGGCAAAAAACCTGAAAAAATACGGATGGGAATACATCGTTTGCGACATTCAATGGTATGAGCCAAAGGCAAAGGACAACGATTACAACAATTTTACCGAGCTTTGCATGGATGAATACGGCAGGCTTATCCCTGCGCCAAACCGTTTTCCGAGCAGTGAGGGCAAAAAAGGCTTTAAGCCCATTGCCGACTATGTTCACTCTCTCGGACTTAAGTTCGGAATACATATAATGCGCGGCGTTCCGCGTCAGGCAGTAGCTCAAAATTGCAAAATTTTAGGAAGTGACAAAACCTGCCGTGACATTGCGCACCATTTTTCGGTTTGCTCATGGAACACCGATATGTACGGTGTTAAAAACTGTGCCGCATCACAGGAATATTACAATTCAATTGTAAATATGTACGCAAGTTGGAATGTCGACTTTATAAAGTGCGACGATATTTGTGTAACGGAGTTCAGACAGTGGGACAATCCGTACAGTGCCGATTATGAAATTGAAATGCTGCGCAAGGCGATTGACAACTGCGGCAGAGAAATTATTTTGTCGCTTTCGCCCGGACCGGCAATGCGTGAAAGGGCAGACCATCTTTGCAAAAACGCAAATATGTGGCGACTGACAGGCGATTTTTGGGATATTTGGGACAAACTGCACGATATGTTTGACAAGTGCAAGACCTGGGAGGGTGTGACCTCGCCAGGAAATTATCCCGACTGCGATATGTTGCCGATAGGCAGGCTCTGCAAACACAGCAGATACCACGGACCGAACAACAGAATGTCGCAATTCACCAAGCCGGAGCATTACACACTGATGAGCCTTTGGGGAATTTTCAAAAGTCCGCTTATGATAGGCGGCAACATGCCGGAGAATGACGATTTCACCCTCTCCCTTTTAACCAACGAGGATTATATGACGATGCACCGCGAATCATACGGAGCAAAAGAAATATTCCGCAATGAGAAAAACGGCAAAGGCACAGTCATTTGGTCTGCAAACGGAAAGAAATGCAAATACATTGCAATATTCAACACCGACACGAAAGCGAGAAAAATTAAAGCCGACCTGACAGGAATTTTAATGCCGGACGAGCAATATTCGCTTTATGATATTTGGCAAAAAAGCGATGTCGGCAAATGCAAAAACAGCATAACCGCCGAGGTTGAGCCTCACGGCGCAAAGCTCTATAGAATATATAAGTAATTAATTACAATATTAATATATTATTATAACACAATAAAAATGCAAAGAAAAAAGGCGCAGCCAAAACGGTTGCGCCCTTTCTCTTTGGGTAAAATTTATGTAAAAACTAAAAAGCTATATATAAAAAGGTTGGCAAAATAAATTTACGCAACCTTAGTTGCCGATTAAATTTTATTAAAAACTTCATACGCTGAAGATTGCATATTCAATTCGGCAGGGTTTTCGGGAACCTTATTCTTTGCCATTGCGCCTTTAATCATAAAGAATGCAATGTCTTTACTGAGACCTGCATAGTCAACATTGAGTATTTTTGAGCTGACATGCTTTGAAAAGAAATCAACAAGCGGACCCATCATAAAAGCTGTGATGATTGTGCCGATGCCGATATTTTTAACTCCCGAAATATCGCCCTTAATCAGTGAGGCTAAGCCGCCGCTGACCACAAGGCCTATTAAAACTACAAGGACATCTGTGATTACACGAGTCCATTTGTAAGGGATTTTTGTTGTTTGGTTAAGCATAAATCCAAGCGCATCGTATGGACCTACGCCGACATTTGAAACAAAAAAGAGAGAACAGGAAAAGCACAGAACAACTATGCCCGCCGCAAGCAGACAAATGCGAACCGCAATGCTATCACCGTGATCAGTAAGGAGAGGTCTGATCAAACCTTCAAAAAATTCGCACGAATATCCGACACCAACCATATTGAACAGTGTGCCCACTCCGACAAGTCCTCTGTGGGCAACAGCCACAACAAATACGATTATGACTGCGTTGATGATCATCTGGTATGTTCCGAAGCTAATTCCTATGGTTGAGGAAACATTCATATTCATTGATGTAAAGGGGTCAACACCAAATCCGGAAACTGAAAACAAAGCAATTCCAAAACCCATAATGATGATTGAAAGCAACGATAAAACGCAACGCTTTACCATATTGTGCTGAACAAACATATCTTTTATGTAGCCGTAGGCCTCGTTTTGAAATTTCTTCATAAGTAATTTCCTCATTACCCGATGAGCACTACATCCGCTCACCATATTTCCTCTCTTTGCCCACTATTATATACACCTCGTTTTAAAATGCAAGTGTTTTTTTCTACTTTCTATCTATGTAACATATTGCACAACATTCATCACTTAATTTTGTGCAATATTACCAACATTATTCCATCTGCTTTCCGAGAAATGCCGCCGCAACCTGAACAAGCTTAATATCCGATTCCGTAGGCATAGTGTGGTTTTCGTCCTCTAAAAGAGCTATAGCGCCGCTGACATCACCGCCGTACATAATCGGATAAACAACCTCTGCCTTTCGGTCATAGCCCTCAATTGCATTCATCGACGGAACGGTATCGGTTTTGATATGAATTTGTCTGTTTTCCATCAATTCCTCAAGGCTTTTCGTCACTCGTCGCTCAAGCACCTCTCGCTTGCTGATGCCCGAAGCAGCAATAACATGGTCATTATCCATAATTGCAATAGGCAAGCCGCCGTTCTTATGCAAAACTTCAGCATACTGCGACGCAAAGGAGGAAAGCTCGCCGATGGGCGAATACTTTTTAAAAATAACTTCACCCTCCGCATCAGTGTAAATTTCAAGTGGGTCACCCTCTTTTATTCTAAACGATCTTCTAATTTCTTTAGGTATAACGATTCTGCCCAAATCGTCAATCCTGCGAACAATACCCGTTGCTTTCATTTTAATCTCCCTTTACGGTAAAATATTTTCTTCTGTAATATTTTGCTCAGATACATAAGTTTAATACTACAAATTTAATTCTATTTTTTGGCATAAATTTTTGACGGTGATTAGTGATACAAAGCTTAGTTCATAGTACAATCCGCTCAATATCACAAACAAAAAACGCGAGCAGGTCGCCCCGCTCGCTTGCTTTAGGTCAATATAATTATTTCATAGACTCTTCGTAAGCCTTAATCATTTTCTTACTATTGCTACCTGCACGGCTCGTAAGGTTTTGAAGGGTTTTAGTGACTGTTGTTCCGGCTTTCAGATGTATCTCAAAGCGTATTATTTCCTCGTCGGGATATACCGTAATATCGCTTATATATCGGTCAATAAACGCTCTGTCTATTTCCTCACCGTCAATGTGTTTTTCCGCCGCTTTCAGTATGGTTTTGATTTCGGCAAGCTCTTTTTTCATCTCTCGTTCGGTTTTTGATGTTTTCTTCAGGGCGTTAATTTTTTTCTCAATGTCCTTGATTTCGTTATCGCAGTCGGCAGTCATTCGTATGAATTCGCTGTCGTCCATTCTTCCGTCAGCGTTGTATTGTAATAACTTCGCTTTCATTTTTTGCCGTGTGATAAGTTCTTGATTCAGTCTGTTCAACTCATCCTTGTTTTCGTTTGTGTCAAGAACTTCGGATACAAGTTTAAGCACACACGCCGACAGTTCCTCAATATGCTGTTGCCCTGATTTGAAAATGTCCTCAATAATCGGCTTGATTTCGCTTTCGTAAATTGCTCGGCTCGGACAGCTTGATGCACCGTTTTTAATTTTGCCCGAGCATACCCACTTTGAGATTTTCTCTCCGCCCTTGCTTACTGCGTCCTTGCGATAGTAGGGCATACCGCAGTGCGCACATATCAGCTTGCCTGTCAGCAGGTTTTGATGCACCGTCTTGTGCTGCGTCGTGATTACATCCTGACTTCGCATATACAACACTTCGTTTGCCTTGTCCCACAGTTCCTCGCTGACGATTGCAGGTACTGTTTCGCCGGTTTCGTCTTTATACATAACCCATTCTTCCTCAGGCAAAAACTTTTGCTTTTTGGTGAACAGGTCTGTAATTCGCACCTTGTTTCCTGCATAGTAGCCTTTGTATTTCGGGTTGCGTATGATGTTGCTCATCGTTGAGTGGGAGAGCATTTTGCCTTTTGAATTTCGTATTCCTTTTTGGTAAAAATGCTTTTCCATTTGCTTCATACTGAATTTTCCCGTGGCGTACATTTCAAACAGTTCTCGCACAAAGTCGGCTTGCGTTTCGTCAATCATCAGCTTGCCGTCTTTTTTGATGTAGCCGTACATATTGTTTGTGCCGAGTACAGTCCCTTTTTTGATAGCCTGTTGATGACCGAACCGCACACGTGTAGAGATTTTTCTCGACTCGTCTTGTGCCATTGATGACATAATCGTAAGTCTCAGTTCGCTGTCCTCGTCAAGCGTGTTTATGTTGTCATTTTGAAAATACACAGCCACTCCGCTTGATAAAAGTTCACGGGTAAAGCGAATACTGTCCAGCGTGTTACGGGCAAATCTCGACACCTCTTTGGTTACAATCAGGTCAAACATTCCTGCCTTTGCGTCCTCAATCATTTCGTTAAATCGCTCACGCTTTGCAGTCGATACGCCCGATATACCCTCGTCAACATAGCCGTCAACATATTCCCAATTCGGATTTTTCCTGATGAAATCGGTGTAATATGTTATTTGGTTATCGAGCGAATTTAACTGCACATTAAAATCCGTGCTGACACGAGCGTAAAATGTTACTCGCAACGGCAGGTTCATAAAGTTGATATTTTCTTTTCTGATTCTCTCACGAGTTGAATATATATCCATATTTTTACTCCTTTCCAAGCAGACAATATCACAAATAATTTCTATTATCCAGCTTTATTTTACAGTATTTCACCCCTGCGTTCATTAGGAGATTGATACCTGTTTTGGTAATGTTTTACAGAGTTTTTCAGTTTATTTTTCCGTATCTGCGATTGACTTCCACGCTGATTTTACCCATCAATTTGCGATAGGTTTTGTCATCAATGGCATTTTGATTCAGCAGTGTATTTGCAAAATGTTGCATCCAAAGCTCCGTGCTGATTCTCTCATCGGCAATGTTTTGTGTATTGATTTTCAGCTCACTCCCGCTTGATTTTTCAATATTATTATTGCCTCATCTACTATGTTTGATGGTAAATCTTTTATAACTACCATATTTTTCATTTGGTTTTGTTTCATAAGTTCCTCCTTTTGAAAAGCAATTAAAATTTTATTAATATAATTTTTTCCATTTTTTATAGTTTTATACATTATTTAGGTGGTGCTATTATTATTTTTATATCACTTGACCTTTTATATTTTGTCATTATACTTTCTGAGAAACCGGCCACCTCATTTGTCATTATTATTGTTGTATAATCATTTTTTACTAGGTTTTTAATCATTTTATCCGTGTCTTCAAGGTCTGCTATTTCTTGCACATCTGCACCTAGCATTTCCAAAAATTTGAAACTTTTCTTATCATCTTTTGATCTCAATAATGTTATTTTCATAAAAAAACC
>OLHA01000984.1_pt1 | contig 15987 bp, 10 predicted proteins | sample 1605961 | NCBI WGS metagenome assembly OLHA01 (sample SAMN03283288) | human gut metagenome | biome: human-associated habitat; material: feces | host: Homo sapiens | place: Peru | collected 2012
CCATACTTGAGGTTGGCTGACTTCATATTGACGGTGTCTTTTCCTTGCACGCCGCATACTGTCGGATAGGTGTAGGTGTTGGGCAATGGACCCACGCCGATGACGCTGTTCTTCTCCGCAGTGTATTTCCAGATGATGGTTTGCATATCGTCGCCATCCACGTTGTAAGTGTTTTCTCCTATCTTTGCCTCTATGGCTGTATCGTAGGAGGTTTGTGCCATACTTGTGGTTGCTGTAAGGCACATCATTGGAAGCAAGAGTAAGTACTGTTTCATAACTTCTGGCTTTTTGTTGGTTTTAAACTATTCGTAATCGGGGCGAGGAAATTACGATTTAATTCTTGTGATAACGCAAAAGTAAGAAATTATTCTTAAACTTAAAAATTTTTTATAAGGAAATGTGAAAAATACACTTATAAAAAAATAATTGAATAAGCCTACGTGGGTATGTAAATAATAAGGAAAACAGTATGGTAGTAAATAAAAGATTCGGTTTGTAAGCATGTTACTACCACTGTTATTCATAAATAAGTGCTTTTCTTCTCTTTATAACTAAAATTCAGATATTTTTACGTCAAAGTGATTTGGCTGAAATGTGCTTAATGGTAACGAGAAATACATTTTGTCAGAAAAATATGACTTTGCGTCGTTGGTGTAATGTGGAGCTGGTGTGGTCTGCCAATAGCAATGCTTAAAAGTTGTCAAAGTGTTACGTTCGGCGCTTATGTCAATTGGTACGAGAGCTCTTACCTTTTGATACGAGAGCTTACGCCAATAGAGATGTGAGTGCGTATCAATAAAAAAAGCGCTCTGAAAAGGCTTTGCTTGTTTCCCTTTCAGAGCGCTTCTTAAATATGTATTATGCTATTTTACTTCACTGTGCACTTTACTGTCTTGCCTGCTACGTGTACGATGTAGAGACCCGGTGCGAGGCGTACAGCCTTCTGACCGGTTACGGTGCCGGCTGCTACGGTTGCTCCTGCTGCGTTGCATACGCTGTACTTGGCGTTGTCGGCATTGATAAGGATGGCGCCGTCAAGTGTCTTAACGCTGCTGTCGCTGTCAGAGAGCGAGCTGATGGCTGTTTCTGTGCCTCCGTCCACTGTCATGTTGTCAATGAAGATGGGCGCCTGCTTGTCGGCTGTGGCGTGGAAGGCTATGCGGAACTTCTTGTCCTTGGCGTTGCTGAGGTCAATTCTGTGCTCCTCCCAACCGCTTTCTCCGAATACCTTAATAGGCTCGCCGATGGCTACAAAGTCGTATGTCTTGTCGTACTGCAGCTCAATCTGGATGGTGTTATCAGTAGCGGAAGCGCTGTTGTAGCCGATGATGGAAACGTCCAGGACAGCGTCCTCGCTCTTGACCTTGAGCTCGTAGTTTCCATCGATGTCTGTTCCGGTTCCGTTGTTGGTGCCACGCTCGATGACCATAGCGCCGATCACCGGCTGTCCGGACTTGTCAACGACCTTTCCGGTAATGATTTTCGGGCCTACGGTCCCCGAAGCCTTAGGTCTGGCTTCCGGAGCCTTTTTGCTCAAAAGGATCTTCTGGTCCTTGAATTCGACCTTGACTCCTGGAAGCACCTTCTTCAGGATAGCTTCGATGTCCTCGTTCTTCGCCGTGACCGAAACCTTGCCGGCAAGGTCAATGTCGGTGTCCACATAGGCGAAAGTGTAGGAACTACCAGCCTCGATAGCCTTCAGGAGTTCCTTGACTGTCACATCCTTGACATTCACGGTCGCCGTCCTGCTCTGAGCGTACGCACCGAGCGAAAGCCCGAGGGCGCACAGCACGCAAAGCACGGTTCTGGTGAATGAAGGAAGAATGTTAGATATTCCTTTCATTAATAATTAGTGTTTTTGGTTTTGTTATCAATTGTGATTGTCTTTCCTTGACGCTCCCAGCGGACCGGAAGGAGGGTTGAGAGGATCTCCATAATCTCATCGACGGATTCATCCTTGACCGTCAATGACATACGTTTGTCCTTAAGGTTGCCGAGGTCAGCCGCGATCTTCATCTGGTACTTGTGCGACAGGCTTTCCAGAATGTCGCCGAGCTTCACATTGTCGAATGCGAGGCGATGCTCGTACCAGCGGCAGCAGTCATCGGCGTTCACCGCCGTCACCTCAGTCCTTCCCCTGTCCCAGGAATATTTCTGGTCAGGCCTGAGGATGACGAGTTCCTTGCTTTCGGTGTCGGAGACCTGCACGGAACCGCTGCGGAGGATCACCTCGGCGGAATGTCCGACAGGGTCGCTGACAATGTTGAAAGTCGTTCCGAGAACCTTGACCTGAAGGTTGTCGTGCATATTCACGATGAACGGGCAGGCCTCGTTTCTGGTGACCTCAAAGTAGCCTTCGCCGTCGATGGAGACATTCCTTGCGCTCTTGCCGAAATCCTGGTTGTAGGACAGCCGGCTGTCCCGGTTGAGCCATACGCGCGTGCCGTCAGGCAAGGTGTAGGAGCCGGCGTTGTCGGACGAAGCGATGAGCACGGTCTCCCTTTCGGGAACCATATTCATTCTCGCGACTGTCGCGCCTCCTATGAATATCGCCACGGCTGCGGCGGCGGTGACACAGTAACGTAATGGCTTGCTGTGCAGCAGATTGGACAGCCATCCGAGTCTTTGAGCCGTTGGGGCAGTCCCTTCGATGCTCGCTGAGCTTGTCGAAGCGCCATCCTCTCCCAGCGAAGCCATAAGCCTCTCCAGTCCGGCCGTCAAGTCGAAATCAGGAGAGTCCGAAGAGACAGAGTCCCAATATTCCTCCAGCAAAGCCTTCACCTCCGGTTCATCTCCATACGCGGCAAGCCACCCGAGGTACCGTTGTTTCAGTTCATCAGAGACCTCCACACCGCTGAAGAAGAAATCCAGGATGCGTCTGTAGTCTTCGCCCTTCATTATTTGCCCGCCTGGGTGAATGTGTAAGTACCTGTGTAAGAACCGGCCTTGAGGCGGATTGTACCTGTACGGTCCGCTCCTGTCGTGTTAGGCTGAGTGATGATTTTGGATTCGCTGATGCCCTTCACTCCTGAAGCAGGTTCGATCGTGAACCAGTCCTCGCCTTCAAGCGACCAGTCACACGTGGCGCTGATCGTGATCTGATCGGTTCCGCCTCCCACCAACGTAGCAGGTGTCTTGGCGGCCAACGTAGTCTTGATGACGACAGTGTCGTGCACCTCGGACACAGTCTGTTTCTGGCAAGCGGTCCCGCCAAGAAGCAGCGGAACGACCAGAATGAGTTTTGTTATGAGTTTTAGTTTCATGGAGTATAAAAATGTTTTATATAAGGTAAGACACCTTCGATGCCCTATATGCTAAAAAACGATCAAGACTTTTTATCAGGTAATCCTTAAAAAAGGCTATATTTGTATGATATAAAGCCATGTCAAAGGATAAGAAAAGATGATTCTGGATGAAACGATATTCGAAGGGCTGTACTACAAGTACAGTGACAGGCTTTACAACTTCGCGTTCAGGTTCGTGTCGGACGAGCACACAGCGCAAGACATCGTGCACGAGGCCTATGGCACGCTTTGGGAGAAATTCGAAGGAAAGGAAAGCGACGCATGGCAGGCTCTTCTGTTCCGCATTGTACGGAACCGGTCGATTGACACACTGCGCCACCAGTCATCACTCAGGATTGTCAGTCTCACGGATTCTTTCAGAAACGTCTGCGACGAAGGTCTCTATCAGATGGATTTCGCGGTCAACGACTCCGACCGGAAGACAATCTACGATGAACTCACGGCGAACATCCACAGCATCATGGGCAAGCTTCCTGACAGATGCCGCGAAGTGTTCATGATGAGCAGGTTCCAGAACATGAAGAACAAGGAAATCGCGGCGGCTTTGAAAATCTCTGAGAAGGCTGTGGAAAAGCACATCCACAAAGCCCTGACGGTGTTCAGGAAAGAATTGGACGGCCTCGCCGGCAACGGGAACGCGGATCTCCAGAGCGGAGCCGCTCATCTCTGGCTGCTGTTCATCCTCACCTGCATGGTGGATTGATCACGGACATAGGGTTGAATATAAGAAGAAAGGGTGGCTAAAAAGTCACCCTTTCTGAATATTACGTCATGACAATTATCTATAGCAGATGCTGAACTCGGCCAGACTGCACAGAGGAACCTTCAAGGCTCCGCCCTTTCGTCCTGACGCCGTCACGACAAACTTGACGTACTTCGCCTCAGGCTCGATCTCCGCAGCGTGAACGTTACGGTATGCGCTCACGCCGGTGTAGTCGAAATCGCAGACCTTGGTGTAATTCTCACCATCCAACGACACTTCCAGATGCCCGCCTTTAAGGTCGGACGCATAACGGTCCTGACGGCGGTACAGATCAAAGTCAGAGATGCACACCGGATTCGCCAGTTCATATTCAATGACATAAGGCAGTTTTGATGCCACGACATCGGTGGTCTGATAGCCGGACTCCCATTTCGTGTTGATCTTCCCGTCCAATGTCAGCTCCGGCCCGGCACCGATCTTATAGGTGTTGCAGTTGCGGACCTTGATGTCCGATTGGCTGTAATGATGCCTGTTGAACATATTCATCACTGACTCAGACTCACCTTCCACCTTGAAGCCGCCTTCCGACTCGACGCCGGCCACAAGAGAATAGTACCTTTCCTGCGCCTTGGACTTGTCGATGCGGACAGTATAGACAATCTCGGACACTCCAGGAGTGAAACCTTGCTCAGAAGAGGATGTCACTGAATATGATCCCTCCGGAAGAAGTGAATATTCAGCCTTGTCAGACGGGACGTTGAAAGTGAACTTCACGCCGTTGTCCCAATTGTTCTCGATGCTTGTGCGGACCTTATATTCAACAATGATGAATCCGTCATTGTCCTCCAGATTGTCGAGATCCGTCTCTGACACGCCGGATTTGTCCAGGCTGAACGCCATCATGCTCATGTCCGGAACGATGACGGTGCTACCAAGCTCATCGGTCTGGGCATCGTTCACGCCATCGGTGAGGCATTTCAGCCTCAACGCCACGGCATAGTTCCCAAGATCGGAATAGTCAGGTTCGGTGGAAAGCCTTTTCAGAGCCTCGATGTTGAAATCCACCTTGAACGTGGCTTTCTTGTCCTTCATCTGGAGGTCAGACGATTCCAGGGACCAGCAGTCGGCAGGCAGTGCCTGAAGTGACGTGGAGTTCTCCTCGTTGTACCTTTCCAGTACGGCGGCGTCCTCCGACAGCCTCACCTTTGGATTCTGGTCGTAATAGCTGCCACAGTAGGCGTTCACCTCAGCCGTGAACGAGGACTGCACGTCATAGAATGTCTCCGTCTTCTGGTACCCGTTGTTGAGGATGTACACGGAAGGGTCGTAAAGATTGTCCTCCAGGTGGCTCGGCTCGCAGGCCGCGGCGGACAGAAGCGCGGCTAAGCCTATAAGAGTATATTTTCGTTTCATAATGATTCTTTTTTAGAAGTCGTTTCCAGTTCTACCATCCGTAGTTCTGAGTCAGTTCCGGAACCCTGTCAAGCTCGGCCTGATTCATAGGAAGGACATAGTATTTCTTGGTGAACACCCTCTCGGACTTGGTGCCGGCCTCTCCGAAAGTGTCGAAAATGGACGTGCGCCTCCAATAATCACCGGAAATCTTATGGTCAGACGCTCCGATGTTGCATCCTACGACCTTGCCGTTATCCTCCCTTTCGGCTATCATCCAGCGGCGGGTGTCGAAGTAACGTTTCCCCTCGAAGCAAAGCTCGACCATACGCTCCCTGCGGATGTACTTTCTCTGGAGATCCTTGTCGCCTATGATCTCAGGATAGACCTCGTCCTCGCCGGTTCCGATCGCCGGGACCCCGGCCCTGTGGCGTATCATGTTCCAGTAAGTGAGGATGTCCGGATTCGCCGGGTCATATTCATTGAGAGCCTCAATGTACATCAGCAGCACATCGGCGTACCTGATGATCGGCCACGAGAGGTTCCCCCACCGGCTTGACTTCGTGTCCAGATCCGGATCGATGAACTTGAGGCAAAGGTAACCGGTCGGGCTGTAGTTGTTCGATGTGATAGGTCCGGAGTTTCCGTTCTTGTAGAACTGGATGTTGGCAAGCTTGTTCGTGCCCATGATCCATGTCTGGCCGCTCCAGAACACATTGGCGTAGAACCTCGGCTCGCGGCCGATGTACATGTTCATGGTCTCGATGGCGTCGTTGGACTTCAGGTTCTTAGGGATGGTGGAGAAGAACGGGTTGACGAACTTCTGAGACCCGGTCTCAGTGTAGCCGGAACGTGGATCCACCTCAATGACACCCGCGCCGTTGTCGTAGGATTCGTCTTCCATGTTGGTGATCGGATAGTAGCCGTTGTCCATCGCGAAAGCGTCCACAAGCTTCTGGGTCAGACCGATTCCGCCGTATCCGCTCGCCGAGACCGGAGTCTCACCGACCCGCCAGCTGCGTCCGCCGCACTGCACCGTGAATATGTTCTCAGGGGAATTGAGCAGCACCGCAGCGTTATGAATATTCTCAAGCGGAGTGGCGTTCTCGTCATCCACAAGATTGTACGTGTTCATGTCTATGACAGCCTTCGCCGCCTCGGCCGCCTGTCTCCAACGGTTTTCGTCATATTCAGTGTTGAAGAGCTTCTCACCGTCCTTGTTCACGATGCCGTCATAAATGCCGGTGCCGTTCTGCCCGTTGAAAAGAGGGCTGGCGTTGAACATGAGGAGCCTGGCCTTCATCGCAAGGGAAGAGCCTTTCGTGGCGCGTCCGATCTCGTAGGAGCTTCTCGTGTCAGGGAGTTCGGTGGCCGCTTGGTCATATTCATCGCAAAGCCAATCGACTATCGTGCTCCAAGGAGACCTGTCCACCTTTGACACATTCGGGTCGGAATAGTCCGACTGCCTGTCCCCGAGCCAGATGACAGGGCCGTTCCATTTGAGCAGCTCGGTATAGTAGAACGCCCTGAGGAAACGGGCCTCGCCCCGCCACATCACTTTCTCATCATCCGTGAGCTGAGGGCAGTCCTGGACCTTGGACATGAAATATGTCGCCTCGCTTATTCCCTGATACAAAAGTCTGTAAACCGCATGACGGTAACCGCCGTGGGTTGACAGAGGGGAAAGCTGGTTATGGTTCAGCAAAGCGAAGAAACGTGAACCGGTGTAGGCGCAGGAAGCCTCGTCGCTGGCAGTGATCGCGATGCCGGATGTGGAACCGTAACCTTCCGGGGACCATTCGCTCGGAATGTAGGTATAGACATTGACAAGATATTGCAGCGTGGTCGTCTTCTTGTCGAATATGTTCTTTGAGGTCAGCTGGTCGTCAGGCTGCCTGTCCAGGTAACTGTCACAGCCGCAGACCGCCAGCGCAATCATCAGGATTATTGCTGATATATTCTTCTTCATAGTACTTCTTGATTATTAGAAACCGATGTTCAGACCGATGTTGGCCACTCTGGTGTTAGGGTAGTTCGACGCTCCCGTCTGGAGATCCGGATCCCAGAGCTTGAACGGAGCGAAGGTAAGCAGATTCGTTCCGGACACGAAGACACGCAGCTGGCTCAGGCGCATCTTCTGGATCAATCTCTTAGGGAAAGTGTAGCCGAACTCAGCGTTCTTGAGCCTGATGTAGCGGCCGTTGACGAGCCAGAAGTCAGATGACTGGTTGTTGTTCGTCGCCTCGGTCGTGGTAAGACGCGGGTATTTCGCGTCGGTATTGCTTTCGGTCCAGTAGTTCCCGTAGATATCGGAGAACACGTTGTTCGCGGCCATCTTCGGCTCGGTGAATCCGCGTACCATAGAGGAGTTTATCGAGAAACTTACGTGGGCGTTGCCCTGGAAGAAAACCGACACATCGAATCCCTTCCATTGGGCGGACACACCGAAACCATACACGATCTCAGGCACGTCGGTGTACCCTATGGCCTTGACGTCCTTGCTGTCGATCACACCGTCGTTGTTGAGATCCTTGTACTTGATGTCGCCAGGACGTACCTCGCCGAGAGCGCTCTGGTCCGGAGACGTGACGATGTCAGCCTCGTCCTTGAACAGTCCGTCGGACACATAGCCGAATGTCTGCCATCTGGCCTGGCCGGTACGGTTCATGTACTTCTCGATGTAGTCCGGCTGGTCCTGATCCTCGATGACGTTACGGGCGAAAGTGAAGTTACCCATCGCCGAGAAGTTCACCTGGCCGATCTTCTGGTCGTACTGCAGGGAGCTGTCCCATCCGGAGTTCCTCATCCGGCCGATGTTGACGTAAGGCTTCGTGGTGATTCCGATATATTCAGGAATGGAAGACCTCTGAAGGAATATTCCCGAACGCTTTTCCTTGAACCAGTCCACCTGCACGCGGAGTTTGTCGAAGAACGAGACATCCACGCCGACATCCAGTTTGCGTGATTTCTCCCAGCCGACATTGTCGTTGGCCCATTCGCCGCGCCGGTAGGACGGGTAGGAGGTCACCGTCTCGCCGAAACTCCACTTATCACCGGAGTTGATTGTCTCCAGGTAGATGAAACGACGGTTGCCTCCGATCTGGTCGTTTCCGACAATTCCATAGGAGCCCTTGATTTTCAGCAAGCTGATGACATCAGCCAGGCGTCCTGTCCAGAATTTCTCGTTGGAGACCAGCCAGCCACCGGCCACTGACGGGAAGAATCCGAACCTGTGTCCAGGCGAGAAGTTCTCGGATCCGTTGTAGCCGGCGTTGAACTCGGCGAAATACCGTGAGTCATAATTGTAGGTAGCCCTGAAGGCCACTCCCTGATGTCTGTACGGCAGGGCCGCATTGCTGGAGGTGGCACTGGAGCCGATATAGTTCTTCTGTGACTGCTGATAGAGAAGGAGACCTGTGACGCTGTGGTTTCCGAATGACCTTGCGTAGTTCAGGCTGGCCTCCAGATAGAGGGAACGCCATCCGGTGTTGGAATATGAGAAATTCAGTGTCTGCGAGCCCTGCACAAGCTCAGTAAGGTGCAGTTCTCCGTTCTCGTCCCTGTACGCCTGACCGTATTGCTCAGGAGTCCTGGTGCGGTTCTGGTAAGCGTTGTTCTTGGCGTCGAAAGAGCCTTTGACTGTGGCTGTAAGTCCATCGGTGAGCCACGAGAAATCGTGGGTGAGGGACACGAGAGACTGAGCCGTGTTGTAGAACGCCTGCTTGTAACCGGTCTGTGTCAGAAGGGCGTACGGGTTGTAGCCCATGTTAGTACCCGGTCCTGGATAATGGCCGTCCGAATAGACCATCGGGAAGATCACGGACGGTGTCTTCAGCGCGGCCGACCAGATCGAGCTGCTGCTCGTTCCGCTCTCGTTCTTCTGCTCGAAAGTCGTGGCGAGATTGACGTTCATGGACGTGTGGCGAGTGAGTTTCACATCCACGTTCGCCCTGAAATTGAAGCGGCGGTAATATATTCCCGTGTTGTAATCGGCCGTAGGATCAGTCTTGAAGAGCCCATTCTCGTTGTAGAAACCTCCGGAGATGTAATATTTCACGGAGCTGGTTCCACCGGAGACGTTGACGTTCGCCCTGGTGTTGTTGCTGAGGTTCTTGAATATGCTGTTGACCCAATCGACATTAGGGTAAAGGTCCGGATCCTCTCCGCTCAAGGTCTTGCGTACCCTCTCCGCATCGAAATATTCAGTCCCGGAAGCCACATTGTACATTTCCATGTACTGTGTCGCGCTCGCCATCTCCGGCACCTTGACTGGGCTGGTCACACCGTTCTCGAATTTGATGCTGACCTTTGGTTTGCCCTCCTCTCCGCTGCGTGTCGTGATGAGCACCACGCCGTTGGCTCCTCGCACTCCGTAAACGGCCGTCGCGGCGGCGTCCTTGAGGACGGAGAATTCCTTGATGTCCTCGACATCCACAAGGTCAAGCTCACGCTCGACTCCGTCGATCAGGACGAGAGGGTTGGCGTTGGCTCCGAAGGTGCTGATGCCTCGGATCCAGAACGTAGATCCCGCGCCAGGCTCGCCGCTCCTCTGCACCGACACGACTCCGGAAAGCCTTCCGGCGAGAGCGTTGCTGATCTTGGACACCGGAATCTTCACCGCGTCCGGAGCGATTGTGGCGATGGCGCCCACGATACTGGCCTTCTTCTGGTGGCCGTAGCCGACAGCCACAGCCTCCTCCAAAGTGTTTCCATCCTGCTCAAGGGCCACGTTGATGACCTGTGATCCCTTCTTTATCTGGACATCCTGGGCCACATAGCCTATGCAGGACACGCTGATGTAGCCGTAATTGCCTTTGAATGAAAGGTTATAGCGGCCATCAAGGTCGGTGGAGACTCCAATCGGAGTGTCCTTGACCCAAACCGCCACTCCGACAAGCGGCTCGCCGGTCTTGGCGTCCTTGACGGTTCCGCTGACCTCAGTAGATTTGTCATCGCCGGTTGTCTTGCCTGAGGTCTTTGCCTCGGTTTTGGTGATCGTGATGATCTTGCCTTTCAGTTCATACTTGAAAGGTGGTTTGACTATCTGCCGCAAGACAGTCTGCACGGACGCCGAGTTGAAGTCGGCCGTGACAGCCGGAGCATCCCGAAGAATTCCTGTCTCGTAGATGAAAGAATAGCCGGTCTGGCGCTCAAGTTCCTTGATGACACCAGTCAGAGGCTCGTTCTTGAACCGCTTTGTGAACGACTGGGCGGAGATGAACTGCCCGGTCATCACGAGAAGCAAAACAAGAAGCGCGCTCTTGAAAACAAGTTGTCTCTTCATTTTTGTTGAACAGTGGGTTTAGTTAACGTTATTAGTTTTGATTGTATGTCATTTTTCTGTGATCGCGATGCTGCTGTCATCCTGCCATGCCCACGAGATCGGCACAATTACGGCCACCGCCCCAAGCACATCATCGATGGACTCACGGGTGTCGAGTATGACACGGAAAGTCTTGTTCCTGTATTTCACCGGATTGTAATGAATCCGCGTTCCGTACAAGGATGTCAGTCTGGAAAACAGCCAGTCAAGCGTGACTGACTCGCAGTCCAGCTTGCCGTCAAGCCATGAGCGGTACTGGCTCACATCCCGCCTGGACTTGCTCATGGAACGGTCGATACGGTTGTAGGAGATGACCTCGCCCGGGCTGAGATAAATGTAGTCCTTACCGGTCTGGAACTGGATCTGTCCCGTAAGGAGGGCCGCCTGGATTCCGTTCTCGCCGTTGTAGGCAGAGACGTTGAACGAGGTGCCTTTGACAGTGATGCTGGCATCGTCCATCCTGACGATGAATGGCTTGGCCGGATTCTTCGAGACATCGAAGAACGCCTCGCCGGACAGCGTCACTTCCCTGCCCTTCTTGTTGAAATCCGAATCGTAGGTCAGGGTCGTAGCTGAGTTCAGCCAAACTTTGGACGAGTCCGGAAGCACGACCAGTCTCGTCTCCAGATAGGCTGTCGAGAAAGTGGAGACCAGATTCTCCTTGTCATTGAACAGATTGAAGAACAACGCCACGATGACGGCCACCGCCGCTGCCGCCGGGACGGAAATCCTCAGCAGCAAGCGTTTCCACCGGCGTGCCTTGATTTTCCCCGTAAGCCTGGCGTAGGCCATCCTCTGCCCCGCAGTCGGCCTCTCGCTGTCACACCAATCCTTCTCCATCGTCCTGAAATCATCCATCGACAGCTTACCGTCCGAAAGGCTCCCGCGGATGGAAACCTCATCCTCGTAAGTGGATTCGCCACGGAAATATCTGAAGCATTTCTCTTTGATCCGATCATCTGAAATCCTTCTGTCGTCTTTACTCATAATGACTTTAATTATTTCATATAGATATTTAACGTTTAACCGGACTTTTACCCTACCTTTGTTTTCAAATGAATATTTCAAAAGATTCCACTGCCTCTTGCTCCGCGATGATCGGTACGTATTTTTTTGCACGAAGTGACTTTTCGGACGCAATCATCCATATTCCGGAATCATGCGAGGTAGGGTAAAACGGAGTCGCTGCGTTTTATAATGCAGAATATTCAATACTAATAACACAAAATTCAGATCATGAGAAAAATTTCCTTTCTGTTGACAGGCGCGCTGGCCATTTTGGCAAGTGCCACAGCATCAGCCCAATCAGAGCCATCGGACGAGGTGAAGGTTCCGGACTATTCCGGCTATATCCTTACTCCGGAGGCTCCACACACTCCCCGGATCAACGGAGCCAAGATCTATGGCGCCCGTCCAGGCTCAGATTTCCTGTACAAGGTGGCGGCGACAGGTGACAGACCGATGACATTCTCGGCCGAGAACCTGCCAAAAGGCCTGAAAATCGACTCCGGAACAGGTGTGATCACCGGGAAGGTCAAGAAAGCCGGCACCTACAATGTCACGCTGAAGGCCGCCAACAGCCTCGGCGAGGCGAAAAGGGAGTTCAGGATCGTCATCGGAGAGAAGATCGCGCTGACTCCTCCGATGGGTTGGAACAGCTGGAACTGCTGGGGCAACACGGTAAGCCATGAGAAAGTGATGGCTTCCGCGAAGGCGATTCTTGAAAGCGGACTGGCGGACTATGGCTGGTCGTACATCAACATAGACGATGGCTGGCAGGGACTCCGCGGCGGAAAGGAGAACGCGATCCAGCCGAACGTGAAATTCCCTGACATGAAAGGTCTTGTGGACTCGCTGCACACCATGGGATTCAAGGTCGGCATCTATTCCGGTCCGTGGGTTGCGACCTATGCGGCACACATCGGAACACAGTGCGACAACGCCGACGGCACCTACGAATGGGTCAAGAAAGGGCTCGTCAACGAGAACTACAGGATGGTGGATCCGTCCGGCGAGCTGACCAGAGAGAAGCTTTGGTACAGCGGGAAATATTCATTCGCCGCCCAGGACGCGCGCCAGTGGGCGGAATGGGGCTTCGACTATCTCAAATACGACTGGAACCCGCACGACTGGTACAGCATGAAAGAGATGCACGATGAGCTGGAGAAATGCGGCAGGGACATCGTCTATAGCCTTTCCAACTCCGCCCTCCTTCCTTTGGCCGGTGAATATGTCAAATACGCCAACTGTTGGAGGACGACCGGGGACATCCGCGACAACTGGAAAAGCATCTCCGGCATCGGTTTCGGCAGGAACAGCAGCTGGGCGCCATATTCAGGCCCTGGACATTGGCCTGACGGAGACATGATGGTCATCGGAAACGTCGGCTGGGGCAGGAAATACCACTACACCAACCTGACTCCGGACGAGCAATATACCCACGTCACCCTTTGGGCAATGCAGGCGTCCCCGCTCTTGATCGGCTGCGACATGGCGGTCGCCGACAAATTCACCAAGAGCCTTCTGTGCAACAACGAGGTGATCGACATCAATCAGGATCCGCTCGGTTACGCGGCCACAAAGATTTACGGCAACAGTTCCTATGCCACATACTTCAAGCCTTTGGAGGACGGTTCGCTGGCAATCGCCATGTTCAACCTCAGCGAGACAACCCAGAAGATCGGTTTCAAGCCGAGAGCCATCGGAATTATCGGGGACAAAATCATCGTCAGGGATGTCTGGAGGCAGAAAGATGTCGCCGAAATCACCAACGACAGGGATCGTTTCGATGCTGATGTACCTCCTCACGGAGTGGTTCTCGTCAGGGTGTTCCCTGGCTTCACCAAGGAAAGGCCTGTAGGCAGCAGGAGGTAAAAGGCTGACTGACGTATTCTTCATCATCACTGTGCGCAAAAAGCGCTTTTCCACTCACGCCCTGTATTGTCCTGATTTAGGTTGACTCGTGTTTATAGAATATCACTTATATAAGTGGTTCTTCCGCAATTTAGTTGAAGCACAGGTCGCTGAAGACCATTTTTCGTTTGAGCAGGTCAAGAGATGCTCGCCCAAACATTACTCGCTTTACAGCTTTTAGTTTGTTCACGAAGCCTTCAACGATGCCATTTGAGGTGTCCAAAGTGATAGCATTCCTCACGGCTTTCAGATCCATCCTGATTCCATAGGCAAACGACCGCAATTCCTTAATAGGAGACTTTCCGTAGCTATCCAGCCATGAGTCCAGTTCATCAACATCGTTTCCCATTATAGTCGCATGGAAAGAGGACGCCGCATTGTATATATCTCTGAACCACCCATATGACATCATCTTCTCCACAAGTGCAACCTCCGCATGAACCATCCTCTCTTTTCGAATGGACTTGTCGACAATATGCGCGATCTGGCGTATTGGCAGCAGAGGCTCTCTGTCGCAATTTGGACGTTGTTTCATCTTCTCGACCTCTTGTCCGGAACGGTGTCCATGATGGCCGTCAGACAGGTAACCATAGTGGTCGTAGAAAGGAGTCAAGGAACCCGGAAAGCCTTTTCCCTTGATTTCCATGAAGATTTTACGGAGATCCTTACCATGCCGATACTCTTCTTCCACATATGTGTCGTAAAGATAATAAGGCAATCGCTCCTTGCTGGCCCTTTTCGGAAGAGTGTCGTAGCCCATATATTTCCTTACGGTCTGTCTGGCAATATCCAGCTTCTTGGATATCTGGGCGATGTTGAGTCCCCCGGCCTGTAACTCTTTGACTTCCTTGAACATGACTTGTCGAGAATCGACCTCCGGAGTTTCTTGAACTTCCTCAGGGCGCACGGCGCTTCTATATTCATCGTAATGAGAACCGATAACTTTAGTAACACAATCCGACATATTCATGTTCAAATGGAACCTGTCGGCCACCTCTGTGATATTCCGCCCCGTCGCGGCAATGGCTGCGGTATAGTCTGTAGATCTATCGCGGCTGACGACCTCCACTTGAACATGCTCATCCAACCATGCTTGAAAGCTTTTTACATCCCTATCACCGAGAAGGTCTATGACAGACCCGGTTTCAAGGCTGACGATAATACTGCCGTATGTGACGCCTTTGCGAAAGGCCCAATCATCTACGCCAATCTCCTTTACTTCGCATCGCTCTGGAACCGACATGCGGTGGATATCTCGGAGTATGGTGTCTCCGCTGAGGGGCACTCCTGTTGCCGATAACAACTTCCGGGCTGATTCTGAGGAGCATTTCAAGCCATGCTGGGTTACAGCCATCTCACAACGCCTCGTCCGCCGTCGGTATCTGAACACCTCATCCCCTGGTTGTTCAGCGAAAGTCTTTTTCCGACAATCCGGATTGTGACAAAAGAACTTGCGCGCCTCAAACGTGATGATAACCGGATGACCAAGAATCGAAAGATCTGCAATAGTCCTGTGATAACGGCTATGAACGCTACGACTCACATGGCCGCAATATGGACAGACCCCATGAGGAAGATTACATCGTGCGTATACATGATAGGTGCGCATATCTTCGAGCTCCACTTGTTCAACAGACAGGTCACTTGGAGAATAAAGGGCCGATAAGTCGGCTTTCGCAGAGGTTGATGTTAGGCATTGCCGTAAAAATGTTGTAATTTTGCTTTTGTTAGGTGCTTTACACATCATCTATAACTTTATACTGTGGTAAGCATAAAGTTACGAAAAATTTATGTAAATACCTAATAGTCAATTAGTTAAATTGCACTAAAACTACGGTTTTTTGATATTTAGCTAATTGATTTTTCGCGTCTATACCAGGTTCCTTTGCTAACAGTACAAACTCCGTCTTTCAACTAAATTGCGGAAGAACCATATAAGTTGACTTTGCGTTGTTATACCTGTCAGGGGTCTCCTTCCGGCCTACGGCCTCCAGTCAACCCCTGACAGGTCTTCAAAGGTAAAGAGTTTTCAGGGATTTCCAAGTTATTTCTGGATTTTATTGCCATATGCCTGTAACTTGTCCACATCATATCCCTGTCTCCTGCCGCCCCCGACGCTTCGGACGGGGTCTTCATTCCGATGCTCATATGCGGCCTCCGGTTGTTGTAGAAGTCCACGGCCCGGGCGACCGCCGCCACGACCTCGTTGATGTTCCTGAACACCTTCCCCTTGAGCAGCTCGTTCTTCATCGTGTTGTTGATGCGTTCCGCCTGGGCGTTGTCCTTCGGATCTCCCGACTCGGTCATGCTGACCCTGACACCGTGCTTCCGCAGCATCCCCACATACTCGC
>OLHA01000986.1_pt1 | contig 15974 bp, 15 predicted proteins | sample 1605961 | NCBI WGS metagenome assembly OLHA01 (sample SAMN03283288) | human gut metagenome | biome: human-associated habitat; material: feces | host: Homo sapiens | place: Peru | collected 2012
CTTTCGGGATGGTCGATGTGGTTTTTTTATGGGCGTATTTTGCAACAGGCCCTTTGCTTTTTTGCCGTTTTAAAGGTTGATTATGGCTGATTTTTGCTGTCACGCGTCTTTCGGAGGGCGCTTGATGGGATTTGCCGCCCTACTTGAAAAGCGGGCTGAAACAGTCGCTTTGCCAAAGGAAAGTGAGAGCTATATATTATCCAGAGGATACTGCAAGGAAGATTAGTTCGCGTTCATGCCGAGAGGCTCATAGGTCAGCAGCTTTTTCTTCCAAAGGGTCTCCGTTTGAATTACTTCATCGGGCGTCACGGCCTTTGGCAGGAGCTGCAAAATCGAGAACTGGAAGTGCGTATACCTATCCGGGTAGTCGCAGAGCAGCTCCTTCATCAGCTTGTTGTCGCCGTGCAGTGACTTCACATAGTGCGTCCAGCGCCCCAATAATCCGCCCTTGCCGTAAGCGGAGCCAACATACTTCCGTCCGTTTTCCCGGTCAACAATGAGGTAGACCGCGTTGACGGTGGCAAGCGCCGTGTGCCACGATTCGTATGCCGTGGGATCCTGCACGATCTCCCGAAGCTCTTCATAGGTAAGGATCGCGTTTTCGTAGCCGGAAAAAATCTTCTTGTCCCGAATGGCCACAATAGGCTTTTCATTGGTGCCTTTCTGCGCCCAGGCAAGCGCGCTTTTACCCCATTCGATCAAGAGCCTGCCTTCGTATTCCTTCAGCAGGTCAATGCGCTCCAGATTGTAAAACATTCGCTGCCCTTGGAACCAATCCTCCAGTGGGAAACCCTTTGGCTTCGTGTCCTGCGTGTCAATAACGCCGCCGTTTACCTTGTAGCAGGCGAAAAACTTTGCCGTCGTACTCTTGTCGCTGATAAATACGCACCAATGATCATACCCGTTGCTGAAGGTTTCACTCTGTACGCGGGTGTACTCCTCCACCATGTTCTTGTCATAGCATTTCTTGAATGCCTTGTCACCCAGCGAATGCCGGATCAGTTTTACCCGCTTCGGGTCAAGCCCCACATTTTTAAGCACATCGGAAAAGTTCAAAATTGCCATGGAAGCCCCTCCTTATTTTGTTTTCCATTTCAAATTCTACCACAGATTTTTTCGTTGTAAAGCGCGCTTTCCCACCGGCGCAAAATCGCCGCCAGCTCCGGCGGCAGACGTTTGCGGCACTCGTGCCGCAGTTCCTCCTCCGGGCGAAGAAATACCCCAATTTGCAGGAACTGACGCCCGCTGTACTGCATGATCTTGTGAACAGGGCCTATGTTTCCACGCCGGATAAGAGCAGCGGGCAGCGAGTGCAGGATGTGCGTATCAGCCTTGCCTGCATTGGTTTCCTGCCGGAGAGCATCATTGCTGAAATGCTCACTCACGCATCAAAAAGCAGAACAGCGTGACTTCCGCCACGCTGTTCTCTCTAAACCTTATAAACCTGTCTTATGCGCTGCTACCCGCCGGGGGAGCTTTTTGCGTTAAATCTCTTTGTACATGGCCGCGGCGTCGTCCTTGCGGACGGTTTCGGATACCTGCAGAACCTCCACGGCCACCGTGCGGGCGCCCATGGAGATCTCGATTTTATCGCCCACCTTTACATCGTAGCTGGCCTTGGCGGGCCTGCCGTTGACGCTGATGCGGGCATTGTCGCAGGCCTCGTTGGCCACCGTCCGGCGCTTGATGAGGCGGGAGACCTTCAGGTATTTGTCTAGGCGCATCTTACTTGCTGATGGCGTCCTTCAGGGTCTTGCTGGCCTTGAAAGCGGGCATACGGGAGGCGGCGATCTCCATGGTCTCGCCGGTGCGGGGGTTGCGGCCCATGCGCGCCTCGCGCTCCTTCACCTCGAAGATGCCGAAGCCGCTGATCTGCACCTTGTCGTTCTTGGCAAGAGTGTCGGCGATGGCTTCCAGAGCGGCGTTCAGAACCTTCTCGGTGTCCTTCTTGGTCAGGCCGGTCTTCTCGGCGGCGGCAGCGATCAGTTCAGTCTTATTCATGTTGTAATTTCCTCTTTTCAATAGATTTTTATCGCGGGGGAGCAGCCCCCGATCCTCGGGCAGGCGCGGCAGTGAGGCCGCCTCCGCCCTGACTGTGAACATTATACACAGAGCTTTCTTAGATTAACATAATTAGATGCAAAACGCAAGGGTTTTCTTTGAAAAATCTCACAATTTCAGCAGCTTTGCTATTTTTTCACCCTTGGGCAGCAGCAGGCAGTCCTCCCGGGTGACGACCTTCAGGGCGATGGCCGCCAGCACGTACACCACAAAGCCGATGGCCACCGGCACGCCCGCCAGCACCACCCGTCCGGTCAGCCCGGTCAGGCCCAGAGCGGACAGTCCCCGCCAGCTCAGAAGAACTGCCGCACCCATGACGCAGGCGGCCAGGAACGGGCGAATCAGGTTGACGATCATCCGGGGCGGGTCGGCCACCAGAGAGCGGATGGAGAACACATTGAGAATGCAGATCACCACATAGCTGGTCAGGGTGCCGATGGGGGTGCCCACGATGCCGATGGCCCGGTTGCCGGTGAGGACGTAAACGATGATAAGCTTGATGATGCCGCCGATGAGCATATTCACCACCGGCCGGTTCACGTTGCCGTGGGCCTGCATGATGGCGGTGGTCACCAGCACCAGGGCATTGAACACCACGGAGACGCCCAGCACGGTCATCATCTGCCCGGCCAGCACCAGATTTTCCCCGGTGTAGCCGCCCAGCAGGGCGGTGATGGGCCGGGCCAGGCACACCAGCCCCACGGCGCAGGGCATGGCAAAGATGCCGGTGATGCGGATGGCAGATTCCTCGGTCATCCGGGTCTCCCGGAACTTTTTCAGGGTGATCTGGGCGGTGATGGCGGGAATAATGCTCACGGTGATGGGGGTGATGAAGGCGCAGGGCATATTATAGATGGTCTGGGTCATCACGTGCACGCCCCGCATGGTGTCCGCCGCCGCCTGGCTGATGCCGGAGTCCAGGAGCCTGCCCATGTAGATCTTGCTGGACAGGGAGGTGATGATGGACAGAATGGTGGAGCTGACGGTGATGGGCACCGCGATCTTCAGCAGCTCCTTGGCCGTGGCCCCGAAGCTCTTGGGGGTGTCGCCGGTTTCCGGCAGCTGCCGGTAGCTCTTGCGGAAGCAGCTGAAGAGATACACCGCCGAGACCAGGCAGCTGGCAGTCACGCCCAGAATCGCACCCCCCGCCGCCAGGGAGATACTGGCAGTGGCTTTCAGGAAGGCGACGGCGGCGATCATGCCCACCACCAGCTTGGTTACCACCTCCAGCACCTGGGAAACGGCGGTGGGGATCATGTTGCTCTGGCCCTGGAAGAAGCCCCGGTAGGCGCTCATGATGCAGATCAGCAGCACGCAGGGCCCCAGGAAGCCGATGGCCGCCCAGGCGTCCGGCTGGTTCCAGAAGGCGGCCAGCGGGCGGCAGAACACCGTCATCAGGACGCTGCCCGCAATGCCCAGGATCAGGAAGATCCGCTTGGCGGTGAGGTACACCTGCCGCACCTGGCCGTAATGCTCCAGGCTGCTGGCCGCGGAGATCATCCGGCTCATGGCCACAGGCAGTCCGGCGGTGGAGATCATGAGAAGAATGTTGTAGATCTCATAGGCGGTGCTGAAATAGCCGAAGCCCTTTTCGCCGATGATGGCGTTCAGCGGCACCTTGTACAGCGCGCCCACCAGCTTGACGATCACCGTCGCCATGGCCAGCAGGGCCGTGCCCTGCAAAAAGTTTTGCTTTTTTTGTTCCGACATTACGTTTCCTCCGCCGCAGCCGGCTCATCCTTCCGGAAGAGTTTCGGGATTGCCTCGTTTACCAGCTCCTCCACCACCTTCGACAGGTCGATGGTGGGGAACTTCCCGTTCTGATACAGGATTTTACCCCGCACCATGGTCATGGCCACGTCCCCGCCCTTGGCGGAGAACACCAGGCCGTTCAGCACATTGTGGCAGGGCATCAGGTGGGGCGCGGTGAAATCCACCAGGATCAGGTCGGCGTCCATGCCTGCTTGAAGCATGCCGCATTCCTTGCTTCTGCCCTGGGCCTGCGCGCCGCAGACCGTGGCCATCATCAGCGCGGCGGAGCTGGGCATGGCGGAGGCGTCCTGCCTGCGGCTGCGCTCGGCCAGCGCAGCCCCCCGCATGACCTCGAACATATCCAGGTTCCCGGCCTCCACCGCCCCGTCGGTGCCCAGAGCCACGTTCATTCCCGCCTGCACGCAGTCGAGAATGTGGGCGCAGTCCATGCCGCTCTTGGCGGCGGACAGGGGCAGGGCCACGGCGGTGACCTTCTTCCGGCCCAGGATCTTCCGCTCCACCGGCTCCAGATAGCCGCACCCGGCGGCGGTGACGGGCACGTTGAAAAGCCCGTGGCAGTTTAACAGCTCCCCCGGATTCATGCCGGTGCGGTCCAGGCAGCCCTCCACCTCGCCGGGAGTCTGGGCCAGGTGGAGCTGGAGGCCCAGGCCCTGCTCGCTGGCATAGCCCACCAGGCCCTCCCAGAGCTTGTAGTTGCTGGTGTACTCGGCGTAGATCCCGGCGTCGATCTTGATCCGGCCCTCGTCGAAGCCGTTCCATTTTTCCGTCAGGCGCACCAGCTCTTTGCACTGCTCGTCGGTGTCAAAGTCGAATTCCTCGTTCTGGTCGATGAAGCGGTAGCTGGACAGGGCCAGGTTCGCCTTGATACCCGACTCGGCCACGGCCTTGGCGGTGGCGTCCGGGTAGTAATAGAGGTCGGACACGGAGGTGACGCCGAAGCGCAGGCACTCCGCGATGGATAGCAGCGCCGCCGCCCGGGCGCAGCGGGAATCCATCTTCGCCTCCTTTTTCAGCAGCTCCTCCAGCGCCTGGGCGTTGCCCAGGTCGTCGGTATAGCTGCGCAGCACGGAGGACGCCAGATGGGTGTGGCAGTTCACCAGGCCGGGCATGGCCACCATGCCGGTGCCGTCGATGACGGTCTGGGGCGGCTCCTTGGGGGCCTGCCGGGAGACGGAGACGATCTTGCCCCCCTCGATCCCGATGTAAGCTCCGAAGAGCACCTCCATTTTGGGATTCATGGTCACGGCGGTGACGTTGGCAATCAAAGTATCCAATGGAAAGTCTCCTTCCTCATATCAGCTCAAACAGCTCGCGCTTCTGCTCCAGGACCTTGGGCAGAAGCTGGATGTACTGCTCCGGGAATTTGGGATTGTGGAAGCGCTGCAAGGTGCCGTCAGGCAGATTGACCTTGTTCATGCCGCCGCCCCCCAGGGAGAGGATGGTGTGCACTTCCTCCATCATGTAGATATTGTACAGGCAGTCCATCCCGTCCCGGCTCCAGCCCACGTTTTCAAAGGAGCCGGACATGTATTTCTGCCGGTACAGGTAGTAGGGCCGGTAGCCCAGGGCGGACAGCGTGTCGTTGGCGTAGGCCACCATTTCCGTCACATCCTCGGCGCTGGGCAGGCTCCCCCGCTTTTCGAAGAGATCGGCCCCCTTTTTCAGAGCCAGGGTGTGCACGGTGATGTTGGAGGGGCCGAGGGCCGCCACCCGGTCCAGACTGCGGCGGAAGCCCTCCACGGTGTCCTCCGGCAGCCCCGCGATCAGGTCCATGTTGATGGCCTCAAAGCCCGCCTCCCGGGCTTCCCCATAGGCGCGGAGCACGTCCTCCGCCCGGTGGGGCCGCCCGCAGGCGCGGAGCACGGCGTCCTCCATGGTCTGGGGGTTGATGCTCATGCGGTTCGCTCCGTGGGCGCGGATGGTTTGCAGCTTTTCGGCGTCCAGGGTATCCGGCCGGCCGCCCTCCACGGTGTATTCCAGGCAGCCCGACAAATCAAAGGCGGCGGCAATGGCGTCCATCAGCCGCGCCAGCTGCGCGGCGGTCAGGGTGGTGGGAGTGCCGCCCCCGATATACAGGGTACGCAGCCGGTGGCCGGAATTGCGCAGCAAAGCGCCGGTGAGATCAATTTCCTTCAGCAGCGCCTCCAGATACGGCTCCAGAAGCTCCGTTTTCTTGCCCACCGTCCGGCTGACGAAGCTGCAATAGGCGCAGCGGGTGGGGCAGAAGGGGATGCCCACATACAGCGACAGATCCCCCGGCTCCAGCAGATGCATGGCCCTTACCGTGGCCTGGGAGCATTCCACTGCCAGACGCCGCCGGGCGGGGGTGACGAAATACACATCCCGCAGCATTTTCTCGGCGGAGGCGGGGGTGCCCCCCTCCAGCAGATGCCGGGTGGTGAGCTTGGTGGGTCGTACGCCCGCCAGCGCCCCCCAGGCAGGCTCCCCGGGCAGCAGCTGCACGGCGGCGAGGTAAACGCTCTGCTGGAGCGCCCTCCGGCGCAGCCGGACGGTCTCCTCCGCCGCTTTTAGCCGCCGGGCGGCGCAGGCCTTTTTCCCGTCCAGGGTGATCTCCGCCCGGACGGTGATGTAGGTACCGCTCCGGAACAGCCGGGACACCGCCTCCACCGGGGCATTTTCCGGGAACAGCGCCAACAGCAGCTGCTCCACCGCATAGCGGTCGTCATGACCAATGAGCGTCAGATCCATAGTTCGCTCCTTGTAGTTTACTTGGCTCCCCTGATGGGGGAGCGGTACGCCCAAAGCGCCCCTGAAAGGTTTAGCAGGTGTAGCCATTCATAGAATGGCGTACAGCTGCTTAATGCAAAGCTGAGCTGGCAGCCCGTAAGGGCTGACTGAGGGGTTTGCGGTAGGCAATCGCCTTATAAAATCCTGGGCGAATTCGTAGAAAGTTGGTCTTGGAATGTACGAATTCGCCTTGGTGCATTCCCAATGGTATTCTGCGTACCGCGGCTGACCCCTCCGGCGCTGTTGCGCCGTCCTCCTACTGTGTATTAAGCAGCTGTACGCCGCCCTATGGTCGGCTACACCTGCTAAACCTTTCAGGGGAGGTTTACATATACGGGTTCGTCTCCCGTTCCCAGGCGAGGTCGGTGGAGGAGCCGTGGCCGGGGCAGACCCGGTAATTGCCGGGAAGGGCGGCCAGTGTTTTCAGGGAGGTCAGAATGTCCCTGGAATTTCCGCCGGGCAGATCCGTCCGCCCGCAGCTGCCGCAGAACAGGGTGTCGCCGGAGAACATCACATCCCCGCACACCAGGCAGACGGAGCCGGGGGTGTGCCCCGGCGTGGGGATCACCCGGAAGGTCAGGCCCGCTGCGGCAACGCTGCCGGAGGCAGGGTAGGTATCGGTGTAATAGAGCTTCCCGTTTGTGATCATGGGCGGCAGGCTCAGGTCAGCGGCGCTGATGAACACCTTGCAGTCCGTCTCCGCCGCGATCTCCGCCACCGCGCCCACGTGGTCAAAATGCCCGTGGGTCAGCAGAATGGCCTCCACCGTCAGCCCCAGCCCGTTCACCCGATCCAAAATCGTCTCCGCCTCGTACCCCGGATCAATGACGCAGCAGCGCTTCTGCCCAGGGTTGTATACGATATAGCAGTTGGTCTGATAAAGACCCAATGTAAGCTGTACGATCTCCATGGTAAAGTCCTCCTTCAGTGCCTGGGGCCTTGCAGCTGGTCGGTGTCCAGGAGCAGGGTGACGGGGCCGTCGTTGAGGGATTCCACCTTCATGTCCGCGCCGAAGCGACCGTGCTGGGGCGGATAGCCCAGCTCCCCGCAGAGCTCCAGAAAGCGCTCATACATGGCCTCGCCCAGCTCCGGGGGCGCGGCCTCGGCAAAGCTGGGGCGGCGGCCCTTGCGGCAGTTGCCGTACAGGGTGAACTGGCTCACCACCAGCACCTGACCGCCCACCTGCTCAAGGCCAAGGTTCATCTTCCCGTTTTCGTCCTCGAATACCCGCAGGCCCAGGGCCTTCTCCGCCAGCAGGCGGCATTCCTTCTCCGTATCCGCCGGGCCGACGCCCAGCAGGATCAGAAAGCCCGGGCCGATTTTGCCGACGGTCTGGCCGTCGATGGTCACGCTGGCGTATTTGACGCGGGTCAATACAGCTCTCATATCAGTTCTGTCCTCTCCGGGAGCCGACCACATCGCGGATGTTCAGCAGACGGTTGCGAATGTTGTCCAGCTCCGCCACATTTTTTACTTCAAAGCGGAGCAGGAAAGTGCTCCGCCCGTCGGGCAGGTCCTTGGCGCTCATTTCCTTCACCCGCACCCGGGCGGTGGTGAGCACCGTGGCCACGTCCAGCACCAGGCCGTCCCGGGTCAGGCAGTCCAGCTCCAGGGTGGTCTCAAAGGGCTGCTCCTCCGCGGAGGCCCAGCGCACCCGCACCCAGCGGGCAGCCTGCCGGGGGTCCTCCCGGTTCTGGGCGTTGGGGCAGTCCGCCCGGTGGATGGACACGCCGAAGCCCTTGGTGATGAAGCCCACGATGGAGTCGCCGGGCACCGGGGTGCAGCACTTGGCGAATTTGATCATGCAGGAGTCGATGTCCTCCACGATCACCCCGTTTACCGCGTGGCGGTTCTGCCGGGCGGCGTCGGAATCGGGGTTGAGGCGCAGGGGACTGACGCTTTTCTCCGCGGTCTGGGCCTTCACGGCCCGGCTGATGTCGTCCCGGATGCGCCCCACGGCCTTCACGGCGGTCAGGCCGCCGTAGCCGATGGCGGCGTACATATCGTCCCAGCTGTCGAAGGACAGCTTCTTCAGCAGGTGGGGAGCCAGCTCCTCGTCCGCCAGGGCGGTCATGGGCAGGCCCATGCGCTTCATTTCGGATTCAAAGGAGGATTTGCCGTGGACGATGTTCTCCTCCCGCTTCTCCTTCTTAAACCACTGCTTGATCTTCGTGCGGGCCTGGTTGCTCTTGCAGATGTTCAGCCAGTCCCGGCTGGGGCCCTTCGCCGTTTTTGAAGTGATGACTTCAACGATGTCGCCGTTTTTAAGAGGGGTATCGATGTTGGCGATCCGATTGTTGACCTTGGCGCCGATCATCGAGTTGCCCACGCCGGAGTGGATGGCATAGGCAAAATCAATGGGCGTGGAGCCGGAGGGCAGGGAGACGATGCGGCCCTTGGGGGTAAAGACGAATACCTCGTCGTCAAACATATCGATCTTCAGGGACTGGACGTATTCCTCCGCGTCCGCGTCCTGCTGGCTCTCCAGCAGGCGGCGCACCCATTCGAAGTCCTTCTCCGAGCCAGAGCCGGTGCCCTGCTTGTATTTCCAGTGGGCGGCGATGCCGTATTCCGCCGTCTCGTGCATGTCCCAGGTGCGGATCTGCACCTCGAAGGGGATGCCCTCCGAGCCGATGACGGTGGTGTGCAATGACTGGTACATGTTGGGCTTGGGGGTGGAGATGTAATCCTTGAACCGCCCGGGCACCAGGTTGAACAGGTCGTGGATGTGTCCCAGGACGTTGTAGCAGTCCGGGATGGAATTGACGATGACCCGGAAGGCGTAGATGTCATACAGCTGGTCGATGGTCTTATCCTGGGCCAGCATTTTGCGGTAGATGGAATACACGTGCTTGATGCGTCCGTAAGTGGTGTTCTGGATGCCCATGGCGTTCAGCCGGTCGGTGATCTTGAACTGGATGGACTGCATGAACGCCTCGTCCTTTTCGTGGTGCTTCTGCAGATAGTTGGTGATCTCCGTATATTCCTTGGGAGCCAGGTAGCGCAGGCTGGTATCCTCCAGCTCCCATTTGATCTTCTGCATGCCGAGCCGGTGAGCCAGGGGGGCGTATACGTCCATGGTCTCCCGGCATTTGATGATCTGCTTTTCCGGGGACTGGTACTGCATGGTGCGCATGTTGTGCAGCCGGTCGGCGATCTTGATCAGCACCACCCGGATGTCCTTGCTCATGGCCATGAACATTTTGCGCAGATTCTCCATCTGCGCCTCCTCGGTGGAGGAGAAATTGGCCCGGGTCAGCTTGGTGACGCCTTCCACCAGCTCTGCCACGGTGGAGCCGAAGAGCTTTTCGATCTCCTCATGGGAGGCGTCGGTATCCTCGATGCAGTCGTGGAGCAGCGCGCCCAGGATGGCATCCATGTCCAGGCCCATTTCCACCACGATCTCGGCCACGGCCAGGGGGTGGATGATGTAGGGGGAGCCGTCCTTGCGCTTCTGGCTCTTGTGCTTCTCGTCGGCGTAGCGGACGGCTTTATCGATCAGCTCCATATCGGCGGTGGGCATTCTGCGGGCAATGGCGGCGCACATGGAGTCATAGTGTTCTTCAAAGGTTTCCAAGGTGAATCAGCTCTCTTTCGGCGCGCTTTGCAGCAGGCGCTGCATGGTGGCGCTTTGGGTCAGGTCGGCCTTCCCGGGGCTCCGGGTCAGGTGGATGGATATGTATTTGTGCAGCCGCTGCTGGGTCAGCAGCCCGCCGTCCCGGAAGATATCCAGGCAGGTCATCAGCTGCTCCAGGGTCAGGGGCTTGCCCGACCAGCGGACGATCTTGCGGCACAGGCAGATGGGCGATTCCTGGATGGGGTCGTCGCCCTGGGCGTCCAGATATCGCCAGACGATGGCCAGCCGCTCCCGGCTGGGCAGGATGTACCCGGCGTCCTCCCGGGTGAGGGAACCGTCCAGCAGGGCGCGGTAATGGACGGTCTCGGTGCCGCAGGGCACGGGGCAGCTGGGGCGGATATCCACTACGTTCAGCTGCAAAATGCGCTCCCCCTGATAGCAGTTGATCTGGGGCAGGAATGCCACGTCCACCGTCTCCCCCTGGCGCAGCTTCACGCTGCCGGGGGCGACGGAAAAATAGATGGCGTTGAAAATGTGCTTGTCCCGGCGCAGGCGCAAGCGCATGTGCTTGCCGCCGCCTACCAGGGTCACCCGCTCCACCGTCAGGCCGCTGAGCAGCAGCACGGGCTTGGGGCAGCCGCTGCCCGTGGGCTCCAGAATGTCCAGCGCCTCAAATTCCGGCAGGGTGATCAGCTCCGGGGGGACCACGCAGTCAATGTCCACGCTGGTGCGCAGGGCCTCCCCGGCAAAATACTGGGAGGCCAGAATGTTGATCTGGCGGCGGAATTCCGGGATGTTGTCCCGGCTGATGGTAAAGCCCGCGGCCAGCTCATGCCCGCCGTAGCTCTCCAGCAGGGGCGACAGGGCCGTCAGGGACGCAAACAGGTTGAAGCCCCCGTGGCTGCGGGAGCTGGCCTTGCCGTGCTCCCCGTCCAGGCAGATCAGGAAGGTGGGGCAGGCGTATTCCTCGGCGATCCGGCTGGCCACGATGCCCACCACGCCCTGATGCCAGCTCTCGTCGGCCAGCACGATGGCGTCCGGCGCTTTTCCGGCGGGGAGCATGGAGATGGCCTGGCGGTAGATCTCGGATTCCACCGCCTGCCGCTGGCGGTTCAGGTCGCACAGCTGCTTGGCGTCCTGGGCGGCCCGGTCGTCATCCGTCGTCAGAAACAGGTCCACCGCCACGTCCACCTGCCCCATGCGCCCGGCGGCGTTGATCCGGGGGGCCAGCATGAAGCCGATGGAGGAGGCGTTCAGCGCCTGGGGGTCGCAGCCGCATTCCTTCATCAGGGCGGCCAGCCCCGGGCGGGTGGTGCGGCGCAGGGATTGCAGACCCCGGGAGACGAACACCCGGTTCTCCCCCACCAGGGGGATCACATCCGCCACGGTGCCCAGGCATACCATGTCCGCGTATTCGTCCAGCACCTGCTGCGTGTCGCCGCTGAGGGCGCAGGCCAGCTTGAAGGCCAGGGCCACGCCGGAGAGATTCTTGTGGGGATAGGTGTCCTCCGGCTTGTGGGGGTCCACGATGGCCATGGCCAGAGGGAGCTTGTCCTTGCATTCGTGGTGGTCGGTGATCACCAGGTCGATGCCCAGGCGGTGGCACAGCTGGGCCTCCTGGATGGCGGTGATGCCGCAGTCCACGGTGACGATGAGCTTGACGCCCCGCTCATGCAGGTGGTTGATGGCGATGGGGTTCAGGCCGTAGCCCTCCTCCAGCCGGCTGGGGATATAGCTGATGCAGTCCGCCCCGCAGCTGCGCAGAAAGTCCGTCAGCAGGCAGGTGGCGGTGATGCCGTCCACATCGTAGTCGCCGAACACGGCGATCTTTTCATGGGCGCTCATGGCGAGCCCTACCCGCCCGGCGGCCACGTCCATCTCCGTCAGCAGATAGGGCGAGGGCAGCTCACAGCTGCAGTCCAGCTGCGCGTGGGCCGCCTGGGCGTCAGCGATCCCCCGGGCAGCCAGCACCCGGGCGGCCAGCTCCGGGTAGCCCGCGGCGCGCAGCTTGCCCAGCGCCTGGGGGTCAGGCTTCGATACATTCCAGATTCCATATTTCACAGCGATACACATCCAAAAAACTTTTCCTGCTATTATACCAAAAAAAGCCTGGAAGCACAATCCCTTTTTTCGCTGCCCGGCGGGCGGCCTACTGCTGCCCGGCCTGGACCTGGGGAAACATGGAGATCAGGGTGATGACCAGCAGGGGGCTGAGGATCATTCCCGGCAGCCCCCACAGCCGGAAGCCCACGTACAGAGCGATCAGCGTTACCAGCGGGTCCAGCCCCAGCTGGCGGCCCACCAGCCGCGGCTCCAGGGTAGAGCGGGTCAGGGCGGTGGCAATGTATAGCCCCACCAGCCCCAGCGCCCGGCCGGTGTTGTGCTGCACCAGGCAGACCAGGCTCCAGGGCACCAGGACCGTCCCGGTGCCAAGAATGGGCAGCGCGTCCACCACCGACACCGCCATGGCCCACAGGGGGGCGTACTGGATGCCCAGCAGCAGAAAGCCCACCGTCAGCACCAGGCAGGTGATGGACAGCAGCTTGAACTGGGCGATGAGCCACTGCCCGGCGGTGGCGCGCAGCCGGGTGAGGAACCCGATGACCGCCTGAAGCGGCGGGCGGCGCGTCTGCTCGCGCAGCCACTGCCGGATGCGGGGCAGCTCCGCCGAGGTGAGGAAGGCGGCCAGCACCGTGGTGCCGATGCCCAGGGCGCTGTCCGGCAGCCGGGTGAGGAAGCCTCCGGCCATGGCCAGCCCCCGGCGGGTGAATTCGTCCAGCAGCTCCGCGCTGCCGGAGAACAGCTGCATCACATTGCGCTGCACCAGCCCCCGCACCCCCGGCGAGGCCCGCTGTGCGGCCTCCAAAAGCCAGTTTTGCAGGGCGTTCAGCCCGTCCCGGGCGGTCAGCTCCATCTGGGGCAGAATGCCCGCCAGCACCCGCAGCTCCCGCACCGCCAGCCCCACCAGCAGGGTCAGCACGGCGCAGATCACCGCGAACACCGCCCCCACGCCGATCCCCGCCGCCGCGGCCCGGGGCAGCCGCAGCCGCCGGGAGAGGAATTTTACCCCCGGCTCCGCCGCCAGGGCCAGCCCCGCCCCCAGGACAAAGGGGGTGGAAATGGGCAGCAGGTATTTCAGCCCCACCCAGAGTCCCAGCAGCGCGCCCGCCACAATGGCCGCTTTTTTCATGCGGGTCCCTCCTTTCTCAAAGTTTTCACAATAAAAAGGTTGCATTTCCTAAAAAATATGCTAGAATACATACCGTGAGAACGTATGTACGCCGTGTAGAAACACGCACGAAGAAGGAGGCAGCTTATGTCAACGAGTCCACGGTATTACCTGGTGGAGGAATCCGCCCTGCCGGAGGTGTTCCTGAAGGTGGCGGAGACCAAGCGCCTGCTTTCCACCGGCGAGGCCTCCACGGTGAACGAGGCCACCCGCATGACCGATATCAGCCGCAGCGCTTTCTATAAATACCGGGATTCCATCATGCCCTTCCAGAGCGTGATGACCGGCCGGATCGTCACCTTCCAGCTGCTGGTCCACGACGAGCCGGGCCAGCTCAGCGAGATCCTGAACCTGTTTGCCGAGATCAAGGCCAACATCACCACCATCAATTCCATCGTCCCCACCAACGGCACGGCGGTGATCACCATCTCCGCCTCCACCATGGATATGACCATCTCCCTGGAGGAGCTGATGGAGCGCCTGAGCGCCACCCGCGGCGTCGTCAAAGCCGAAGTCCTGGCCGGTTGATCTTCCCCAAGCTCCCCTTTTCAGGGGAGCTTTTTCTCGCTGCCCCCTCTGGGGGTGGTGCGCCGCGCAGCGAATCGAGATAGCAATGATTGCCGGCGGCAATCATACCTCTGTTTTGTGCCGCGAAGCGGCAAAGGGGGTGTCGCCCGTAACTTTGAGCTGTTCTCATTCAACGAACCACACCCCCTCAGTCTCGGCTATGCCGAGCCAGCTCCCCCACCGGGGAGCCAAGAGTTCGCCCCTCTGGGGGCGGCGTTTTTTTGCACTGTTCGCCCCGCTTTGACATACAATGGTGGCGGGAGGAATGGATATGCGGATGGTTCAAAAATTCGGGGGCACATCCCTGGCGGAGCCCCGGCTGCTGCGCCGGGCGGCGGCGATCGCGGCCCAGGCGGCGCAAAATGGCCAGGTGGCCGTGGTGGTGTCGGCCCAGGGGGATACTACCGACCGGCTGATCGCCCAGGCGGCGGAGGTCAGTCCCGATCCTGCTGCCCGGGAGCTGGATACGCTCCTTTCCGCCGGGGAGCAGATGTCCGCCGCGCTGCTGGCTATGACGCTGGCGGAGCGCGGAACGGCGGCCCGGAGCCTGGTGGGCTGGCAGGCGGGCATCCATACCGACGGCGGCTTCGGCAGCGCGCGGATCACGGACATTGACCCGAGCCGGGTGCTGGCGGCCATGGAGGGCGGCGTCATCCCGGTGGTGGCGGGCTTCCAGGGCGTCAGCGCCGGGGAGATCACCACCCTGGGCCGGGGCGGCTCGGATACCACAGCGGTGGCCCTGGCCATCGCCCTGGGGGCGGATGTATGCCGCATCTACACCGACGTGGACGGGGTATACGACCGGGACCCCCGGCACGATCCCGCTGCCCGCCGGTACTGCACCCCCGGTGCGTGGAGCTGGCGCGGGCGCACGGGCTGCCCCTGGAGGTCCGCTCCACCTTCACCGACGCCCCCGGCACCCTGGTGACTTGATAGAATTCTAACCGGGCGGAGGGAATTCTATGCCGGTTTTGCCCCGGATTTCTTCTCCGCCCAAAAGAATTCAAAATATCTATTGACACTTAGGCCCGGCTGTGATAAAATGCATGGGTAAATCAAGAAGGCTGAACATCCGCCTCACCGTAAGCCCTTTGCGAAACGGTTGATATGTCCCTTTCCTCCCGCCCAGGGTGGATCGTGTACAGCGGATGCTTTGGCATCCGTTTTTTTGCTGCTTTTTTGGAGGTGCTTTACCATCGCAAAATTAGATCATCAGCTCAATGAGGAAATTCGGGACAAGGAGATCCGGCTCATCGGCGCCGACGGCGCGCAGCTGGGCATCGTTTCCGCCGCCCAGGCCAACGCCATGGCAGAGGAGCAGGGAATGGACCTTGTGAAAATCTCTCCCAACGCCGTGCCCCCCGTGTGCAAGATCATGGACTACTCCAAGTTCTGCTTCGACCAGAAGAAGCGGGAGAAGGAGGCCAAGAAGAACCAGCGGGTGGTGGAGGTCAAGGAGATCCGCATGAGCCCCAGCATCGACACCAACGATCTGAACACCAAGGTCAAGGCCGCCCAGAAATTCCTTCAGGACGGCAACCGGGTCAAGGTCAGCGTCCGCTTCCGCGGCCGCGAGATGGCCCACACCAACCTGGGTGAGAAGCTCCTGATGGACTTTGCCGATGCCTGCGCTGAGATTGCTTCAATGGAGAAAAATCCCAAGCTGGAGGGTCGCTTCATGGCGATGTTCCTGGCTCCGAAAAATGGCAAGTAAACCCCACAATTTACAGATACGGAAGGAGAACTATTTATGCCCAAGCTGAAAACCCATAGCGGTGCGAAAAAGAGATTCAACCTGACCAAGAACGGTAAGGTGAAGAGAGCACAGGCTTTCAAATCCCATATCCTCACCAAGAAGACCACCAAGCGTACCCGTCATCTGCGCGCGACCACATATGCCGACGTGACCAATGTGGATGCGATCAAGAAGATGATCCCGTACAAATAAGGATAGGAGGATACAGAAATGGCAAGAGTTAAAGGCGCAATGATGACGCGCAAGAGAAGAAATGCTACCCT
>OLHA01000990.1_pt1 | contig 15934 bp, 12 predicted proteins | sample 1605961 | NCBI WGS metagenome assembly OLHA01 (sample SAMN03283288) | human gut metagenome | biome: human-associated habitat; material: feces | host: Homo sapiens | place: Peru | collected 2012
AAATTAAATGACTATGGTTTCCAACTTAAAATTTGTTATTGCTGTGAGCATTTCACAAGTTTAGTTGACGGTTCACAAAATATGATTAAAGGTCTATGTAATTACGAATTTAAAGATAGAACGGCTGGCGAGGAGCTACAAACACTACTATGGAACTCTTGTTCAATGTGTAGTCCTAAAAAGATGATTAGTGTAATTGAGGATATTCGATTAAATCAGGATAATAAATAAAAAATGAAAAAATTTGGGATATTATTTGTATTTATAATTTTATTAATTTCAATTTTAAGGAGAATAAAATAATGGTTAAATTTTCAGATTTAGGTTTAGTAAATAGTAGAGGGCTTTTTCAAAAAGCTGTAAGCGGAGGATATGCAATTCCCGCTTTCAATTTCAATAATATGGAGCAACTTCAGGCAATAATTCAAGCCTGCGTTGAAACAAAAAGCCCCGTTATACTTCAAGTTTCTTCAGGCGCTAGAAAATATGCCAATCAAACTTTATTAAGATATATGGCGCAAGGAGCGGTTGAATATGCAAAAGAATTGGGAGTAAATGTTCCTATAGTTTTACATTTAGACCATGGCGATACTTTAGAACTTTGTAAAAGTTGTATTGAATATGGTTTTTCTTCCGTTATGATAGACGGCAGTCATCATGATTATAATAAAAATGTAGAATTGACAAAAAGCGTTGTAGAATATGCTCATAAATACGATGTCACAGTCGAAGGCGAATTGGGAGTTTTAGCTGGAGTTGAAGACGATGTTGTAGCCGAACAGCATACTTACACTCGTCCCGAAGAAGTTGAAGATTTTGTTAAAAAAACGGGAGTAGATTCTCTTGCAATATCTATTGGAACGAGTCATGGAGCTTATAAATTTAAACCAGGACAGAACCCTAAAATAAGGTTGGATATTCTTAAAGAGATAGAGAAAAAAATTCCGGGATTTCCTATAGTTTTGCATGGTTCTTCAAGCGTTCCTCAAGAATATGTTAAAATTATTAACGAAAACGGCGGAAAATTAGACGATGCGATTGGAATACCCGAAGAGCAATTAAGAGAAGCGTCAAAAAGCGCGGTTTGTAAAATCAATATAGACAGCGATTCAAGACTAGCAATGACGGCGGCTATAAGAAAAGTATTTCATGATGACCCAAAAGAATTCGACCCAAGAAAATATTTGGGACCTGCAAGAGATGAAATGAAAAAACTTTATATGCATAAAATAAATAATGTTTTAGGCAGTAATAATAAAATATAAGGAGATATTATGGGAAAGCAACATAGAAAAGTTGTAAAAAGAAAAAGAGCGGCAAGAAGAATAAAAAGACAAAAAGACGCTCTAAACGGCAAAACAAAATAATTAAAATAAGTTTATATAGCGAGGGCGTAAGTTATTCTTATGCCCTTAATTTATTATTGATAAAATTATTTGATAAAAAAGGATTTGATAAAATGAAAAAGACAATATTTTTTATAATTTTAATTTGGACGATTTTAATTTCATGCTCAAATAAATCTAATAAATCGCCTTTGGCAATACAAACCGATTTTGGAAGAAAAGATAACGCGGTCGCAAGTATGTATGGCGTTGCTTTGAGCGTTGATAAAGATTTGAAAGTTTACGATTTAACTCATGAAATTCCCGCTTATAATATTTGGGAGGCGGCTTTAAGATTGGAACAGACGGCAAGATATTGGCCTTCGGGAACTGTGTTTATTAATGTTGTCGACCCTGGAGTTGGGACGGAAAGAAAATCTGTGGTAATGAAAACTAAAAATAATTATTATTTTGTAACTCCCGATAACGGCGCTTTAACTTTTGTGGCGGAAAGTTTAGGAATTGAAGAAGTCAGAGAGATAGACGAAGCGGTTAACAGAAGAGAAAATTCCGAAGAATCCTATACATTTCATGGGCGAGATGTTTATGTTTATACGGGCGCAAAATTAGCTTCAAAACAAATTACTTTTGAAAAAGTTGGAAAATCTTTAGGAACGAATATAACTAAAATAGATTACGAAAAAGCGAGATTTGAAGACGGAAAATTTTTCGCAAATATTCCAATTTTGGATATTCAATACGGAAATGTTTGGAGTTCTTTACCAAGAAAATTAATGATAGATAACGGAATTCAAATTGGCGATATTTTAAATGTTAAAATATATAATAATAATTCGCTTGTATGGACGGGAGACATTAAACTTGTAAATACATTCGGCGATGTGGCAGAAAATGATAATTTGGCTTATTTTAACTCGGAACTTAATTTTTCGATTGCTATAAATATGGGAAATTTTTCAGAGAGGTATAGGGTTCATAGCGGCGCGGAATGGAGTATTGAAGTTGCGAAGAGGTGATTAATTAAAATAAAAGGACTAATCTCTAATTTACTCTACTAATAGCATCCTCTATCCAATCGCTAATCTTATATTTGCCATCAGAATTCCAATTATATTTTTCTATAACATATCCAGTAGGGCTATAAAGATTATGATATTCATAAGGGTCTATACCTTTTTCACAAATAGTCCCATCCTTTCTTTTTAATCCTTTAAGATAAATAATAAATCGTCCTTTCCTTAATTTTCTAGCTAATTCTATTTCATATTTTACCCATTTACTTTTATATGTCTCCTCTCCACAAAATAAAATTAGGCAGCTGCATTTTTCCATATTTTCTTCAATCCATTCCTTTATCTTATTATCGTTTTGTTTTATTTCTTCATTTGGAACACTTTTCATAAATCCAATATTTTCAGGTTCTAAAATTTCTGGTAGATTTATAATTTGATTTACAAGCCAAGCATCATCCCAATCATAAGACGGAAATATTTTCCTGTATTCTGGCATAATCATCCTCCTAAATTAACCAATATATAAATAGTATAATATATTAAATTGTAAAAATCAATGGTAAATACTACTATAATAAAAAATATTTTTTATTATAGATAATTTCTTAATAACTCCTTAAACATTGTCATATAAGTAAATTCAGTTTTTAATCTATTATCAAACTTGCGTGAATTTTTATCAAATATTATTTTTGCGGCTGCTCCAGTGGTAGCTACTGGAAGCAATAAAGCCTCACTATGACTCTTTGAAAATAATTCAAATTCTTCTTCTACTCCTTCCATACCTCCTATAAATATTCCAGCGATATAATTATTTTGACATATCATTTCTTCCCTCATCAGTTTAAGGCTCTCTTCTTTTGTATTCTTTTTTTTCGTATAACATATTTCTTCAAATTTTTTGTTTTCTTCTGGAAATTCTTTTTTAAACCATTCAGATTGATATAGAGTGACATGAGAGTTTAAATCCGACTTCATCGTCTCCATAATATTTCTTATAATCGGCGTAATTGCTGGATGACCTCCCCATATTAATTTAGCTTTTGGAATGATAACCGTAGCAAGCGCTCTGATAGAATCTCTTATAGCTATAAAATCTGCAGTATCATAATATTTTTTTTTTCTTTCTGGAGAAGGTATGCTTGCCGAAAGAAAAATTTTATTTAATTTCTTATCCATTTTGATACCTCCGTTATTTTTTTAGTTTTTATAGGCAAGTGAATATTTAACCAATTAAGGTATTCAATCCACTTCTCTCTTATATTTCTATGGTCATACAAAATAAAAATCTCTTTTATCTTATCTTCAATAAAGCCAGGGTAGAGACCGCCAGGATAACCCCGATCAGCCAGAACCTTGTCACTATCTTTGCCTCCGGAATGGCGTGGACCGGTCTGGAGATCAGCGCCGGAATGCCTTCCTTCTGGTAATGGTGGTGCAGGGGAGTCATCTTGAATATTCTTCTGCCCTCACCGTATTTTTTCTTTGTGTACTTGAAATAGACTCTCTGCATTATCACCGAAAGTGATTCAACCAGGAATATCCCGCAAAGGATCGGCAGCAGCAGTTCCTTTCTCATCAGGACCGCGCTCACTCCGATGATGCCTCCGATCGTGAGACTTCCGGTGTCACCCATGAACACCTGTGCCGGATAGGAATTGTACCAGAGGAATCCCATCAGCGCGCCCACGAAGGCTGACATGAATATTGCGATCTCTCCGCTTCCAGGAATATACATGATGTTCAGATAGTCTGAGTTCACCAGATTGCCTCCCAGCCAGGCCAGTATTCCAAGCACGACACCCACCGTGGCGCTTGTCCCGGCGGCGAGCCCGTCCATTCCGTCCGTAAGGTTCGTTCCGTTGGAGCAGGCCATGATGACAAACACGATCATCAGCACATAGACCGCCCATTTGCAGTACCATCCCCATTTGCCTTTGAACGGGGAGAAGCATTTGTAGTCAAACTCGTGGTCCTTCACGAACGGGATCGTGGTCTTTGTGCTCTTGATGACATTCTCCATCTCCCAACCGGAATCCTCCGCCACGAGGGTTTCGGTGTCCACGTTCAAGGCTCCTGGGTTGCCTTGCTCGACCACATTGGCCTTGCCAGCGACAACGGGAACCTTTTCCCTGATCACGATGTCATCGCTGAAGCAGACGGCGAGTCCGATGACAAGTCCTAGGGCGAGCTGGCAGACCAGCTTGGCTTTCGGATGGAGTCCTTCCTTGTTGTGTTTGAAGACCTTGATGTAGTCATCGGCGAATCCAAGCGCTCCGCACCATACCGTGGTCAGGAGCAGGAGCTGGATGTAGATGTTCCTCAGGTTGCAGAACAGCAGGACAGGAACCACAATCGCAAGGATGATGATGACACCACCCATTGTCGGAGTGCCTTTCTTCTGCATCTGGCCTTCCAGCCCGAGATCCCTGATTGTCTCTCCGATCTGCTTGCGCTGTAGCCATTTGATGATCTTGCGGCCCGCGAAAAACGAAAGGAGCATCGCCGTGATGCTGGTAAGCATCGCCCTGAAAGACAGGTAGGTGAAAAGTCCCTGTCCCGGGATGTCGTATTGCCTGAGATATTCAAAAAGATGGTAGATCATCGCTTGTCCTCCTTTTTAGTGGCCGTCAGGCTGTTGAAGATTTCGGAGACCACCTCGCGCTCGTCGAAATGCCGGTGCTCGGTGCCGATAATCTGGTAGGTCTCGTGACCTTTGCCGGCGAGCAGGATGACCCCACCGTCCTTGGCGAACATGATGGATGCTCTGATCGCCTCTTTCCTGTCGGAGATGAATATGGCCTTGGCCAGTCCGTTGACGCTGAATCCCTTGCGGATGTCGTCCATGATGTCCTCCGTCCTTTCAGTGCGGCTGTTGTCGGAGGTCACGACAATCCTGTCGGCGTACTTTTCGGCTATCGCGGCCATCTCCGGCCTTTTTGTCTTGTCACGGTCTCCGCCGCATCCGAACAGGCAGATGAGCTCCTTGCCGTTGTCTATGTCCCTCAAAGTCTTGAGCACATTCTCCAGAGCGTCAGGAGTGTGGGCGTAGTCGATGACGACAGAGAGATTCCTCGGCCCGCTGATGACCTCCAGACGACCCGGGGCGGACTCCAGCTTGCTGATGGCCACCAGAGTCTCCTCCGGATCGGCCCCTACGGCGATAGCCGCGCTGTAGATGGCGAGAATGTTATAGGCGTTGTGTTGCCCGATAAGCCTTGTCCAGGTCTCCCGCCCGTCGATCTTGAGCAGCATCCCCTCGAAGGTCTCCTCCATAATGCGGCAGGTGTGGTCCGCGATGCTTCTGCAGGAATATCTCACCACCTTTGCCTTGGTGTTCTGCACCATCACCTCTCCGTTCTTGTCATCGATGTTGGTGATCGCGGTGGCCGTGGCCGGAAGGTTGTCGAAGAACAGTTTCTTGCAGCGGAGATATTCAGCGAATGTCTTGTGATAGTCGAGATGGTCGTGGGTCAGGTTCGAGAATATTCCGACCTTGAACTCGAGTCCAGCCACTCGTTCCTGCTCCACGCCGATCGAACTGACTTCCATGAAGCAGAACTCGCAGCCGGTGTCCACCATCTCGCTCATAAGACGGTTGATGGTGATAGGGTCGGCTGTTGTGTTGGCCGTCTCCAAACGCCTGGTTCCAACATAGTTGGCTATTGTGGAAAGCAATCCGCAGTTGTACCCCTGCGCCATGAAAAGGTGATAGAGAAGGGTCACCGTGGTGGTCTTCCCGTTGGTCCCCGTGATTCCGACAAGCGTGAGTTTCCGGGACGGATTGTCGAAGAAATCCGCCGCCATCATCGCCACGGCGTGACGGGAGTCCTTGACTTTGACGAATGTAAGCCCTCTGGTGGCCTCTCCGGGATATTCGGAAACAGCCTTGTCCAGCGCTTCCTCATCCTCATAGACAATCGCCGCCGCACCTGAGGCTATGGCTTTGCCGATGTAGTCATGCCCGTCGCTGTCATGTCCTTTGACGGCGATGAACATGGCGCCGGAAGTCACCTTCCTTGAGTCGTTGCAGATGTCGGTTATCCCGAGGCCCAGGTTCCCCCGCACCTCGATGACACCTGCGTTCCTTATGATATTCTCCAGTCTCATTTCAAATTAAATGTTATAGTCGAACCGTCCGCGACCTTCGTCCCTGCCTTTGGATTCTGGGAGGATACATGTCCTGTCCCTGAATATGAACACTTGAGCCCGCTGTTCTCTATGATGAATATCGCATCCTTGAGTCCAAGCCCCATTATGTCAGGAACGATCGGATTTTTCATGTCGGATCGGACTGTCATTTCCTTATCTTCGCCCATCACCGGGACTTTAGCCATGGCGGTCACCTCCGCACCCCATTCAGGGTCAAGTGTGTAGATGGCGTCCACAATCTCGCGCATCGCCGACGCCGGACCTACACCACCGTAAAGACTGCCTCTGATCAGGCTTGAGTTCATGCAGATGATGGCGCTGTACTTAGGATTGTCCGCAGGGAAGAAGCCGACGAATGTGGCCAGGTTGTGATAACTGCCATCCGCCGTCTGGGTGTTGTCCTTAGGGTCTCTTCCGTATTTCTCGATCTCTTCTTTTGAGAGGGACTGCCTTGCGGTTCCGGTCTTTCCGGCCACTGTCAGCTTCGCTCCCTTTAACCTGTAGGCGGTTCCCTCGGAGGTCACGGCCTTCAGAGCCCTGAGCAGGGTGTCCGCTGTGGCTCTGGAGCAGATGGACGCGTTCAGGACGCTTGGCCCTTTCTTTGTCTTCACGACACCGTCTTTCTCTATGCTTTCAACCAGATACGGCTTCATCATCCTCCCATTGTTGGCGATGGCGTTGTAGAACGTCAGGGTGTGGAGCGGAGTCTCTCTGACCGAATAGCCTATGGCTACGGATCCCAGGTCGGTGGAGCTCCAGCTCTTTGAGTCAGGAGACGGAAGCACAGGCTCCCGCAGCCCTTCGAGGTCAAAGTCGAACGCCTGTCCGAGTTTGTACATGTACAGCTTGTCCATGAACCTCTTAGGGTTGTCGGAGTAGTTGTTTGTCGCAAGGTACCGGAACACATAGTTGGATGAGATCTCGAAACCATGCAGGATGGAAATGTTGTCGTAGCCATTGAGATGTTCATCTCTTCTGAAACCTGGAAGCTCGCCGTTGTTCTTGGGGATCTCGTCGTCCAATGATTTGATGTAACCATCTTCGAGAACGGTCATCAATGTTGTGGTCTTGAACACTGATCCCGGGTTGGCTCCGTAGCCTATCGCCATGTTGTAAACCTCGTTCAGACTGCTGTCCTTAGGACTTTTGGTCAGGTTCACCATCGCGCGGATGGCGCCGGTCCTGACATCCATGAACACTGCGCAGCCATCCTCGATCTTAGGATTGGCGGACATCTGCTTCCTCATCGCCTTGTCAACGATGTCCTGAAGGGTTATGTCAAGGGTTGTCCTGACATCCAAGCCGTCCACCGGCTTGACGTATGTGCTGTCGTAGTTCTGGATCTTCTCCTTGTTGTCGGTAGGCTTGAGCCAGATCTCGCCTTCCTTGCCGTGCAGGACATAGTCATATTTGCCTTCTATGCCGATGTGGCTGCGTCCCTTCTCGTCCTCCTTCTGGCTGCTGTTGTCCTTGACGTAACCGATTGTGCGTCTGGCCAGTGTGCCGTAAGGGTATTTTCTGCTGTCATGCTTCTCGACGATGATCCCGCTCTTGTACCTGCCCTCCTCCATAAGCGGAAGGCTCTCCAGCTTCAGAAGAGTCCCTCTGTCGATGTCCGTTCCGAGCCTAAGATACTTGTTCCCTTTCCTCCGTCCGTCCATGATGGATTTGAATATGGCCGACGCGTCCATATTCATCTCCTTGGCGAATCCTTCCGAGAACGCCTTGGCCTTGTCCTGCCACTGCTGCTCAAGATTATCCCCGGTAGGATTTTTCCTCATCTTTTTTTGGAAATATTCCTTGCGAACCGTGCAGTCCATCCTAAGCTCGTACATAGGAGTTGACATGGCGAGAATCTCACCGCCGCATCCGATGATGGCTCCACGGTCAGGGGCGATCGTGTATTTTTCCGCGGGCGGAAGGAAGTATTTCGCTATGCTCTTGTCCGGTTCCCAAGATTTCTGGATATAGATAAGCTTGACGACGATCAAGGCGCTTATGAGCAGGACAACAATGTAGATAAAGAGCAGAATCATGCTGATTCTGTCCATTCCCCTTTTCTTGCCTGTGCTCTGTCCCGTCTTAGCCATGGTTCATTTTATTTCTTGATTCTGTCGGCCGGCTTTGTAGGTACGTCCAGATTCGAGCCTGCGTCCTTGAGCATATCCTGTACGGTGCGGAGTCTGGAGTAACCTGCGAGTTCGACTGTTTTCTGCGCGCGATATATCTCTATGTCGGAGAGGATTCTACGGTTGTCCTCAACCTTGGTGAGAGTCTTCTCGATCTTAAGGCTCAGCCAGATGCTGATCCAGAAGATGAAGAACGTGTAGAGGATGTGTATGAAATAACGTGTCGCGTTAAGCTTCAGCAGCAATTTGCCCTGAAGAATGGCCAAAAAGGCGTTGACCAACCCTTTCCCGATGTCGGAAAGCTTCCATTTCCTCAACTTTGTCATACTCGTTTCCCTCCATCCTCAACTTTTTCCGCCACTCTCAGCTTCGCGCTTCTTGCTCTGGTGTTTGAGGCTATCTCGCCCTCCCGCGGCAGGATCGGCTTGCGGTTCACCGCCTTCAGCGGGGCGTGAATATTCCCGAACATGTCCTTTTCCTCCTTGCCGTCGGCGCTGCCGGTCTTTATGAAGTTCTTCACCATCCTGTCCTCAAGGGAGTGGTAGGTGATCACTACCAGCCTTCCGCCAGGCCTGAGGGTGTCGGCCGCGCCTTCGAGGAATTTCTCCAGAGATCGCATCTCGTGGTTCACCTCGATCCTGAGAGCCTGATAGACCTTCGCAAGGTACTTGTGCTCAGCGAATTTCGGAAGGGCGGCCTTGATGGCCTCATCGAGCTCGCCGGTGGTGCCGATCGGATTTCTGTCCCTTGCTGAAGTGATCAGCTGGGCGACCTTGCGGGCGTTGTCCACCTCTCCGTAGATGCGGAGAATCCTTTCGAGATCCTCTCCTGAATATTCATTGACCACGTCCGCGGCAGTCTTTCCGCCCTCGCGGTTCATCCTCATGTCCAATGGCGCGTCGTAGCGGAAGGAGAATCCTCTCTCCGCCGTGTCGAACTGGTGGGATGACACTCCGAGGTCGGCGAGGATGCCGTCCAGGCCGCCTGTGAGTTTTTCTTTAAGGGTCTGGTCTTCGGTCTCGTGCGCCTCGTTCAGCACGAAATTGTGTATGAACCGGAAATCGGCCCGCACCATAGTCAAGCGAGGGTCGTCTATCCTGTTATTGATCGCGTCGCTGTCACGATCGAAGGCGATGACGTGACCGTCTTCATTTAAGCGTGAAAGTAGTTCGGCGGTGTGACCACCGCCCCCGAATGTGACATCGGCGTATGTTCCTGACGGATTGGTGACAAGGGCGGAAATGCTCTCGTCAAGCATCACTGGTGTATGGTATTCTGACATCGCGTGACCCTCCTATCTCTCCTGAGACAGCTGTCCGGCAATATTCAAGAATTCTTCGTTTGAGATTCCGCTGGCCTCGAATCTCTCCTTGGCCCAGATCTCGATCTTGTAATCGTTGCCCGAGAAGACTACCTCTTTCGTTACACCAATTGACTCCAAAAGCTTCTTGGGGATGGAGATGCGTCCGAGCTTGGCGTCCGGTTCGACGATCGCGCGGTCGCGCATGTACTCCCTCCAGAAAGCGGCGTGAGCACGATTAAAGAAATTGAGCTTTGACTTGACCTCCTCGGACTGGCGCTCCCACTCCTCAAAGGTGTACATCTCAAGGCAATCCTCGAAGATGTCTTTCTTTATGACAAACCTCTGATCGCCCTCGGATGGCATCAACGACTTGAACGGCGAAGGGAAAACCACTCTCCCTTTGTCGTCGATCTTGCCTGAATATTCTCCGATGAATGTGATCATAAGTTTTCGTCTTTCACGCTTGGTTACAAAGTTAGGAATATTTTTCCATTTTATTCCACCTATTTCCAAATTTTTCCACAATGATTTCAACAACCGTTGTACGGACGCTTTCAGGGCCGTTTTTTTTCATTTCGGCGGCAAATGGCAAAGTTTGTAGTGAGTGTGAATGAAAGATCTTGGCGGAGAAGTTCTCGGGGACAGAAAAGGGACCGGTCGATCGGCCGGTCCCTTCGTTGGTATATTCGTGAATATCTTAGAAATTCCCCTTGTCGGCGTTGTCCCACCAAACGCGGGTTCCACCCTGGTCGCCGGAGTGGCCGGTCTTGCTGGAGTTCTCCTTGTTGAGGAGCTCGATTCCGGTCTTCAGGCCCTCGGCGTTGGTGTCACCGGCATTGCTGCTGTAGATCTGGCGGCGTACGCCTTCCTCTGTGGTGACGGCTCCGTTGCTCTCGTTGACGTAGGCAGGGAAGAGAACCGGATAGCCGGTACGCCTCTGCTCGGCCCAGGCCTCGGTTGAGAGAGGGAAGAGCGCGATGTACTTCTGGGTCATGATGCGGGCGAGCTTGTCCTCGTTGGAGGCATTGTTGTCCCACTTCACGCCCAGATTGTTGAGGGCTTTGGTGTTGAGTTTCGGATCGAAAGGATCGACGAAATCAATCTGCGTGTCGGTTCCGCTGATGTACTTCTCGACAGCGCCTTTCGCATATTCCGCGATCTCGGCGTACTTGCCCTTGTAGGCAAGCTCATTGGCCATAGAGGTTCTGATGCCTTCCTCGTAGAGGGACTTCACGTCGCCGGATGTCCAGCCCCTGAGGGCGGCCTCGGCGAGGAGGAAGTAGGACTCGGCCTGCTTGAAGATCGGAAGCGGAGCGCTGTAGATGCCCTTGCTGTTGTTGCCGTCTACCCAACCGGAGAGCTTGCCCCAGTTGTTCGGCTTGCCTGGCAGACCGCTGGCGAACCTGATGCCGTAGTAGCCGGTTCCCTTCGCTACTTCCTTTCCGTCGGAGGTGGTGAACTTGTCCTGGTTCTTCGCCATGTACAGAGGCTGGCGAGGATCCTTGAGACCTGACATCAATGTCACGAGGTTGGCGTTGAATCCGCAGTCTCCCCAAGCGAACATAAGCCAAAGCTCGTTCTCGAGACTCTTGTCGATCATGATGTCCTTTCCGCCGTTGGCGAGGGTGTTGCCCGCTGCCGCCTTGGCGATCGCAGGAAGGTCGTAGCCCGCGGCCTTCATCTCGTCCGCTCTCTTGGAAAGACGCAGGGCGATACGGAGTCTCATCGTGTTGGCCACCTTCTTCCACATCTCGAAGTCGCCGCCGCACCAGATGTCGAATGTGCCGAGTCCGGCCTTTTCGTCATCTGTAGGCTTGTTGAAGGCGTCCAATGCCTTCTGAGTGTCGTCAAGCATTGTCTGGTAGAGCTGCTGCTGGCTGTCAAACGGGAAGTATGACTCATACTCACCGGACAGGATGGAGCTGTGGGCGAGAGGGCCGTACACGTCGGTGGTCATCATAAGGCTGTAGGCCTGTACGATTCTCATCACGCCGGCGAGGGCTGGCTGGTTCTTGCCGTCAAGGGTGGCGATCAGTCGCCTTGTGTTGTTGAACACGTGGAGGTAGTGGTTCTCGTACATACCGCCCGAGTGTCCTCTGTTCTCGCCCATGTCACCGTTGGTGAAGTTTCCGTTAGGGGTCATGAAGTAACCGCTGTAGAAATCCACGGTGAGGTTTGTCCAGAACTGGAACATGTTCTGCTGAGGAGGGTAGCAGTACTGCATCGGCTCAGCGCACTGGGATGAGAGAGGAAGATCGTCCGGGTTCACCTGCACGTCGCTGGTGTTCATCTTCTCGAAGTCGCCTGTGCAGGCTACGATTCCGAGTCCGAACAAGGCCGCTACTGAATATTTTAAAATATTTTTCATTGTCTTGGAAATTTTTAGAAGTTGAGTTTAAGGTTCAGACCGAAGCTGCGTGAGGTAGGGAGGGCGAACATGTCGATGCCCTGCCAGCCGTTGCCTGTACCTGCTGAGACATCAGGGTCGCAAGGTGCGTCCTTGTAGAAGAAGAACAGGTTGCGGCCGATGATGGATGCTGTCACGTTCTTGCCGTTGCCGAGGAGGTTACGGAATGTGTAGCCGAAGCTGAGCTCGCGCAGACGGACGTTGGTGGCGCTGTAGACGTAGTTCTCGTTGGCGTAAGGAGAGTTGAAGTTGCTGGCTCCCGTGGTCTCGTACCAAGCCCTTGGATCGAAGGAGACTCCGTCAACGGTGATGGAGCCGGCGTCGCGGGCCTCGCCTGACCTCTGTGACACTCCCCAGCCGTCCAGCGTGGCCTCGGTCATGGAGATGACCTTGCCGCCGAATCTCGCGTCGATGAGCATCGAGAGGTTGAAGTTCTTGTAGCGGAATGAGTTGCTCCAGCCGGCGTAAACCTTGGAGTTCATGTTGCCGACATGCTTGAGCTGGTCGTTGTTGTCGTCGCCGAGGATCGGCTGTCCGGCATCGTTCTTCTTGATCTTGCCGCTCTCGTCCCTGAGGATCTGGCGTACATAGAGGTCACCGTAGGAACCACCTTCCTTGAGGATGATCTTGGCACCTCCGAAGTTGGAGAGTGTAAGGCCGTTAGGAAGCTCGTCCACGAGTTCCACGATCTTGTTGTTGTTGTAGGAGAAGTTCACTCCTGCCTCCCAGCTGAAGTCGTTGCTGAACTGCTCGTACCAGCTGGCGGTCATCTCGATACCCTGGTTCTCCACATTACCGGCGTTCACATAGCGGTTGCGCAGACCGGACTCGTAAGGAGAGGCTACGGAGAAGAACTGGTTCTTGGTGTTGGTCTTGTACCAGGTGGCGGAGACGTTGAGCCTGTTGTTGAAGAAGGCTCCGTCGAAACCGGCCTCGATGGAGTGGGTCATCTCAGGCTTGAGGGTTCTGAAAGGAGCGCTGTCCGGAGCGGAGATCGATCCCTGTGAGCCAAGGCTGTAGAGCAGGTTGGTCATGTAGACAGGGACATCGTTACCCACGATGGAGTAGCTTGCGCGGAACTTCACGAGATCCACGGCAGGGCCGAGGTCGGCGAACTTGTTCAGAAGGAAGCTGGCTCCCACTGAAGGATAGAAGAATGACACATTGTCGGTGAAGGCAAGAGCCGATGACCAGTCGTTACGGGCGGTGACATCGATGAAGAGGCCTTCCTTGTAGCCGAACTGCGCGGTAGCGAACACGGCGTTAAGACGCTTCTCGGTGTTCCAGTGGCCACCCTTTCCGACAGACGACATATTCCCATAATAGTTGTTAGGGGTGAATATGTTAGGGTAGTAGACGTTACCGTTGCCAGGGGCTGTGAACTGTGTTCCCTCGGCCCAGAGATCCACGTTTCCGGTCTTGCTGTGGGTGAAGCTGGAGCCGGCGGTCACGGAGAGTGAGAAGGTGTCGTTCCAGTTGTGGTTGTAGCCGACGAGCACATCGCCGTACATCTGGTCGCTGAAGTAGCGGTTGTCCTTCATTCTGCCCATAGGGTAGAGGTCACCGGTGCTGGAGGCGTAGGCGTTGTGCACAAAGTGCTCCTCGCCCCTCTCGTAGCGGAGACGGCCCTGTACGTAGAGATCCTTGATGATGTCCCATCTCACGCTGCCGCCGAACTCGTAGCGGTTGCGGTCAACGACCGGCTTCTGGCGGTTGAGCACCCAGTAAGGGTTGCTGTACTGCTGCTGCTTCGTGTTGGTCCAGTTCTGGACGTAGCAGCTGCGTGAGGCGTCATAGACCTCGTAGTTGTTCTTGTAGTGATCCCAGTCCTCGCCTCTCGGGAAGAGGTAGGCGCCGGTCAGAGGGTTCCAGAGGAATCCCGATGCGGACTGGTTCTCGATGTGCTGGTTGGTGAGCTTCGCGCTGGCCTCTATCTTGATGTTGTCGAGGACGGTGAAGTTGACCTTGGTGTTGAAGTTGTGGCTTCTGTACTCATTCTCAGGAGTCATGCCCTCTGAGTAGACATTGCCGTAGGAGAAGTAGGCTCCGAAAGAGTCGTTTCCGCCGGACACGGCGAATGTGTTGTTGGTCGTGAAACCTGTGCGGAAGAACTTCTTGAGATAGTTCGGCGCCTTTGAGGAGAGCTTGCTGCCCCAGCTGTAGGTGCCGTTGTCCGACATTCCGTAGTTGTTCTGGAACTTAGGAAGCACCATAGGGCTTTCTGCTGTCGTGTTGCTGGACACGGTGACGTTCACCTTGCCGGCTGCCGCTGACTTTGTCGTGATCATGATCGCTCCGTTGGCGGCCACGGCACCGTAAAGCGCTGCGGCTGACGCACCTTTAAGGAGGGTGATGGACTTGATGTCGTCAGGGTTGATCGTGGACATCACATCGCCGCCGTCCCTCTCGCCACCATAGTTGGAGGCCACCTGGGATGAGGTGATGTTCTGCATCACTGGTACACCGTCCACAACAATGAGAGGCTGGTTGCTTCCGTTGATGGACTTGTTGCCTCGGAAGAGGATCTTGGATGATCCGCCGGCTCCTGTCGAGTTAGGAGTGATGACCAGACCGGCGCTCTTTCCCTGGAGGGAGTTGATCATGTTGATGCTCTTGATGTCGTTGACATCCTTGCCGCCGACTGTCTCGGCAGCGTAGGTAAGGCTTTCCGACTGGCGGACCATACCCATGGCTGTCACCACGACTCCCTTGAGAGCTGTGGCTTCCTCGCGGATGACGATGTCGAGTGTGGCCTGGCCGTTCCAGACGATCTCCTTGGTCTCGTATCCGATGATGGAGACGGTGATCACATCGTTGGCCTTAAGATTGCCGAGTCTGAATTTACCGTCGATGTCTGTGGTCTCACCGGAGGTTCCACCTTTGACAAAAACGGCGGCGCCTACGACTGGGCCGTTGGCGTCCTTGACTGTACCGCTGACGGAACCGCCCCTGTTCTGGGCACCCGCCGCGGCAGAGAACGATACAAACAGAGCGACAGCAGCCACAACAGCCGCCATTCCTCTGAATATCGAAGACTTGATTCTGTTTAACATAATTTTAAAATATTGGTTTTGTTGTGTAGTATGTCAATGTGTGTGTACTTTCTCTTCTTTTCTCTTTCTCTAGCTTGGCTATTTTTGCAAGCACTTGTATATAATTAGCTTTATAAACTTTCAGTTCTGCTATTTCAGAACTTTTAGTAGAAGCTTCCTTCACAATCCCTTTTATTTCTCCCACTAAATTATTGAAAGCCTCCTTAGCATTATTTCTAGTAGTTGTTAGTTCTACTATATCTGCTTGAGCTTTTAAGATTTCCTCATTTAATTCTAAATTAGTATCTTTCAACTCACTAATAAGTTGATTTTTTTCATTAAGTTTCTTTCTTAATATTGCTATTTCTTTTTTTAAAATCTCTATTTCTTTTTCAAAAAATTCCATGGTATTTTTATGTTTTCTTAAGTTATTCTCATTATCACCTATTGATAATGTTAATTGATTAACTTTTTTTGTTAATATAGCATTTTCTTCTGCATAATCATCTATTATTCGCCTAAGCTTATCTATCTCACTGGCACTTCTTCTGC
>OLHA01000991.1_pt1 | contig 15925 bp, 9 predicted proteins | sample 1605961 | NCBI WGS metagenome assembly OLHA01 (sample SAMN03283288) | human gut metagenome | biome: human-associated habitat; material: feces | host: Homo sapiens | place: Peru | collected 2012
ATGGCTCAGACCAAGGAGCACCTTCTTCTTGCACGTCAGGTCGGCGTTCCCTACATTATCGTTTTCATGAACAAGTGCGATCAGGTTGACGATCCCGAACTCATCGAGCTTGTTGAAATGGAAATCCGTGAGACTCTTAACGAGTATGAATTCCCCGGTGATGACACACCCATCATCAAGGGCTCCGCTCTTAAGGCTCTTGAATACAGCGGCAACGACATCAACGCTCCTGAGCTTAAGTGCATCTGGGAACTTATGGATGCAGTTGACAACTACATTCCCACTCCCGACCGTAAGGCAGACCAGCCCTTCCTTATGCCTGTTGAAGACGTATTCACGATCACCGGTCGCGGTACCGTTGCTACCGGCAGAGTTGAAAGAGGTCAGCTCCGCACAAATGAGCAGGTTGAGATTGTCGGTCTTGTTGAAGAAAAGAGAACCGTTGTTTGCACCGGTATCGAAATGTTCAGAAAGATCCTCGACTATGCAGAGGCAGGCGACAACATCGGATGCCTTCTTCGCGGCGTTCAGAGAACCGAGATCGAAAGAGGTCAGGTTCTTGCAAAGCCCGGTTCAATTCATCCCCACACCAAGTTCAAGGGTCAGGTTTACGTCCTTACCAAGGATGAAGGCGGCCGTCATACTCCCTTCTTTAACAACTATCGTCCCCAGTTCTATTTCAGAACCACTGACGTTACAGGCGTAATTTCGCTTCCCGAAGGCACAGAGATGTGCATGCCCGGCGATAACGTTGACATGGACGTTGAGCTTCTTAAGCCCATCGCTATCGAGAAGGGACTTCGTTTTGCTATCCGTGAGGGCGGCAGAACGGTTGGTTCAGGCGTTGTTATTGCTATCAACGAATAATTCGATTGTTTGAATTTACAGATTTCACCTGCGGTGCTTTTGCGCCGTGGGTGTTTTCTTTTTTTATCAGAATTGAATTTTTCGGCTAAAAGATGACGATTGCTTTGATGTGCCGTCGGCGATAATTCTTTATAAGACGAATTGAAAAACGTTTTTTACAGTATATCTGAAAACGGCAAAAAAAAAGACCTCCGAAGAAGTCTTTTTTAATAATTCTTAAGCTGATTTGACGCAGGCTGATATGTCAGACGTTGAATCTGAAAAGGACAATGTCGCCGTCCTGCATTACGTATTCTTTGCCTTCACTTCTTACAAGTCCCTTTTCCTTTGCGGCAGCCATTGAGCCGTTAGCCATGAGGTCGTCAAACGATATAACCTCCGCACGGATGAATCCGCGCTCAAAATCGGAATGGATTTTTCCTGCGGCTTGCGGTGCTTTTGTCCCTTTTTTAATAGTCCATGCTCTTACTTCGGGTTTGCCCGCCGTGAGATAACTCATAAGACCGAGCAGATCATAGCTTTTTTGAATAAGCGTGTCCAATCCCGCTTGCTTGATACCCAGCTCACTTAAAAACATTTCTTTCTCGTCGGCGGGAAGCTCGGCGATCTGTGCCTCAAGCTCAGCGCAGATAGGCAGCACCTCGCTGCCCTCTGCATCCGCAATGGCTTTGACCTTTTGATAAAATTTATTGTCATTGATGTTGCCGGTCGTGAAATCGTCCTCGCTCATATTGCAGGCGTAGATAACGGGCTTTGATGAGAGCAATGCAACGGAGGAGAGCAGTGTGTGTTCCTCATCGGTCATTTCAACTGCTCGTGCGCACACGGCGTTGTCAAGCTCAGCTTTGACACGGTTGAAAAAAGCAACATCGGATGCAAGACTCTTGTCGCCCTTCAATGCCTTTGTGTCGCGGTCAATGCGTCGCTGAAGCACCTCTGCGTCGGAGAGAATAAGCTCAAGGTTTATCGTCTCAATGTCGCGCGCCGGGTCAACCGAGCCGTCTACGTGTGTTATGTCATCGTTTTCAAAGCATCTGACAACGTGGATTATCGCGTCGACCTCCCGGATGTGTGACAGAAATTTATTGCCGAGTCCTTCTCCCTTTGACGCGCCCTTTACAAGTCCTGCGATGTCGACAAATTCTATCGTTGCGGGAGTTATTTTGTCCGGGTCGTACATTTTTGCAAGTGCGTCAAGACGTTTGTCGGGTACCGAAACGACACCCACGTTGGGTTCTATTGTGCAGAACGGATAGTTTGCTGCCTGTGCTCCCGCATTGGTAAGCGCGTTGAAAAGCGTGCTCTTTCCTACGTTCGGAAGTCCGACGATACCTAATTTCATATTAAAATGCATCTCCTAACTCTGTGTGCAGTGCCGATTTGAAAATCGAAAAATAAATATAATACGTATTTAGTTATTATAGCAGACTGCGGCGTTGTTCACAAGCGGCATATGCCTAAAAAAACGGAAAAACCGAAAAAAAACGGCTTTTTATTCAAAATAAACAACTTTGTTTTTCTCGGCGGACTCAAAAATTGCTTCCATAAGCTTCATCAGACGGCGCTGTTGATCGTGTGTGATGAGCGGGGCGGCACCGTTGCGGATAACATCGTAAATATTATTGTAGTAATCCGTCCACTGAACGAGAACCTTTTCAAGCGGAAATTCCTTTATTGTCTCGTCCGTTCTCGGAGCCATTGTCTTTGTGATGCCTGCGCCTGCCTGAAACGGAACGGCGTCCATCTTTTCCCAGTCTTTTATTTTTACTATTCTGCCGTTGAGATCCCAGTCTTCGATAATCGCAGTTCCGTTTTCTCCCGTCATATACCAGCGCGGAGCCTCGATAAAATTGTTTGTGTATACCTCGACAAGGCATTCGGGACCGTCTTCAAACTTCATTACGGCTCTGAAGCCGTCGTCAACCTCGTCGTTTGTGACATGTGTTACCGTGGCGTAGACGGAAACAAGGCGTTTGTGCTCATTGAGCATGAGTATCTGGTCAAGAAGGTGGACTCCCCAGTCGAGCACCATTCCGCCGCCGTGCTTTTTCTCCTGACGCCAATCGCCGGGAATGCCGCGCGAGCCGTAAACCCTGGAGTCGATCTGATGCACTTTTCCAAGCTCATTCTTATCGTATATGTTTTTTATCGTCCTGTAGTCGTTGTCCCAACGTCTGTTCTGGTGAACGGTGAAAAGCCTGCCTGTTTTTTCGGCAACGGCTATCATTTCTTCAAGATCCTCGGAGCAGAGCGTGACAGGCTTTTCCGATATAACGTTTTTGCCCGCTTCAAGCGCCCTTATTACTATTTCTTTGTGGCAGTCGTTATATGTTGCGCATGTGATAAGCTCTGCGCTGTCGTCCGCAAGGACTTCCTCAAAAGAATTATAGGCACGGATTCCGTTTTCTTCCGCTGCTTTGCGTCTTTCATCTTTTATATCATAAATTCCGAGAAGCTCAAATTTATCCATCTTACGGATTTTGTCGGCGTGATAACCGCCCATTCCGCCGTAACCGACAACAACAACTTTTATTTTATCCATTCTTTTACACCTCATTGTCTGTTTTAACATAAGACGGCGCGGCTTGCGGTATTGCCGTCTGTACACATTGTACAACGTATAACTTTATTTTTCAATACCGAGTATTTTGATGATAATATCAAAAATTTGTTCTTTCACATATGTTTTTGACCTGAATATACTGTGTATAAGGGGAGGCGGAGAAATGGAAATGTTCAAAAACATAATGTGCGCCTTGGGAGTTGTGGTTTTTGTCATAGGACTTTGCGCAGTGTTTAACCGGCTGTTGCTGCTGACCGTCCGTCCGCGCTGCGGAGAAAACGCCGTTACCGTAATAATACTTGACGGCGAAATGAGGTCGCCCGCAGCCGTAATAAGCTACTATCTCTCGGTTTATTCCGTTTCGGGAGGAATGGGGCAGATGAAGCTTTTGTGTGTTGACAGAGGACTGTCCGAACATTCACTGCAGCTTCTAAAAGAGGTTTTCCGTCGAGAAAAACATGTTGTCTTTGTCACTGAGGAAGAATTTTTCGGTTTTTTTACGCAAAAAAAGTGAGAACACTGCCGTAAAGTACTTTTAATGACACTTTGATTCTGCTAAAATAGACTTACTAAAGAAAAGGACTGATATTTTTGCTCACATTGTTAACGGGAACAGACACACACCGGAAGAAAAAATACCTTGAAAAAGAGATACTTTCGTTTCTTGCCGAGGGAAAAAAAGTGTATCTTGTCGTACCCGAGCAGTCTGCTTTCAACCGCGACAGGGATTTGCTGTTTGAGTTCGGCGAACGCGATTCCGACGCGCTCTGTGTCACGGGACTTGAGCGTTTCGTTTGCGAGATGCTCGAGGAAAACGGATTACAGCGTAAGCCGCCGGCGGAGAACGCGGCAAGAGCGGTAGTAATGAGCATGGCGGCGGAGAGTGTGAAGGATTCGCTTGATATTTTTGCGCGTCACGGCGCGCGCCCGTCAACCGTAAACGAACTGCTGTCGGCATATGACGAATTGAAGCAGGCGGGTGCGTCCGCAGAGGCGCTCGGCGGCGTACGTGCGGAAGGCGCAGGCAAAAAAGCAAGGGAATTATCTCTGATTTTTGCAGCATATGATGCGCTCATAAACGAGCGGTTTTCCGATCCGTCCGACAATATATCACGTTTGTGCGGTTTTCTTGCGGGAAAACGGATGTTTGAAAACTGCGTTCTCTTTTTTGACGATTTCAGGGGTTTTACGGGTGTACAGACGCGTTTAATCTCTCTTTTGTGTGCCGATGCCGACAGTGTTTTTCTCTCTGTTCCGGTGCCGGTTCTTAGCGACGCCGACGGAAACGAAGCCTTCGGACATGCCCGCCGCAACGCGCGTGCCGTGAGGACGGGTGCGTCAAAATACGGGGTCGTGTGCCGTGAAATCAATACCGACGGCGAAAAAGACGAAAAAGACGTTTTTGCGTTTCTGCGTAACGGTTTATTTTCTGCGGAGGACGGCTCTTTCGGTAAAGGCGGCGAAAATATATGCGTGTACGAGGCTGCCGATACAGCCGACGAATGCTCTTTCGCGGCTATGTGTATTAAAAAGCTTATAGAAAGCGGCAAGTACCGCTGCCGCGATATCGGTGTTTTTCAGCGTTCCGACATTTACACCGACACGCTTATCACGGAGCTTAAAAAATGCGGTATTCCCGTTTGCGAGGACGCACGCAAGGCGCTCGGCGAATTTCCGCTTGTGCGGATGGTGCTGTGCGGCGTCGAAGCCGCAGTGCGCGGACTTAACACACAACGCATTTTAACGTATCTTAAAACGGGTGTTGCGGGAATAACGGAGGACGAATGCGACCTGCTTGAAAATTACGTTACACTGTGGAGTATTGACGGCAAGGCGTGGGAGAGCGATTTCAATGGCAATCCCGAAGGCTACGGCGTGGAATTTGACGGTGAGCGGAGAGCGGAGCTTGAAAAAATAAATTCAATCAGGAAAAAAGCGGCGGAGCCGATTCTTAAGCTGAAAAAAGAACTCGGAAAGGGAGAACCGTACAGCAGCTGCGCCGCGGTTTACGGGCTTATTTCCGACACCGGCGCAAAGGGAGAATTTCTGCGGCTTGCCGTTGAACTGAACGGCGCGGGACGTGAAAAGGAGGCGATGGCGTGCGCCCGTGTGTGGAACGAAACCGCCGACGCGCTGGACGCTCTTTACAATGCTCTCGGCGACGCTCCCGTTTCGCCGCAGCGCTTTTATGAACTGTTGACTCTGATACTGTGCGGCGATTCGCTCGGCGAAATACCGGCAGGAATAGACTGTATTGTTATAGGCACCGCCGACAGGACGAGATTTTTGGAGCCTAAAGCCGTGTTTGTTTTAGGCTTGACGGAGGGTGATTTTCCGCAAAACTCGGTGCGCGGCGGCGTTTTCAGTGCCGCGGAGAAGCGTGAGCTTGTCGCCGACGGTATAGATATCGAGAGCACTCCCGAAAAAATATACGGCGAGGAGCGGCTCATTGCATACAATGCCGTCACCGCCGCATCGGACAGGCTTTTCCTGTCTTATCCGCGCATTTCGGCGTCGGGAGAAGAAAAGGAGAAGTCCGAAGTAATTAACGAGATTGAAAAAAGAGTGCCGCAGTGTAAAAAAATCAACGCAGGCAAGCTTACATATGCCGACAGAGTTTTCAGCCCGAGCGCCGGTCTTGATATGTACGCATCGCATGTCGGGGAAAACAGTGTGTTTATGAAGTCCCTGCGAGATGCTTTGACGGGCATTCCGGGTTTCTCTGAAAAAGCGGATGCCGTCGATTATGCTTACGGCGGTGTTCCGGCGTCGTTTTCCGATAAATCGCTTGCGCGCGGGTTGTTCGGAGAAAAGCTTTATATCTCCCCGTCGCGCCTTGAAGCATATTCAAAATGTCCGTTTATGTATTTTTGCCGTTACGGCATGAAGGTTAAAACACAGCGGACGGCAAGCCTTGACGCACGCATAAACGGCTTGCTTGTTCACCGTGTGTTTGAGGTGCTTTTGGGCAGATATTCAAAGGACGAGCTTTCCGCGATGACATACGAAAAACGTAAAGCGGCGGTTGACGAAACCGCGGATGAATACATTCGTATGAATATGGGCGGCACCGATGTTCTCGGCGCCGATATAAGGCGTCAGCTTGAACGTCAGAAGCGCACGCTGCTTGATATTCTCAACCGTCTTATTGCCGAATTCGGCAATTCTTCTTTTGAGGTGAGCGACGCGGAACTTGAGATAAAGCGCGGATCCGATGCGGAGCCGTTCACGGTGACCGACGGCGAAATTGAGGTAACGCTTCACGGCACGGTCGACAGGGTAGATACGTTTCGCGACGGCGATGTGCTCTATTTACGCGTAATTGACTATAAAACAGGCGGCAGGAAGTTTCTGCTCGGAGATGTTTTTGACGGGCTGAATATGCAGATGCTTGTCTATCTTATCGCGCTGTGGGTGAACGGAAAGGGAAAGTACGCCGATGCGGTTCCCGCGGGCATTCTCTATGTCCCCGCGCGTTCGGGCGGAGCTAATGTCGGACGGCATGCGGACCGTGACGAGATAGAGGCTCAAAAGCTCAAAAACGGCAGGATGAACGGTATAATTCTCGAAAATGAGAGCGTTTTGCGCGGTATGGAGCGCGATGCAGAGGGTATATTCATTGAACACAGTATCAAGGACGGTAAGATGAAGGGCGAGTTTTATACTCTCGACGATATGGAGCGCATTAAGAAAAAAATTGAAAAAGTGATTCTTGACGAAACGCGCCGCATGCTTGACGGCGATATCCCTGCGGTGCCGGTTGTCGACGGGGATTATGAGCACACATGCGAATACTGCGAGTTCTCGGCAGTATGCCGCCGTGAGAGCGACGGAGCAAAGCAGGACTATGTTAAAATGAAGCATGCGGACGCAATAAAAGCGCTGCGTGAGGAGGAGAATATATGAGCGACAGAGTATGGACCCCCGCGCAAAGCGGCGCGATAAATGCCGACACGGGAACGCTTCTCGTCTCCGCCGCGGCGGGTTCGGGCAAGACCGCAGTGCTTGTAGAGAGAATAGTGAGGCTTCTGACACGCGGCGAAGCTCCCGTGAGGCCGTCCGAATTGCTTGTTGTAACTTTTACGAATGCGGCTGCCGCGGAAATGCGCTCCCGTGTTTATTCGCGAATTTCGGATTTGATGCGTGTGCCCGGTGCCGACAGATCGTCTTTTTCGGCGCTGCTGTCGCATCTTGACGAGATGAACGTGTGCACGATGGACGCCTTCGGTATAAAGCTCGTGCGCGAAAGCTTTCACATTTGCGGAGTTTCGTCCGATTTTACGGTGCTCGACAAGGGCGAAAGCGACATTTTGAAAAAGGAGACTGCCGCCGATGTCGCGGAGACGGTTTTTGCCGATTTCCCCGAACAGGCGTTGTCTCTTGCAAAGCTTTTTCAGTACGGCAGAACCGACGAGAAGCTGCTGAAGGCAATTGTCGATCTGTCTGATTTTTCGATGGCGGAACCCGATCCGGAAGCGTGGCTCAACGGCGTTACGGCGCTCTATACGGAGCAGCACCCCGATGACAGCGAGTGGGGAAGAATAATCGCGGATGAGGTAAAAACGGGACTTGATGAGATGCGCCGCCTCGCGGAAAAAAACATCGAAGATCTTATGAAAGTCCCCGAAATTTACACCTACAAAAATGTTGCGGACATTTTTAATTCCGTTTCCGACATATGCGGACGTGCAGCGGAGAGCTTCAACAGCCTGCCGTGGGACGAAAAAATCGTCCTGCTCAGCAAAACCTCGGAGCGGCTGCACGAATTGCCGAGACTTACGTTTCCGCGTGACTGTACAAAAGACCCGATAAAGCTCGCCTGTGTCGCACGCCGCGATTTTATAAAAGATTTTTTTGACAGGGATGCGCCGAAGCTTATGTGTGCGACCGCTGCCGAGCATCTTGACGACGTCAGGCGGCTCACTCCCGATGCCCGGCTGCTTATAACCGCGGTAAGGCGCTTCAATGAGGAGCTTCTGAGGAGAAAAAAGGAACGGAACAGTTACGACTTTTCGGATATTCTCCACTTTGCGCTCGGTCTTTTGTATGACCCGTCCGCCCGTGACGGCAAGACCGATGCGGCGAGGGCGCTTTCGGAGCAATTCCGCGAGATACTCATAGATGAATATCAGGACACCAACCGTGCGCAGGACATGCTCTTTTCATGCCTTTCAAAAAACGGAAGAAACATGTTCACCGTCGGCGACGTTAAGCAGAGCATTTACCGGTTCCGTTTGGCAAGTCCCGAAATCTTTATCGAAAAAAGCGAGAGCTTTCCGGCGTTTGACGGCAGAGCCGACCGCTCGAAAATAGTCCTTAAAAACAATTTCAGATCGCGCAGAGGCGTGCTGGACGCGGTCAATTACATGTTCAATGCCGTGATGTCAAAGGAGTGCGGCGAAATAGAATATAACGATGACGAGCGACTTTCTCCGCCGCCGGGAAAAGAAAACGATCCGCCGACAGCCGATTTTGAGATGCACACGGTCGACGGCGACGGCGTTAAAGACGAGGCAGAGTACACAGCGCGTCTAATTGCCGAGGTTATTGCTTCGGGGGCTGTCGTAAACGCCGACACGAAACGCGCGAGAAAAGCCGATTACGGTGATTTCTGTATTCTTCTGCGTAGTGCGAAAAACACGTCTTCGCTGTTTTCCGCCGCGCTCCGCCGCCGCGGTATTCCCGTGAGTGTTGAGGCAAAGGACGGCTTTTTCGAGTCTTCCGAGGTTCGCCTTGCAATGAGCCTGCTGCACGTCGCCGATAATCCGTCGAACGACACCGCGCTGCTCGCCGTCATGATGTCGCCGCTGTTCGGCTTTACTCCGGACGAAGCGGCAAGAGTGCGCATTGATACCGCCGACACCGTGCCGGAAAAAGCGGGACTGTGGGCACGTGTTTCGCTTCTTGCCGAAAACGGTTATGAACGCTGCAGGGAGCTGCGTGATGCCGTGCGCGGCTTTCGGCGTGACACCTCGCTTCAAAACGCCGGACAGGCGGTGCGTGCCGTATTTGATTCCTCAGGCATTATCTCCGTTATGGGCGCTCTTCGCGACGGCGAGCTTCGCCGCGGAAACCTGCGCCGGATAATATCGCTTGCCGAAAGCTATTCGGTCGACCCGTCGCGCACTCTCGGCGCTTTTGTCCGATATCTCGATGCGCTCTGCGCAAACGGCGCGTCGATAAAACGTGCGGGCGGTACGGGAGAGGGCAGCGTGCGTATAATGACCATGCACGGCTCCAAAGGACTTGAATTTCCGTTTGTTATTATTGCGGGTTTAACGAAAAACTTCAACGACGGCGACCTCAATGAAATTCTTGTGACGGAGCATACGCTCGGTGTGGGACTTAAGGTGCGCGAGCCGTCGGAGGTAAAAAGCTACGCAACTCTGTCGAGCACTGCGCTGCGCATCCTCAAAAAGCGTGCAAGCCGTTCGGAGGAGCTTCGCATCCTGTATGTCGCTATGACGCGGGCACGCGAAAAGCTGTATGTCGTTGCGGCGGACCGACTTAAAAATCTTGACAGAATAAACGCGCTTGCTTCGTGCGCATCGCCTGTGCCGCCGTATCTTGTTCGGAATGCAGGCAACCTCTTTGAATGGTTTCTGTATGCTTTTATGCACCATCCCGACGCGCACTGCCTTCGCCGCGGTGACGTCTCCGTTATTGCCGCCGATTTTCCCGCGGTGTTCCGGGCAGTGTCCCCCGATGACGAAGCCGGAGCAGACTGTGCCGCGGTGGAAAAAGCCGATTCCGACGCCTGTCTTACAGCAAAGCTTGCGGATCGTATGACTCTTAAATACGAGTATCTGCCGGTTGCGTCGGCGCTTGCAAAGCATACCGCAAGCACACTTCATGCAGAAAAATTTACCCCCGAATTTTTCGGGGACAAGGTGCCGTCGTTCCTCGGCAGCCGAGGTCTGTCGCCGACCGAAACAGGCACTGCCACGCATCTGTTTTTGCAGTACTGCGATTTTGACGCGGCAAAAAACGACACTGAAAAAGAAAAACTGCGTCTTGTCGATTCCGGCAGAATTACTTCGGAACAGGCGGACTGTCTCGATGTCGGTGCCGTGAAAGCGTTTACCGAAAGCGCTCTGTTTGACGCGATTAAAGGAGCGGACGCGGTGTACCGCGAAAAACGCTTTACCGTCAGCGAAAGCGTTTGCACTCTCGACAGCAGCATTCCCGAGCGCTTCCGTGACGAGCAGACCGTGGTCATAGGCAAGATAGACCTTATTTATATCAAGAACGGCGAAGCGGTTATTGTTGATTATAAAACCGACACGGTGACCGATGAAAACGTTTTAGTGAATCGCTACCGCGAACAGCTTGCACTGTATGCCCGTGCCGCCGAGCGTACGCTCAAATGCCGCGTCACGCAGTGCGTGATTTATTCGCTGAAAGGCAGAAAAGCGATTTTTGTCGGAACCGATATTTTTTAAAAAGAGCGGTTTGACTATACGTTACGTTTTTTAACGCGATTGGAATTTGAAAAAAATCCTCCTTTCTTATAATAGGGAATCAAAAATTTAAAAAAACATTGTAAAATTTACATGAGTATGTGTAACCTTTTTTTAGGTTTCATTTTACGATTATTCCAAAATTAAAGGAGGCGTTTTTATGAACAGAAAACCAATCAAGAAAATTCTTTCCGGTCTGCTCTCCGTGCTTATGCTGTTTTTGCTGCTGTGTCCTGCGGTTTTGGCAGAGGATGTTCTGCCGGTTCCCGATTACACGGTTCCCACAGGACTTACGGCGGTTTACGGAGACTATCTTCACAGTGTGACTTTCCCGCCGACCGACAACGGATATTTTGCATGGGACGCAGGTTATCCGCGTTGCACCACTGTCGGAAATGTCGGTACAAACACATTTCTTGCCACATATTATCCGCCTAATTTAAATGAATTTCAGACCGTGCACAATATTGAGGTGCAGATAGAGGTGAAAAAGGCAAAGCCCGTTTTCGATTATCCCGAAGGATTAACCGGTATTGTAGGAAAAACTCTTGCAGACGTTGTTTTGCCCAAGGCCGAGAACGGTGTATTTGTATGGGATGTAAAATCCCCCGAAAGCATTCGCTTTAAAAAAGAAGGCGAATATGTTGAGACGTTGTCATTTTTTCCGAATGATTCCGAAAACTATATTATCGTATCCGGTATAAAGGTGACGGTCAACGTGATTTCCGTCGAGTGTCTTCATGAAAAAATCGGCGAATGGGTGTCCGACAAAAACGCTTCGTTCCTTAAAGACGGAACCGAAACAAGAAAATGCCCCGATTGTGATTTTTCGGAGACGAGAGCGCTGAAAGGCTCGGCAAAGTATCATTCCGTGCCGATTATAGGAAAACTAATCGACCTGATTATCAGAATTTTCAATTTCAAAAGATTTTGATTTTTCAAAACCGAAAACGGCATAACGGTACCCATAACAAAATAACGGGCTTTCTCCCTCCGACAAAAAATCCTAAAATAACTATTGATTTTGCGGTTCGGATGTGATAGAATACTTTTACTATTTAAGCGGGGATACGTGCGCCCGCCCGTGGCACTCGATATCCCGTCCGTTTTCTTATGTTGTATCAGCATCCGAAAGAGGTGAAAAAATATTATGAAGCAGGGAATCCATCCCAACTATAAGCCCGTCGTTGTTAAATGCGCTTGCGGCGCAACGTTCGAGACTTGCTCAACGAGCGATAACCTTCGTGTTGATATTTGCTCCAACTGCCATCCGTTCTTCACAGGTAAGCAGAAGCTCGTCGATACCGGCGGACGTGTTGACAGATTCAAGAAACGCTATAATATGGGTAACAACTGATTCTGAACACGGGTTAACATTAGCGCAGATTATGCACAGAAGCGGCAGCGGAGCATACGTTGCCGCTTGATTTTTTCCTGTCGAAAAGAAAACAGCAGGGAAAAACGCGAAAGGGAAAAAGTATATGGAATATTTGACCGTAGGCAAGTATGCCGAGACTGAATATATCGTAAACAAATCGCGGTTTATCGGCTGCTGCAAGCCCGTGTCAACGGCGGAGGAAGCGGTTGGTTTTATAAATTCCGTTCGGGCAAAGCACCGCGAAGCAACACACAATGTCTACGCGTATGCAGTGCGTTACCCCGAATATTCACGCTATTCCGACGACGGAGAGCCGCAGGGCACCGCGGGGCAGCCGACGCTTGACGTGATAAAAAAGAGCGGACTTACCGACGTCTGCATTGTCGTAACGCGCTATTTCGGAGGTATTCTTCTCGGCGCGGGCGGACTTGTTCGGGCGTATTCCCACTCGGCAGGTCTTGCCGTCGAAGCGGCGGGAATCGTGAAAATGGGACTTTGCGAGGTCTTTGAAGCAGAGTCCGACTACAGCAGATACGAACGTCTCGAAAAGCTTATCGTTTCGTGCGGCGGCACCGTGGAGAGCACCGATTTTTCGGATCATGTGCGAATCGTGTTCCGTATTCATGCAGACAAAAGCGAAATCATGCACAAAAGGCTTGCTGATATGAGTTACGGAGAGCTTACAGCAGTCAAGGTCGGCGAAAAATATGATATTTGCGTTTAATTTGACATAAAGCACCGCGTGCAGCCGAATGTGCGTTTCTTTTTAAAAAATTTTCAAATAATAAAGTATTTTTTATTTTTATTCGGTATATAATAGTCGAAAGCTATTTTTTTTCGGGATGGGGGGATACGGCATGCGCTTCAGTGATGAATTTCTGACCGAGCTTCGTTCGCATATCGACATAGAGGAGCTTATAGGCAAATATACGGATATTCGTCACCGCGGAACCCGCACGCCCGTTGCGCTCTGTCCGTTCCACACCGAAAAAACTCCCAGCTTCGTCATCTACCGCGATACACAGTCATATTACTGCTTCGGCTGCGGTGCGGGCGGCGACGCTATCACATTTATAAAAAACATAGAACGTCTCGATTTCACCGAAGCCGTGAAATATCTCTGCGAAAAGGCGGGTATGAATATGCCGACGGACGAAGCGGATGACGCGCGGATTTCTATGCGCCGCCGATGTTATGAGGCAAACCGCGAGGCAGCACGGTTTTATCATTCGTGTTTGTCGCTGCCGGAGGCAGCCGCCGCGAACGAATACATAAAAAAACGCCGTCTGTCACCCGAAACCGTTACGCGGTTCGGTTTGGGGTATGCGCCGGACAGATGGGACGCGCTCCTGAAGCACCTGAAAAAAAAGGGATTTAACGAGGATGAGCTTGTATCGTTTGACCTTGCCCGCAAAACAAAAAACGGCGGCACGATAGACGCGTTCAGAAACAGGCTTATTTTTCCGATAATAGACCTGCGCGGCAATGTTACGGCGTTCGGCGGACGTGTGCTTGACGACTCGAAGCCGAAATACCTGAACTCGTCCGATACGCCGGTGTACCGCAAGGGACAGGGAATCTACGCATTGAATTTCGCAAAAAACAACAGCGGACGGCAGCTTATTCTTTGCGAGGGCTATATGGACGTTATCGCCATGCATCAGGCGGGTTTCACCAATGCAGTGGCGGGACTCGGAACCGCGTTTACAAGCGAGCAGATAAATCTTTTGTCGCGCTACTGCGATGAACTGTTTCTGTCCTTCGATTCCGACGAAGCGGGGCGAAAAGCTACGGAGCGTGCGCTTCGTCTGCTGAAAAATGCGCCGATTAAGATAAAAGTGCTCGATTACACCGGTGAGGGCAAGGATCCGGACGAGGTAATAAAGGAGCACGGGCGCGAACGCATGCAGAAGGTCATTTCCCGAGCCGACAATGACACCGAATTTGCGCTTAAGCGTGCGCGTGAAAAATATGACCTCTCTACCGACGACGGGCGTCTCGGCTATCTCAACGATGCAGTGGAAATTCTTGCGGATGTCGGCAACGCCATGGAGCGCGATATTTACACCTCGCGTCTTGCGTCCGAGTTGTCGGTTTCGACCGATTCCGTTAAGACGCAGACGGAAAAAGCGCGCAAACGCGAACGCCGCAGAGAATCGACGGCGGAATTTGAAAACGCCGCAAAGGCGGCGGCGGGTGAGGATTCGAAAATCAGGAATCCGGACCGGAAAAAATATCTCAGGGCGGCAAAGGCGGAGGAATTTCTGCTTGCCGCGCTCATAAAAAATCCCGATTATCTCAAGAAGCTGGCGTCAAGGCTGTCTGCGGATTTGTTTGTCACGCCGTATAACAGACGGTTTTTTGAAGATATATCGGCGAGAATAAAATCGGGCAGAAGTCTTGATATTTCGGCTTTCGGCAACAACGCCGAAAATGACGATATTTCATATATTTCATATTTGTTTACTCTCGGAAAATTTACGGACGAAAATCCGCAGGGGTGCGAGCAGTGTATACAAACGCTTATTGCCGAAAAGGAGAAAATGTCGCGTCCGCAGACGGCGCGCGGTCTTTCCGATGACGATTGGCTTAAAGCAATGGAAGCAAAACGCAAAAAGCAGCAATAAAAGAAAGGGCAGGGCACGGAAGGTATGGATAAAAAAACCGCTATCAATCATCTTATCGAAAAAGGAAAGGCTGCGGGCAAGCTCTCGACACAGGATATCGACTCGCTCATTATCGAATACGATTTCGAGATCGACGAGCTGGACAAGCTGTATGAGCTTATCGAGCAGAACGGCATCGAGGTTGCCGACGACATGTCGGAGACGGCTATCGACGCGTTGAGCTTCGATTCGGATATAGCAAAGGCATACGACACGGGCGAGGACAGCAAGAACCTTGCAATGGACGATCCCGTCAAGGTCTACCTTAAGGAGATAGGCAAGATTCCGCTTCTTACTCCCGAGGAAGAAATTGACCTTGCCATGCGTATCGGTCAGAACGACAAGGCGGCAAAACACCGTTTGGAGGAGGCTAACCTCCGTCTGGTGGTCAGCATAGCAAAAAAATATTCGGGCAGAGGCATGCAGTTTTTGGATCTTATCCAGGAGGGAAACCTCGGTCTTATTAAAGCCGTTGAAAAATTTGATTACACCAAAGGATTTAAGTTTTCGACATATGCCACATGGTGGATACGTCAGGCGATAACGAGAGCCATTGCCGATCAGGCGAGAACAATCAGAATCCCCGTTCACATGGTTGAGACAATCAATAAGCTTATCCGTGTGTCAAGACAGCTCCTTCAGGAGCTTGGCAGAGAGCCTTCACCGGAGGAAATTGCCAAGGAGATGAACATGCCGGTAGAGCGTGTGCGTGAGATACTCAAGATATCGCAGGAGCCTGTTTCACTTGAGACTCCAATCGGTGAGGAGGAGGATTCACATCTTGGTGATTTCATCAAGGATGATAATGTACCGGTTCCTGCTGATGCGGCAGCATTCACACTCCTTAAGGAGCAGCTTGAGGAGGTGCTTGGCACTCTTACAGAGAGAGAGCAGAAGGTACTCACACTCCGCTTCGGCTTAGAGGACGGCAGAGCCAGAACACTTGAAGAAGTAGGTAAGGAGTTCAACGTCACTCGTGAGCGTATCCGAC
>OLHA01000994.1_pt1 | contig 15897 bp, 15 predicted proteins | sample 1605961 | NCBI WGS metagenome assembly OLHA01 (sample SAMN03283288) | human gut metagenome | biome: human-associated habitat; material: feces | host: Homo sapiens | place: Peru | collected 2012
GGATAGTAGGATTTTTACTTGCAGCAAGCATCTTATCAAGCTTATTTAATAGCAAAATATATGCAATGAGCTCTTTATTTATAGGATTCATAATTTTTGCTATACCAGTAGTAATTAAAGAAGAAAAAGATGTTGTAAAAGGAAAATATAAAAACTTAGTATTTACATTATTAGGAATCGCATTAGTAGTAGCAATAACAATTTTTAACTCACATGCAGGAAAAAGCATTGATGTTAATGTGTTAAATGCAGGCACAATAATTTATATATTTATAGCTGCAATGATTGCAATATCAGCAATGATATTACCAGGAATATCTGGATCAACATTATTATTAATATTTGGACTTTACACTGGAATTATAAACTCAATAAAAGAAGTACTTCATCTTAATTTTTCTTATTTACCTGTATTAATAATATTTGGATTAGGTGTAATAACAGGAATTTTAAGTACAATTAAACTTATTAAGTTCTTATTAAGCAAATATAGATCTGCTATGATTTATTTAATATTAGGATTAATGCTTGGATCATTATATGCAGTATTTATGGGCCCTACAACTTTAGAAGTTCCTCAACCAGCAATGAATTTATCAAGCTTTAACTGGATATTCTTTATTATAGGTGGAGCATTAATTATAGCATTAGAAAAATTTAAAAATATTTTAGAAAAAAAATCTAAATAATATAAATAAAAATCGCTAAGAAATTAATTTTCTTAGCGATTTTTATTTATGGTACTCCCAACAGGAATCGAACCTGTATCTATCCCTTAGGAGGGGACTATTCTATCCATTAAACTATGAGAGCAAACCCTATAAATATATTTTATTACAACTATAATTATATGTCAATTTTTTCTACATATTAACCATTATACTTATAATCACCTAATACTCCCCACTCTTCTATACTATTATATTTTTCAATTTTAGATTTAAAATATACTATAACATGTGAATAATATAAAAATTTATTATTTTGGATTGGTGCCTTTATACATAAAACATTCTTTGTCGTGCGAATATATCACACCTATTGCTTGCAAATATGAATATATTATTGTGGATCCCACAAATTTCATTCCTTTTTTCTTTAACTCTTCTGCTTCTTCTTTCTTTCCTTGCCCCATTAATGCACCAATTTGCTTAGAAATTGTTTTTCTATTAGATCTTAAAGAGTCAGCTTCTTGTTGTGTAGCTCTACTTTCAACATCTAAAGCAATAACTTCATCAACAAGACCTAATTTCTTATCTTGAAATTTTTTCTTAATATTTTCTTTTACCTTTTCAGGATTTTCTCTTACAAACTTAATATCTAACATATTTCTTTCTTCCTTTCTTTCTAATAAAAAAAGAATGGTACTTAAGGAGTGCATAAAAGCACGGTACCATCCTTTATTTTACTTAATTTAGATAACGGTTTATTCCCGCCGGCTATTAACCGGTCTAGAAAGTAGATTCATAAGTTTTTATTACTAATTTACACCATCCATTAGCTCTCTATTAAATAAAATACTTACTACTAGTCTTTCATCAACAATTTACAATATCATTTTAGTATTTTTTTTAGTGTGTGTCAATACTTATCATCTATAACTTTTAGCATATAATTCTTTAATATAAATTATTTTATTGTTTTTTCTTTAATTAAATCAAGTTCACTTTCATTAAGTTCTCTTATTTCACCTAACCTCAAATCATTAGGCAAATATAAATTTCCAATACATATTCTATTTAGTTCAATAACTTTTGCTTTATAACACCCAAACATCCTTTTTATCTGGTGATATCTACCTTCTTTTAATGTAACTTTCCCTGTATATGTTCCTGTTATTTCTAAAATTGCAGATTTACACTCTCCATCATTTAATTTTACACCCTTTTCAAAACCTTCTACCATATCATTTGTTAATGGAATATCTAAAGTAACTTCATATTCCTTTTTAACATGTTTTTTAGGAGATAAAATATCATGTGAGAAATTACCATCATCAGTAATAATCATTAAACCTGTTGTATCTTTATCAAGTCTTCCTGCTGGAAATATGGTCCTTGTTTTATAGTTATCAGGCACAAGATTTAATACACTATTTTCTGTTTCTGTATCCGTTGTAGATACATATCCTTCGGGTTTATTTAATATTAAGTAAATATGTTCCTTTATAGTAATATCTTTCCCATTTATCACAATTGATATATCTTTATCATTAAACTTTTCTTGCGGATTATTTATTTTTTCATTATTAACAAGTACAAGTCCTTTTTTTATTAAATCTTTAATTTCTTTTCTACTGTAATTTGTTTGTTCTGATATTATTCGATCAATTCTTTTAATAATTGTTACCTCCTTTATAAATATAAATCATTTAATATTTATATTGTTTTATTCATAAAGCTTGTTAAAACAAGTTTTTTTACATCAATTTTTTCATTTTGATTTATTTTATTAGAAATATATGTCAAATACTCTATATTACCATCTCCACCTCTTATTGGAGATGATGTTAAATTTTTGACATAAAACCCTTTTGAATTAAAATAATCTAATAAAGAATTAATAACATTGATGTGAACATCTTCATTTAATATAATTCCCTTATATTTATCTGCAATTTCTTTTCCACATTCAAATTGAGGTTTAATTAAACATATAATATCAACTTTTATATTTTCTAAATATATCTTATCGATTATTTTTTTCAAAGAAATAAAAGAAACATCACATACAATTGCATCAATATCTTTAAAATATTTGCTATCAAAGTCTTTAAAATTTGTTTTTTCATGCAAATCTATTTGTTTGTTATTTCTTAATGATTCATGCATCAAATTTGTACCAACATCGACTGCAACAATTGATTTTACTCCATGTTTCAACGCACAATCACAAAATCCACCTGTACTTGATCCAATATCCATTATTTTTAGACCATTAAAATCAATATTAAATGTATCTAATGCTTTTTCAAGTTTTAATCCACCTCTTGAAACATATTTTAATTTATCATTTGATTTAATATCTATTATATCATTTTCATTTACCGAATAACTTGTTTTATCAATTGTTTTTCCATTACATAAAACAAGTTTTGATTTGATTAATTCTTGTGCTTTTGTTCTTGATGGTACTAAATTTCTTGATACCATTTCTTTATCGATTCTCATAGTCATTATAATGCCTCCTAATAAACCACTTTATTTTCAACATTCAATTTCTTACTTTTTTATTATTAATTATTAAATCTAAGTAAATATCCATCTGGATCTTGAAGTAAAAATTCCTTGTCTTCATATATTATATCATCTACTCTATATTTTGAAGTTTTAATTTTTCTAAATAATACAAATTTTTTACTTATAATGTTTTCATAAAATGAATCAATATCACTTACTGTCATACTTATGTTTATACCATTACCAAAGGGATACTTCATTTCACCAACATTCCAATTATTATTTATTTTTTCTATCATTATTTGATTATCTTCAAGATATAAGAAACAAAATTTATCTTCTTTTCTTTCATACATTACTTTAAAACCTAAATTTAAATAAAATTCTTTACTTTTTTCTATATCTGTTACACTTAGTTCTGGTATTAAACTGTTAAATTTCATTTTGCTCTCCTATTATAATTTTTTATATTAAATATATAACTCCATCATTAATAAATAATAATCAATCTTTTTTCTATCTGGTACTATATTTAATTCTTTATAAAACTTTGATACATACTTTTCACCTAAATTTCTTCTTATTGATTTTTCACATATTGCAAGATCAAACCATTTATCAGCAATACCACATTCACCAACATCTATAAATCCAGAAAATTTACAATTTAATGAAAATATATTAGGTAAACTAGTATCACCGTGAGAGAAACATAATTCTTCTTCAAACCTATTATCTTTAAGATATTGTAATAAATTTTTTGTATTACCATATTTTTTTAAAGTTTCTTCTTTTAGGTCTTCATCTTTTACTAATCCATCTTTTACATTTTTTTCAACTAAAGACAATTTATAGTTATTAGATACATCAAATGGACAATTAGAAATATCAACATTATAAAGATTATCGAACGCTTCTTGTATTATTTTAATTGCTAAATCTGGATTTTTTATATAATAATCTGAGCATACCATTTCACCTGGAATTGCTTTAGTAATCAAAAATTCTGCATTATCATCAGAATCAAACATAACAATTTCAGGTACTAATAGTTTACCATTTAACCATTTTAAAGCATTAAATTCTTGAATTAATAAACCTTTTTTTGCCATTTTTAAATAATATATTTGATTATTTTTAGTAATTTTTATAACATCAGAATCTGAACATCCAATATTAATTTCTTCTAATTTAGCATTCTTTATGAAATTTTCTATTTGTTTTGTAATATTATATCTAAATTTTATCATCATAAATTTCCTTTCTTTTATTAACTTATAATTTCTTAATATCTATTATCATTCTTGAGTGATAACCATTTTTATCATAAAAATTAATTCCACTTTTATTATAGGCAAATACATCAATAAATGAATATTCACATTTATTTTCTCTAAAATATTCTTCCATTTTATTTAATAATATTTTACCTATATTATGATTTCTGTATTCTTTTTTTATAATCAGTTCTGTTACCTCTCCTTTTTTAGGACACTTGTAATCCAAATAATCATTTTCATCATATTTAGGTATTATACCCATAATAAGACCAACTACATTTTTATTATCAATATATAAATAGCATTTCCCATTATTATTTTTTATTTTTTCTAAATCAACTAATGCCATTTTTTCTCTATAAGCAGCACTAACTATATCTAAATTATCTTCATCAATACTTACAATATATTCTTCAAGTTCCACAAGTAAATCTCTAACATCTTCTAAATATTTATCTTCATATTCTATTATCATTAAATCACCTATTCAAATATTGACGTATCAACTCTAACAATAATGCCTTTTACATTTTTATCAAACTTTTTCCATGTTGTTTCTTCTACTACTTCAAAACCAACACTTTTAAATAAATTCAAAGTATTTCCTCTATCTAATTCAAAGGTATCATATAAATATTGAATATTATTTTTGTATGCTTCTTTAATAAGTAATATTAATGCATCTTTTGAGTAGCCTTTACCTCTATATTTATATTCAATTAATACACCACATTCATATCTATCATCATTTTTATTGTACTGATAATTTACATAACCAACATATTCATTTATTTCGTTATCTTTTATATACGCAAAAAATTTATTTTCTTTTATTCTTTTTTCATAAGATGCTTTCCATTTATCTTTTGGAAAATCAATGCATTCTGTATCATAGTGATATCCTTCATAACTAACATTATGACCGTTATTATAACTCATAGTATTAGGATCTTCTTCTAGTTTTTGTTCATAGTAATATTCTTCTAATTTAGGTACAACTAAGTCTATATTTTTCATAATTATACCCTATTATAACCCCACCAATTCGGAATTAATTCTTCTAATTTAATTGTTTCTTTTGCTTCTAAATTAGTTATTATTTCAATATTCTTACTATTTTTATCAAGTTGCATAAGATATTCTCTGCATGCTCCACAAGGAAAACCAATCTTTCCATCTCCACCAAAGCATATAAGTTTAGTTATTTTATTTTCACCATGTGTAATCATATTTGCAATAGCATTTCTTTCACCGCACATACCCAATGATGATGCTGTATCAATACATGTTCCAACATATATATTATGATTTTCTGTAAGTATAGCTGCTCCTACACTACCTGCTGAGATCATACCTGAAACATCTCTTCTATCCATAACACTCCTTGCTTTATCAGCCATTTCTTCCCAAACAGTATTTTCACTATATAAATATTCTATATGAATTGCATATACACCATTTTGTTTTATTAATTCTTTATAGTTTCCTATTTTTTCAACATTTTTTATTGCTTCATCCTTGTCATTAGTTGATGATATTGTATATCTTGTTCCTTCTAATATAAATAATTCTTCTAAAGAATTATAAAAATTCACTTCTTTTACTTTTACGTAAAATATACCTATATTATTACTATTAAATTCAATTATATCATTAGAATTTAATTTACTATAATCATATTTATTATCATTTGCCCTTATCTCTACCCTTTTTTCGTGATTTTTGATAGCAAGAGCGGCTCTATTATTAATGTCTAATTTTATTGTCATAAACTTTTACCTACCTTTATATTTTTTTACAGAAAAAAATTCTGCATAATGCAGAATTAATCATAAAGATAGAAATTTCTAAAATTTTACTATGCTAAAAAATTAGGAGATATGATTAATCCTACACTATAAATTTTATTATTTTGTAAACTATTCATTATATTTTTCATGATTAATCACACTCCTTTCTTCGAAATATTTACAAGTTAAATATATTATACTTTCCATTTTTTGTCAATAGAATTAAAAATATAATATTATTATAATTATTTTTTATTAAATTCTTTTATCTTCCTTTTGGCCTTTGTTGTTTGTACTTTATCTATCCATTCTTCTCTAGGACCATATGATAATATATCAGTAATTATTCTTACCCTGTCTTTATTATGGAGAACATAATCTGCATCTACAATTTTATCATTTACAACTGCAGATACCATTGTATTTCCTAATTCTGAGTGTACTTTATATGCAAAATCTATTGCGGTTGAACCTTTTGGTAGTTCAATAATATCTCCCTTTGTTGTATATACATATATTTTATCTGCAAATAACTCATCTTTAACTTGTCTTACAAAATCTTGATTATCACCAAATACTTTATTGATTTCAATTAAACTCTTAAAAAATTGATATTTATTCTTTAAATCTTCTTGCATAACATCTCTTGCATTACCTTTTTCTATATCCCAATATGCAGTAAGACCAAAAGATGCAACTTTATCCATATCAAAAGTTCTAATTTGAGTTTGTACAAGTCTATTATCTTCTCCAAAAACTGTTGTATGAATACTCCTATACATATTTGTTTTTGGATTATAAATATAATCTTTAAATTTATCATTTATTGGATGATACTTAGAATGAATTAAGCCAAGTGTTTGATAACAATTAGCAATATCATCTACCATTATTTTTAATGCTAATAAATCATGTATATCTGCTATTTTGTGACCTTGTTCTAATCTTTTATAAATACCATAAATATTTTTTGTTCTAATCTTTATTTCATGAGGTACTTCTTTATCACTTAATATTTTATTTATTGTTTTAAACATTTCTTGCAAGCAATTTTTACTATCATCCTCTATTCTTAGTTTTATATCTTCTATTCTTTTATATTTATCCGGATATAAATATCTAAGAGATAAATCTTCTAATTCACTCTTTATTCTATATGCTCCTATATAATATGCTAGTGGCACAAATATATCCATTGTTTCCATAGAATTTTCTTTTTGTTTAAATTCTGATTTAAATCCAAGTGTTCGCATATTATGAAGTCTATCAGCAAGTTTAATTATTATAATTCTAACATCTTCTGTTATTCCAGTAATAATCTTTCTTGTGTTAGCCATATTCTGATCTTGTTTTGATGAAAAATTAAGTTTACTTATTTTTGTAACACCATCAACCAAATTAGCAACCTCTTTATTAAAATCTTCAGCTATTGCTTCTTTAGTTATGTTAGTATCTTCTAAAGTATCATGTAATAGACCCGCACATATTGTATCTGTATCTGCATGCATTTCAGATAGGATATAGGCTACATTTAATGGATGACTAATATATGGCTCTCCACTTTGCCTAAGTTGACCCCTATGTAATTCTTCTGCATAATGATATGTTTTTTCTATAGTAGCAAGATCTTCTTTATTGTACTCTCCTACTTTATCAAGTAAATCTTTTAAAGTTAATTCATTCATACTTAACACCTCCATATAACAAAAAAACGGCATTCTGTTCACACAGAAAAACCGTTTAACATTTAAAAGAAGATTTAGAGCATAATAAACCAACATTAAGTGATATATTTTCTTTAATGCCAGGTACTAAATAATATAATTTACATCCTAAACTATTGCCCATATAAAACTCCTCTTTTAATGAATTTTCATATACTATATACCTTTTTTCCATATTTTGTCAATAGTTTTTGTTAACTTTGTTTATTTAATGTAAATTTTTTAAATTACTATTAAAAATTTAATCTGTTTTTATTATTGTTGACTTTCCAATTCAAGTTCTATATTATCAATTGAATAATCACTTGATATCTCATTCATTTCTAGATTTTGAATAAACAATGTTGCTCTAAAATCTTTAATAGCTAATTCAATAGCATTTTTTAAATCTTTATTAACACTTAATTTTAAATCTTTAACTGGTGTCTTAAGAGAAACACTATTAATTGTTTTTTGTCCTCTTACTTGACTTATTATATCTATAATAGAGTCCCCTCTTTCCATTTCTTTATTAAAACTAAATTCTAATGGTTTGATTTCAGTTAAATGTATTGACTTATTATCATGGTATAATTCTTGGTATATTTCTTCTGTTATAAATGGGAAGAATATACTAAAGTCTTGCAATAGTTTATAAAGAATTGTATAAACAGTTTTTTGTCCTGAATACCTTGGAATTTCACCAAATTCTTCTGGTCTATATAATCTATGTTTAACTATTTCTATATAATTATCACAGAAATTCCAGAAGAATTTTTCTAAATGATTAAGTGCTAATCCAACTTCATATTCATCAAGATATTTTATAAATCCACTTTCCATTTCTTGAAATTTTCCTAAAATCCATTTATCAATATATTCATAATTATCAAATTCTTTATCTACATAATCAGCCAAATGCATTTCTATAAATTTAGAAACATTCCAAATTTTATTTACTAATTTTTTACCACGAAGTAATGTTTCATCACTAAACACTATATCAGTACCAAGTCTACCAGTACCTGCCCAATATCTTAATACATCAGCTGAATACTCTCTTATAGCATCCATCGGTTCAATTTTACTGTTTCCTTTTGATTTACTAATTTTTTCTCCTTTACTAGCCATAACAAATCCAGAAATCATTACATTATCCCATGGTCTAGTTCCAAAGTGATAAAATGATTTAACTATTGTATAAAAATCCCACGTTCTAATTATTTCTGATGCATTTGTTCTTAAACTCATTGGTTTCAACAATGACTCATAATTATCTTTTTCCCCATATTTCATATTGATTAAAGGGGTTACTGAGGAAGTTGCCCATGTATCCATAACATCAGTTTCTGGTATAAATTCAGTGCAACCACATTTAGGACACTTATCAATTTTTGGGTTATCAGATAATGGATTTACAGGTAAATCTTCCTCATTTGCAAAAATCGACTCGCCACATTCCTTACAATACCAAACTGGAAATGGTACACCAAAATATCTTTGTCTTGATATACACCAATCCCACATAATATTTTCAACCCACTCATTATATCTATTATGCATATAATCAGGATGCCATTTTATTTCATTTCCTATTTTAATAAAATCATCTTTATGATTCATAGTATCAATAAACCATTGTTTCATTACAGAGTATTCAACTTCTTTACCACATCTTTCATGTGTTTGAACCTCATGTTCTAATTCTTCTATTTTTACTATAAATCCGCCACTTTGTAAATCTTCAATTATTTGTTTTCTTGCTTCTTTAATTTTCATTCCACCATAATTAGGAACTGAATCAATAATACGACCATTAACTGTGAAAATATATTTAAGAGGTAAATTGTATTTTTTCCACCATTCAATATCTGTTTGATCTCCAAAAGTACAACACATAACTATACCAGTACCTTTATCCATAGCAACTTTTTCATCACCCATAATAGGTACTTCAACATCTATTACTGGAATGTGAGCTTTTTTTCCTATTAGATGGTTATTTTTTTTATCAAGAGGATTAACAAATACACATACAATGGCAGGTAATAATTCTGGTCTTGTAGTTGCGATTGTAAATTCTTCATTATCTTCAACAGTTTTGAAATTAACATAATTAAATGTTGTTTTAATTGTTTTTGTTTCAAGTTCTGCTTGCGCAATACTAGTTAAACATTCATTACACCAAAGGGCTGGACTTTCTTTATGATAACAATGTCCTTTATTAATTAAATCTAAAAATGATTTTTGACTTATTTTAATTGTTGATGGACTAACTGTCTTATAATGAATATTCCAATCAGTACTAACGCCCATTTTACTAAATAAATCTTGGAATTCTGCTTCATATTTATCAGTAGTTTCATAACATAATTTTGAGAATTCTTCTCTCCCTATTTCATGTGCTTTTTTACCTTGTTCTTTTTCAACTAGTCTTTCACTTGGAAGACCATTATCATCAAATCCAAATGGATAAAATATATTATACCCTCTTAATCTCTTATATCTAGCAATCATTTCTGTTTGCGAATATGAGAATATATGACCAATATGAATTTTTCCATTAACTGTTGGTGGCGGTGTATCTATTGAAAATACTTTTCTATGATCTGGCTTAAAATCATATATTCCATTTTCCTTCCAATAATTTGACCATTTGCTTTCTTTTTCTGTAGCATTATATTTTTTTTCTAACATAAATCTATCCTCCAATTCTTTTCTTTAATTCATATACACTCTGAAGTGTATTATTACAATAATTTTCATTTACTTTCAAAATAGAAATAATATCGTCAATCCTCATAATTTTTGGTACACCATAAGATATTTTATCAAATATTTGATTTTCATAATTTTTAAATGATATTAAATAGCAATAATAATCTTTAATAATTTTTAAATACTCTTTTTTTAATTTTCCATTTAATAAATTAAACCTAGTCTCATAATTTACAATTTCTAAAATTTTTTCTGCACGTTCAATATTAAAATTAATATTAGTTTGGTATTTAATATTATTAAAAAAATCACTTTCTGAATTTGTTATAGCTTTTGGAAAATAAAAATTAAAATTATTTTCATAAATTAATAAATATCCTTTTAAATCGTAAAAAAGCATTTTTTTATTTGCTATAATTTTTTCAGATTTGTTTAAATCAACTATTTTTTTCATAAAATCCTCCATAAAAAAATTCATCCTTATAACAAAGGATGAACTTATATGTCCACGGTACCACCTTAATTCATACCATTATAGGTATGCCACTTATTACTTTAACGCAGTTATACGTAATTTCTTACTTAATTTCAGAAAAAATGCTCCCAAGCTACCTTCAATTATTTTTTATACAAATTTTCACCAACCATTTGCTCTCTTAAATAATTAACAATCTACTCCTCTTGTTCATCACAACTACTAAAATTATATCAAACTAAAAATATATATTCAACAAAATTTTATAAATATAACTATTTTTATTTATTTTCTTTAATTAAAATATTACCAGTCATTTCATTTGGAACTTTTAGACCTAATAAATATAATAAAGTTGGAGCAACATCAGCTAATATACCATCATTTAGACTGATTCCTTCTTTAGTAATAATACAAGGAACAGGATTAGTTGTATGACTAGTTACAGGGTTATGATTACTATCCCACATCATATCACAATTTCCATGATCCGCAATTATAATTAAAACACCACCAAGTTCCATAACTTTATTGTATATTTTTGCTAAACATTTATCCATATCTTCAACGGCTTCTTTTGCTGCTTCATAATTACCTGTATGTCCTACCATGTCACCATTTGCTAGGTTCATAATTGTAACATCAAAGTTTTTGGCTTCACGTAAAAAGTTATCTGTTACTTCATAAACACTCATTTCAGGTTTCAAATCATAAGTTGCAACTTTAGGTGAAGGAACAATAATTTTTTTCATATCATTATATTCTACTTCTCTACCACCATCAAAGAAGAATGTTACATGAGGAAATTTTTCTGTTTCTGCAAGTCTTAATTGACTTATACCTGAATTGTGCAAATAATCAACTAAGATATTTTTTAAATCCAAATCATTAAAAGCATGTGGCGCTTTAACAGTTTCTGTTACAGGAAACATAGTCAAAATTTCTAAATTTTTATAATCAATTAGTTTTAAATCTTTTTCTAAGGCCAAAGATTCATATTCATGTACGTTACTTAATACTGTAAATAATTCTCTTATACGATCTTTTCTAAAATTAAAAGTAATAATTCCATCATTATCTTTAATAGGATGAGAGTTTATAATTCCAGGAACAAAAAATTCATCATTTATTCCATTATTATAATTATCAGATAAATATTCATCATAATTACTATATTTTTTTCCTACTCCATAACAAATTGCGTCATACGCTAATTTTAGTCTATCAAAATTATTATCCCTATCCATCGCATAGTATCTTCCAGATATTGTTGAAATGACGCCAATATTAAGTTCTTCTAATTTTTCCTCAAGAATATCTAAATATTTTTTAGCACTTTTTTCATAAGTATCTCTACCATCTGTAAAAATATCTAAGTAAACATTTTTTACATTATTCATTTTACACATATCTAACAAACTTAATAAATGATTAATGTGTGAATGAACTCCACCATCAGACAAAAGTCCCATAATATGTAATGCAGAGTTATTATTTTTTACATGATTTAATACTTTTAAAATTTTTTCATTTGCAAAAAAAGATTTATCCTCAATAGATTTAGTAATAGCTTGAAGTGGCTGCAATGCTACTCTTCCTGAACCTAAATTCATATGTCCTACTTCACTAGTTCCCATTTGTCCTTCAGGTAATCCTACAGCAGGTCCACTTGCTTGCAATATAGAATGTGGATATTTTTCCATCAACATATCAAATGTAGGTTTTTTAGCATTTAAAAATGCATTTCCATCACTTTCTTTTCTAATACCGCATCCATCTAAAATACATAAAACAACAGGTTTCATAAAATCATCTCCTTAATAATTTTATCATAAATTTAATATATAATATAGAAAAAATAACTTTTTTAAAAATTTTTAATTTCAAATATTATCCAAATTTACTTATATTTTTTATAAAAAAACAGATAATAAATATAGTTAAAGATTGGAGAATATTATGAAAATTTTAAAAAATAGCATTTTAATTACAAGCATATTTGCGCTAATATTTTTAATTTTTTATGTTGGAATATATATATATGCCAAAACTTGGCCAAAACTAGATATATCTACCGCCAACAGCTTTTATTTGTATGATAATGAATCCCATCTTTTTACTGGTGGCAATTCAAATGATTGGATTAGTTTAGATCAAATTAGTGAAAATATGATTAATGCTACTATTTCTGTTGAAGACAAAAATTTTTATTCACATAAAGGATTTGATTTTCCAAGAATATTTAAAGCTCTATATATTAATTTAACAAATGGAAAAACACTACAAGGAGCTTCTACTATAAGTCAACAATACGCTAAAAATTTATTTCTAGATTTTGATAAAACATGGAATAGAAAAATCGATGAGGCATGGTTAACGGTTAGATTAGAGGCATATTATAGTAAAAATGAAATATTAGAAGGGTATTTAAACACAATAAATTACGGAGGAATTTTTGGAATAGAAAATGCTTCACATTATTATTTTAACAAAAGTGCAAGCGAATTATCCTTAGCAGAAGCAACAATTTTAGCAGGAATTCCAAAATATCCATCTCTTTATTCTCCACTTGTAAATGAAAAAGCCGCTAAAGAAAGACAATTATTAATTTTAAATTCAATGGTAAAAAATAAATATATTACTGAAGAAGAAAAGGATGAGGCATACAATACAAAATTAGAATATTACGGTATTGAAGAGCGAAATAATTTATCAACACTTATGTATTATCAAGATGCGGTTATTGATGAATTAAAAAATATTGATTCAATTCCAAGTTCATTTTTAGCAACTGGTGGATTAAAAGTATATACAGCTTTAGATATAGAACTCCAAAAAAATATGGAACAAAATATGAAAAATGATATTACAAATGAAAATTTAGAAATTGCCAGTGTCGCAATGGAACCTAATACTGGTAAAATTTTAGCGCTCATTGGTGGAAAAGATTACTCTAAAAGTCAATTTAACCGAGCAACAAACTCAAAAAGACAAGTTGGTTCTACAATGAAACCAATACTTTATTATGCAGCACTAGAAAATGGGTTTACATCATCAACAAAATTTAATAGTACAAAAACTACATTTGTTTTTAGTGAAAATAAAACATATTCTCCTCAAAATTTTGGAAATCAATATCCTAATAAAGAAATAAGTTTAGCAGCTGCACTTGCATATTCTGACAATATATATGCTGTTAAAACAAATCTTTTTTTGGGTGAAGATATTTTAGTTGATACTGCAAAAAAATTAGGAATCAAAAGTAATTTAGAAGCAATTCCATCACTTGCACTTGGAACTGAAGAAATTAATATTATGGAAATGATGCAAGCATATGGAGCATTTGCAAATAATGGATATAAAATAACGCCACATTTAATTGAACGAGTTGAAGATATGAATGGAAATGTTTTATATGAATATAAGACACAAGAAGAACAAATATTAAATAAAAATTCCGTTTTTATTTTAAATGAATTACTAACAAATTCCTACTCAAGTGATTTTATAGATTACAGTTATCCAACCTGTTATAATATAGCTTATAAAATGACGCATAAATACGCTGTTAAAACAGGAACTACTGATACAGATCTTTTAATATTTGGTTATAATCCTGATTTATTAATTGGAATATGGTCAGGATATGATGATAATTCAAAAGTAGATTCAAAAGAAAGTGCTGGTATAAAAAATATGTGGATTGATTCAATGGAATTTTACTTAAAAGACAAAGAAAATACCTGGTATGAAATACCAGATAATGTAGTGGGAGTTTTAGTTGATCCAATAAGTGGTGAAATAACAACAAATGATAAAAAAACTTTATTATATTATTTAAAAGGAACAGAACCATACTTAAATGAATTAAAATTAGAAGATTTGCTTCCAGTAGATAAACAAGAATAATCATCTTGTTTTTTTTATATAATTTATTAGGTGAATATCATGAAAGAAAATAAAATATTTAAGTTTTTAAAATCAATAATTATTACTCTTGGTGGTGGATTATTAATTGGATTAATTTCAAATACTTCTAATTATAATTCTTTTGTACCTGCAATTATTTTTCCGATTGTATGGACTATCTTATACACGTTAATGGGAATATCTAGTTATTTAGTTAGTGAAAATGGTGGAAATTTATTAATTTACTATTTACAATTAATTATAAATTTTCTATGGCCACTTATTTATTTTAACTTAAATTTAAAATTTTTAGCCCTTTTAATTATTATATTATTAATAATAATAGTAATAAATATGATTAATTATTTTAAAGAATATAATGTAATTGCGGCAAAAATACAAATACCGTATTTATTATGGTTAGTATTTGCTTTATTTTTAAATATTACTGCAATAATTAGTAATTAAAAAATTAAATCAATATTTCATCTTAAACATTGACAAATAAGTAATTATAGTTCTTATTTGTCATTTATTTTAGAAAAAAATGTATATCATATAATTTTGTTATAAATAAATTTCATAAAAAAAAGAATAATTTAATTTATATTAAACATTCCTTGTAATTCAGTAATTCCTAAATTTGTAACTCTTGATATAGTATTTATATCTATATTTTCACGATACATTGACTTTGCTATTTCTGTATTTCTTTTTTTTATACCCTCATTAATTCCAATTTTTTTACCTCTTTTTTCTCCACGTTTCTCACCGCGTGCTTCTCCGCGTTTTTCGCCATCTATAACTCCACATTCATATGCTGCTCCATAATCTTCTTTCTCA
>OLHA01000997.1_pt1 | contig 15813 bp, 17 predicted proteins | sample 1605961 | NCBI WGS metagenome assembly OLHA01 (sample SAMN03283288) | human gut metagenome | biome: human-associated habitat; material: feces | host: Homo sapiens | place: Peru | collected 2012
CTGCCGCATACACCCACTTCACCGCCAGCTCCAACGCCTTCCGGCACCCCACCGCACACATCGCCGGAGAGGTGGAGAACACTTTCTCGGCCTCGATGGCGGCAGATGCAAACATGGAGTATTCGGAGCGGGTGGCTAAAAAGGCAAAGTTGGACATGTGGAAGGGCTCCTTTCTATCGTTTTAGTGACAATATTTCAACAACTCCGGAAATTTATCCCCTGCGTCACGAATCATCCAACGCTTAAATGCCGCAAATGGAGCATTCCATTTCAGTTTCATCATAATGGATAATTCCAAGTCTTTTTTATCTTCACCATCGGCTGTATTGTACTCTGTTACGCATTCTTCAAATTTATCAAGTTCCCTTGAGAGTTGCTGTCGTATGATCTTCGCTTCTTCAATTTTCTGCGCCGTTGAGCCGTAATACACTTCGTTCAGCAACGCCGCGGTATTCCGCGTTTCAAGAGTATCTTCCAACGCTGTGATTTCCAATTTATCCGGTTCAAACGGCTCACTATGTCTGCGAAACGCAATTTTCTCATCAACAGCTACTTTTGTACAGTCCAAAATCGGTGTATATTTATCATTTTTTATATTGTTGCAATGATCGCAGGATAAAAACAAATTTTCCCAGTTGAACATCAAATCACGGTCTTTCTGACGATGCGGCCTCAGATGTTCTATTTGGAGGTTATCCAATCCCTTCTTCTCACAGAGATAGCATTTATGCGCAAACATCAAACCAAGAGCTTTGTTTACTTCAGGAGTATTATATGTTCCGCTTTTCTTGCTTTTTTCTGCTTCGAGTGATTTAATTGCAGCTTTTGCTTCCAAGGTGTCTGTCCGTTCGATTTTAACCATCAGGACACCTTCTTTTCTTCAATTTTAGCAAGAACTCCTTTTGCGTCTTTCACTTCCATGCGCAGGTCTGCACGTTCTGCACGTTCTTCATCAGAAAGATCCGTCCGGTCACAAAGTTCCTGATAACGTTTTGTTTTCTTTTGCAGTTCATCAGAAAACGCTGTCGCATCCAGATATCCTTCTGCAATGTCATCAACGGAATAGGAAGAAAAATCTGTAAAACGAACCTGCTTTTCTAAATCATAAATGCAGGCATTACTGATGGAATTGAGGATATATGCCGAATGCGTCGTGATAATAAACTGAATGCGCGGGAAGAATTCTGTTAGGAACGGCAGAATCTTGCGCTGAAGTTCCACATGAAGGTGCGTCTCCAACTCGTCAATCAGCACAACACCCTCCGCATCATACTGGCTCAATTCACCTTTCAGCAGCCAGTTGCGATCCATACGAAGAATCAAATCAGACACAATGCCGATAATCGCAGAATAGCCATCGGAAAGCTCATCCAAGCTATACGGATTCCGACCCTTTTGGTCAATTAAGAAGTTGTAGTTTTTGTAATCATAAACAAGTCTTATGCTGTCGTCGCATAATAGTATTTTTAAGGCATTTTCAAAACGCACAAACCAATTAGAAATTTGTTTTACAACGTTTGCATCATTTTCGTTTTTAGCATAAGCTTGTTGTGTTTTAAGATGCACCATATATTTTAAAAGAATTCGAGCTGGTTCATCTTCAATTCGGTAGTTATTATCTAATTTTACATCTTGCGCTCCACTTGCTCGTTGGATAATAGATTTCCGATCTGCCGCAAAATAAGCTGTAACAAAGTTTCCTTGCGCATATAAGACTTCTATATCCTCTTCATTTGAAAAAGACAGCGTAAGTCCCCTATCATATTTTTGAATGAAGCGCAAATCTGTTTTCAGTTCTTCCGAAGCCTTATATTTTTCAGCTTCGGTCTTTGCATTTTTCAGCTTTTTTTCATCCGAATTGTACCAAGATCTATATTGGCCTTTCAGCGTGTCCAGCTTTCCATCGTTGATTGACTGCAAATAGCTTTTCATGGCTCTCAGCACAGAAGTTTTACCTGAACCATTTTTACCAGTCAGGATAAGATGCTGGCGCTTTTCAGGGTTTAGCTTGATCTCGATATTTTTAAGATGCCGAACCTCATTGATGTGGATGCTTGTAATAAAGTGCTCCATAATCTCACCTCTGAATGTAATTCATGTTTTGGATAGCCTTCCAGACAGCAGCATATGCTTCTGCACCGGCAACCTCTCGAATAAGTTGTTGCTGATATTCACTCTTGAGCTTTTGAAAAGAGTGGATCGCCTCCAAAAGATCTTTTTTCGCTTCATTGTAATCTTTGGCTTCTTCACATGTCATAATCGCACACCTCTACTATTGAAACAGATACGGTTCTTTCATATACAAATCCATCAACCACGCTTCCGGTGTATACGCTACTGGTTCAGCTTCTCCAAACGAAAACATTATAAATGGCTCCGCTTTTGATATAAATTGATTCGTTTCTAAATATCTTATAACTCCAGCTGTAGGATCAAAACGTTCCGTCATTCCGGGTGCTTGAAGCAGCTTAATCAAAATTATCTTTTGCCAATCAGCCAACCTTATATATGATTCTCTCTTTTGGCTCTGCCAACGCCTTATTTTTTTACGCACAAGAACATTTTCCACCACTTGAAAGCCAATAATGACAATGATAAGTGCAACAGATATAATAAAGGTCATTCCAATAAATATCTTTTTCTCATCTGGAAGTTTATCTAGTGCCATTTTAGCAAGGACATTCTGTGGCAGAAAAAGAATCAGCCCAGTTGTCACTCCAATGCCAACCAGCAACGGTGATAATTTCTTGAATCCCGCAAAGAGTCTATCTAATGTAGCATCCATATTGATTTCCACACCCATGCTTTGCGCCCCTTTTCTTTAGTATACTGCAATTTTTTGTTGTTGCACAGCCCTTTTATCCAAAATACTCCTGCATTAGCGCCTTTTTCATCAGTTCCAGCTTTTCAAGGCTCTGCTGCTCACTCCCTCCGTCACGGCTAACGCCGTGCCACCTCCCTCTAGGAGGGAGGCTTTTCTTCGGGCCGGAAACTTTCCCTCTTCGTCAAAAGGCTCCCTCCCAGAGGGAGCTGGCACCGAAGGTGACTGAGGGAGTTACCCAAAATACTCCTGCATCAGCGCCTTTTTCATCAATTCCAGCTTTTCTAGGCTCTGCTGTACGGTCTGCTTCTGCTGGTCTACGCGCTCCACAAAGGCGGCAAAGTCGTTCTGGAGGGAAAGCGGCGGTAGTGGCATAGAAAAGCCCGCAATTTCTTTTCGGTTGACTTTCGGCAAATTAGTCCTTGCACTAAATTGTAAAATATAGTCTAAAAAGTAGTCGGAACGCATAGCCAATGCCAAAAATATACGATTGCAATTTTTCGGATTTGGAAGTATTGGGTAAGCATCGGCCGAACATAGTCCTTCAAAATCTGGAAGAGCGACCTTATTAAGATTTGGGCGAATTTTACTATAAATGATATGTTGCGGAGTGAAAATATACTTTCCACTAACAACTCCATCTTCTTTTACAGTGCGATAGCCTTTTAATGCTCCTGTTCCTTTTTCAATACTGTCAATTCCGATATGTGGATAATCTGCGTATTTTTTATAGTCAGTGGTCATATTACCATCAATTTGGGCAAACTCGTCAAATTTGACGATGGACCAGCCTTTGGAGTTACTTTTGAAATCCCCAAACATCTCCACAAACCGTGCCTTTACCAGCTCGTCCAGTTTAGCAAGCTGCTGCTTACGGAGAAAAATCAACTTATCAATTTTATTTAAATTACAGGCAATCTGTTTTTGCTCTTCTACCGGCAGAAGTGGAACTTCAAGATTTGAAAATTGTGTCTTATTTAAAATTGGCACGACCGCAGCATTCGCTGTACTCTGCATTTTGGGCTGCAAATTTTGAATTGCATATGCTATATATCTAGGATTGCAGACTTTCTTTTCTGGCACGATTGCATTGATTTGTTGATTAAATGCACACGGGACTTTATTTATTGCAACTTTTCCAATAATTCCAATACAAGTAACTAAAATACTATCTGTTGGTAAAACTCGTGCCTTATCCTTCGCATACGCTGATATATAAAATTCGCTTTGGTGTATCTCTGTTATTTCATTATCTGTAAAATCACTCGGTTTAACAAAGCAAATATCATTTGATTCATAATTTTGAGCATCCGAAGTTTTTGGCGTATTTCCAGTAATAATTTTTCCCAGTTCTCCCAACTTCGCCATCACACCATCTCCTCCAACTCTGCCAGACCCTTGGTGATCTCCATTTCCAGCTCATGCAGGTCGGCCAGAATTTCCGTGGTCGAGGGATACTCCACCGGCACATACTCGGTCTCTTTATACTTATTGATGGACAAATCGTACCCGTTGGCGGCAATTTCTTCTTTGGGCACAAAGAAACTCTGCTCGGTGCGCTTGCGGTCAGTTTCGGCGTCGAGGTTATGGAACCGGGCAATGATGTCCGGGATGTCGTTCTCCTTCACCTCGGTGCGCTTGTCGTCCAGCGAGAAACCGTCGGCTTTCATATCGTAGAACCACACCTTATCGGTGCCGCCCGCGCCGGTCTTGGTAAACACCAGCACCGCTGTGGACACGCCTGCGTAGGGCTTGAACACGCCGGAGGGCATGGAAATGACCGCCCGCAGCTGGTGGTTTTCAATGAGTTCTTTTCGGATGCTCTGGTGCGCCTTGCTGGAACCGAACAGCACGCCGTCCGGCACGATGCAGGCGCAGCGTCCGCCGGTTTTGAGCATTCGCAGGAAGAGCGCAAGGAAAAGCAATTCTGTCTTTTTGGTGTTGGTGACTGCCTTCAGGTCGTCGTTGATGCTCTCGGCATCCACAGTGCCCTTGAACGGCGGGTTCGCAAGGCAAACGGTGTACTTGCTGCAAATGGAGTTTTGCTTCGACACGCTGTCCTTGTAGTCGATCTCCGGGTTCGTGATGGAGTGGAGCATCAGGTTCATGGCCGAAATGCGCAGCATGGTGCGGTCCATGTCAAAGCCGGTGAACATCGGGCCGGCAAAATGCTGCCACTGCTCCGGGGTCATGCTGTCCTCGTAGTGGGCGCGGAGGTACTGCACACTGGACACCAGAAAGCCCGCCGTGCCGCAGGCGGGGTCGCAGATGAAGTCGTCCGGCGTGGGCTGCACCAGCTCCACCATCATGTCACGGATGTGTTTGGGCGTGCGGAACTGGCCGTTCTTCCCTGCTATTGCCAGCTTGTCCAGCATATACTCGTACAGGTCGCCCTGCATATCAAGGTCGGCAATGTCGTGGGTGTAAAGATCCTCCAGCCCGGTGATGATCTTTTGCAGCACCTGCGGCGTGGGAATGAGGAACATGGCATCGTCCATGTACCGCGCAAAGGCGGTGTTGCCCTCATCCGGGCGGGTGGGATCGTCCTCGATTTCCACCAGCTCGCCGTTTGCGTCAAAGTCCGGCAGACGGCCATACTTCATCTTTTTGATAGCAGGGAACACCCGCTGCTGCATGGTCAGGAAAATCTCGCGGGAATCTTTATCCTTGAAGCGGCTCCACCGCATAGACTGTCCTGCTGCGCTGGCCGGGAAGATGTGCTCCATCTTTTCGCCCGCCATGTTCTCAAAATCTTCGGTGGCAAGCTCTTTCTCGTCCAGTGACCGGATGAACATGAGATAGGTCAGCTGTTCAATGACGGTCAGTGGATTGGTGATGCCGCCTGCCCAGATGTCCGTCCAGATCTTGTCTACCTTATTTTTAATGGCTCCTGTTACCATGCGTTCCTCCTGAATGTTTGCCAATCGCAAACGCTTTGTATCTTGGATTTTTGGTGATAATATCACAATTTTATTATAGCAGTGTACGATTGCATTTTCAATGTCAGCTCCGGTGTGTGCAATGATTCGGGAAAAGAAAAAGCCGCGAAGACTCTAACGAATCTTCGCGGCTTTTTGGTGCGCTCGAGGGAACTCGAATCCCTGGCCCTCTGATTAAAAGTCAGATGCTCTACCGGCTGAGCTACGAGCGCATACGATACTGATACAATATTCAAAATATTGCCGTATTATATTACCATACCCGCCGCAAAAAAGCAAGCCTTCGGGGCAAAAAACTTTCTTTCACAAAATCTGCGGGCGCTGGCACGAACTTCCCCTTTACAAATCCGGCAAGAATCAGTACAATCAAATCATGTACACTGTATGCCGATCCCGGCGGGCGGCGGCGCGGAGAAGTGCACGCCCGGCCGATGCAATAGGAGGTCTGTTTCGTATGAAAATTTCTCGACGGTCCGTACTTCGTTACTCTGGGCTGGCGGCCGCTTGGCTGGCGCTGACCGGCTGCACCCCCACCGGCAATGCTTCGCTGGGCAGCAGTCTGCCCGCGTGGATGCAGAAGGCGCTGCGCGTCTCGCCCGCTGATTCGTCGGCTGCGTCGTCAGCCGCTTCCAGTGAGGCGTCCTCTGAGATGGCCGCCTCCTCCCTGCCCGCGGGCGAGCCGCTCGACCCCGGCTTCGACGTGATGCCGAGCTATGACGCCAATCCCCTGACCGGCGAAGAGCGCAGCGGCAACCACCGGATCGTGGGCGTCATGGTCAACAACATCTGCAACTCTGAAAGGCAGAACGCCCGCCCCCAGCGCGGCATCGCCTCCGCCGACCTGCTCATCGAGAGCAAGGTCGAGGGCGGCATCACCCGCTTCTGCGCGGTGTATTCCAGCGTGGACAACATCCCGGAGATCGGCCCCATCCGCTCCGGCCGCGACCAGTTTTTACAGCTGCTCATGCCGTGGAACGCCCTGTATTACCACGACGGTGAAAGCATTTTCTGCACCCAGTTCATCAACGTCTACAACTACTCCGGCCTGAACATCGGCGGCAAGAGCTACTTCAACACCCCGGTCCATCCCCATGTGGCCCACCGCATCAAGCGCAGTGAGAACGTCGCCTACGAGCACACCGAGTTCACCTCCGCCAAGGAGATCAAACAGGCGGCCAACGATGCTGGCATCAGCCTGAGCTACCCGTATGAGGGCACCTTCTTCCGCTTTGCCGACTACCGTACCAAGGCCGTGAACACCCTTGAGGGCACCCCCGCCGCCAAGAGCATCAGCATCACCCATTCGGCCAGCTACAAGACGAGCTTCGCCTACAACAGTTGGAACAAAAACTATAAGATGTCGATGTACAGCAACCGCACCAAAAAGTTCGAGTCCACGGTGGACGAGCTGACCGGCAAGCAGCTGGCCTTCGACAATGTGGTGGTCTGCTTTGCCAACATTGCAGCCTACGCGGGCGACTCCCACGACGTGCAGGAGGTCCAGTACGTGCAGGGCGGCGAGGCCTACCTGTTCACTCGCGGCGGCGTCCAGACCGGCCGCTGGGAAAAGAACCACCCCACCCAGCCCCTGAAGCTCTACACTGACAGCGGCGAGGAGATGACCCTGAACCGCGGCAAGACCTACTTTGCCCTCGTGGACGACGACGAGTGGGCCAACTTCAGCTACCAGTAAATCACCCGCCCTTCGGGGCAGAAGAGGAACAACATGAAATTTTGGAAGCGGACTGCTTTGTGCCTTGCGCTCTGCGCCGCGCTCTTGGCCGGCTGCGTCCCCGCGCGGGGTGCGGCTGAGTCCGACACGCCCGCCGACCCCCTCACCGGGCAGGAACTGCTCTGGCCGGGGCAGCGGCCGGTGGCGGTCACCATTGAAAACGATCCTTCCAGCACGACCCAGTGGGGGCTTTCCACGGCGTCGGTGGTGCTGCAAGCCCTGACCGAGACCCAGACGCCCACCAGCCTCTGTCTGGTCTACCCTGCCGTGGACGCGGTGCCGCAGGTCGGCCCGGTCAGCGCCGGGCAGGACCTGTACTGGCGGCTTTTGGTAGGCCAGCAGGTGCTGCCCGTCCAGCGCGGCGGCGGAGCCTTTGACCAGAACTATCTCGATTACTACTCCCTGCGGGCCGTGGACGCCTTGGAGACCGGCACCAACGCCTTCTCCTGCGATGGCGCATGGAGCAACAGCCCCCTGTGGTACACCAGCGGCAGCGCCTTGGCCGGAGTGCTGGGCAAGCTGAACATCTCTTCGGTGCTGACGGAATCCCGCCTGACCGACGCAGCCGCCAGCGGCACCAGCGAAAGCGAGACGGAGACCACCGTTCTCTCGGTCCCGGCCCTGCTGCCCCAGCAGACCGAGGGCCACCTGCCGGACGCCGCAGCGTCCGACGCGGTCAGCGTCCGCGTGCAGTTCGACGCCTCCAACGCCACCGGCTTTTCCTACGATGCCGACAGCAGCACCTACAAGATGCTCCACGCCGACGGCACGCCCCAGCTCGATGCCAACAACGGCCAGCAGGCGGGCTTCGACAACCTGCTCGTCCTGTTCAGCGCCTCGGCCCTGCGGGACGACGGCCTGACCCTCGACTACGACCTGACCATGGGCGGCGGGGTCTGGCTCAACGGCGGGCACCTGTGGCCGATCACATGGACGCAGGGCAGCGATACCACCTTTTTCTTCTACGACGCCGACGGTCAGCCGCTGACCCTGACCGCGGGCAGCAGCTACATCGCCCTTGTCTCCAGCCTCACCGGGCAGGAGCTCATGGTGCTGAACTCCGCCGGGGAGAGCCTGACCCCTGCGCTCGCCACCGAGGCGGACTCCGCTTCCATCAACCCCTGACGACCAAAAACACCCTCGCGGGCTGTGTGTGCAGCTCACGAGGGTGTTTTTTCATTTTCTGTTACAAGTCCACCACGCTGCCGACCTCGGCGGGGGTGGTGGGGACGGCGCCCAGCTGGACTTCGTCCACGTCCCGGCGCACCACAAAGTGCATGGTCTGGCCGGAAGCAAAATCGGGCTGGTAGGTCAGTTCCAGCGTGGTCCAGTCCTCCGGCGTCTCGCAGAAGCAGTGGAGCATGGCCCCGCGGCCCGCGGCCAGATTCAGCGTAAAGGCCGAGGCGTCTGCTGCATTTTCGCCGTAGAGCGGGGCGGCGAAGCTGCCGCAGCGGACGGCCTTGCCATCGCAGACCGCCGTCAGCCCCGTGCCCAGCCGGTACAACTGGTCGGTGGTGGTCATATCGCGGCTCTGCAGATAGCTCGTGCCGACGGCCAGCGCCTTGGCCGAGAGGTTCTCCACCGACAGGTACACAAGGGTGCTGCCCAGCTCCGGCGCAGGGGCATAACCCAGCAGCTCGACGGCAGCCTTGCCGTCCAGCAGAGCCGGTTCGCCCTCATAACAGGGGGCCAGTGCCGCAGCCGAAACGCCGGTGAGCAGGGCAGCAGCCAGACTGACCGCACCGGAACCGGCACATTTCAGGAACGAGCGGCGGGACAGGGATTGGGACATCGGGGATTCCTCCTAACGGAATAGTTCTCCTTATACAATAGTAAATTCCGGGCAGCCTGTCAAGGGATTTGCCCGGAATTTTACTTTCTGTTTTGAATTTTTACGTTTTTAGGTATGTTTTATGTATTCTCGGCAAAGAGGCATTTTATAACTCAGGTGTATTGAGTGCTGCTGTGCTTGTATCCAGTCCATCGCTAACCTTCACACTGAAGTCCATAAATTTGTCGCTACGGAACGAAGGTTTAATTTGCAATGTAATTTCTTTCCAGTCCGCAGGGGCCAGCATCATAATATATGCAGCGCCTACTTCTCCGCTTTTAATTTTAGAGCCATCTTTGCCTGTGGTACCATTCATTCCGTAGCAAGCGGTCACAAGTGCGGTTTTACCTACTCTAGAAACAAAATACGGAGATTGACGACTTGCAGCAAAGATCTTATCTAATGCGTCATCTGCTTCCTCCGGAGTCACATCCTCCGAATTTGATGCTTTTTTAAAAATCTTTTCAATCACCGAATAGTTGCTTACCAAATCAACGGTTTTGTTTTCAGATCCATTTGCAACGACAAAAACAGCCATCACCAACGCTTTATTTTTATATTTATTTGTATTTTCTATTTGAGCAAATTCATTTCCAACATACCCAAACAAGACGTTATCAACAGTAGGACACTCTAACGGATTCCCGATATCGCTTGTCACTCCGTATTCCTTATCCTCACCGCCAAGGTTATTGCTCTGATCCGTATCAAATTTGCCGACCGGGCCAGTGCTTCCACCGTTGGTATCATCGTTACCACCGCCATTACCACCGCCGTTACCACCGCCAGAACCGCCATCGCTACCACAGCCAGTCAGGCTCATTACAGTGGTGCTTGCAGCGCCAGCACCCAGAACCTTCAGGAACGTACGACGCGAAACGGATTTTCTCATAACTATACCTCCCATGAAATTCACACTAGAAATAGCCCCAAAAAATTGCTATTCCTTTTTAAGTTTACCCCCCCTACCCATTTGTCAACTGATTTTCAAAATCCCAAAAAAATTGGCGTGTCTCACAGTTTTCACAAAAAAGAAGCAGCACTTTGACAAAAAAAGAATCCATCCTGCACACGAGTATGCACAGAATGGACTTTGGATAACTATCAATTATTCAAACGCTTCGTTTTCTTCGTTCTCGGCCTGACCGCGCAGGGTGTCGGCGTAGCCGAAGGGCACGATGTCGATGGCCTCCACAAGGCGGTCCCGCATCCAGAGCTGAATGTCGGTCTGGACGGTGTAGCCGCAGCCGGGGTCGGCCATCCACTGTTCCGGGTGGCGGCTGGGCAGGGCCCGCTGGCTGAGCATACTCATGATAACGCCGCCGTGGGTCACACAAGCCGCCTCGGTAACGTCCATCCGGATCATATACTCAAACAGCTTGAGCAGCGTCTCGGAGCAGCGGGCGTGGAACTTCTCGGTGGGCTCGGCTCCTTCGGGCACGAAGCCGGAGCCGGGGGTGATCCACTTCTTGAAGTCCTCATCCTTGACCAGCTCCTTGACGGGGCGGTTCTCGAAAACGCCGAAGCCCGCCTCCCGCAGGTCGTGGACCGAGAACTGATGGGTCGCGTTGGGGAAGAGGATGTTCGCCGTTTCCACCGCGCGCATCAGCGGCGAGGAGAAAACAGTGTCCACCTGCGGATACTCGAACCGCTCCTTCAGGTCGGCCAGCTGGGCGCGTCCCTCGTCGCACAGGGGGATGTCCGTGCCGCTGCCGATGTACAGCCCCTGCAGGTTTCCGGCCGTGATGCCGTGGCGGATGAGATGCAGCTTAAATGTTTTCATCGTCAAAAACACCTCGATTTTCGCAAAGTTCGTTGCATTGTGCTAAAATTTTTGAGCGCGGCGGGCCGTCTGCCCTTTCTGCGCAGCACAAAATATACGCCAGTTTTTTCTTAGTGTAACATAGATATGGTGGTTTGAGCAAGGGCTTTGACAAAAATGACGAAATCCGACAGGAAATTCCGTCATTTTGCTCGCTTTACAAGTCGTTTTCCGTTGTGTATAATCAACATGCTGTAAACCAAAAATTAAAGAAGTCTCATATTTTCACTGAGGAGCCAAAGATCATGGAATTCAATCGTATCATCAAACTGCTGCGCAAGGAGCGCGGCATCACCCAAAAGCAGGCGGCGGAGGATCTCGGCGTCTCGCAGGCGCTGCTCTCCCACTACGAAAAGGGTATCCGCGAGTGCGGTCTGGATTTCGTGGTCCGCGTGGCAGATTACTATAATGTATCCTGCGATTATCTGCTGGGCCGCTCGGCGGAGCGCAACGGCATGATGCTGACCGCCGACGAGCTGCCCAACCCCGACAAGATGAAGGACAACGTCTACCACGGCAGCGTCCTGCCCACCATGAACAAAAAGCTGATCTCCAACAGCCTGAATGTCCTCTACGCCAAGATCGCCGAATGCCACAGCAAAGCCCTGACCACCGAGGTCAGCAGCTACCTGATGATGGCGGTGGCCAAGATGTTCCGGCTGCTCTACTCCGCCGAATCCCACAACGCGCCCAGCCTGTTCAGCGTGGAGGCCCGCCGCTGGCCCGGCTACTCCAGCGCCGTGATGCAGATGAACGAAGCCAATGTCGAAGCCCTGCTGGCCGGGGAGGACGTGGGCACGGGCGAGGGGGTCAAGGACCCGTCCTGCCTTGCCATGACCACCGAGAGCCTGACCCGCGAATTCCCGCTGTACACCCCCAGTCTGCTCAATCTGGTCAAGACCAGTGAGACCCGCGTCAAGGGCATCGGCCCGGAGCAGTGACGGCCCCGCATGTGAAACTCGTGTTAATTTTTGCCGAAAAGGGTTGCGCTCCATTCCAAAAGATGTTATAAACGAACCAGAGAAGAAAAAGACATTGCCATTTGATAAGGAGGCAGTTTTTATGTCGAACAAGATCTCCCGCCGCTCCTTCCTGAAGGTCTCCGGCGCTTCTGCACTCGCACTGGGCGCCGCTTCCATGCTGGGCGGCTGCCAGTCTTCCAGCAGCAATTCTGTGGAAGTCAAGGTCGGTGATAAGATCAGCAACTGGAACAATCTGGCCGTCCAGCTCACCAGCGTCTTCACGCTGGCCGACGCGCCCGATGTGCCCGGCAGCAAGTACGTTGCCATTCTGGTCACCGCCGTCAACCGCTCCAAGACCGATACCATGGCCATCGGTGCCCAGAACGTCCTTGAGATCGATGCCGCTTACCCGCTGAACACCGAGGAGCTCAAGGCCGCCAACACTGCCCCCTATTTCCACGCTCTGTCCGCCTCCACCACCGACTTTGCCGTGACCGTGGACGGCCAGACCGCCGAGGCCGGCGCTTATGTCGCTCTGTACGACAGCGCCACCGAGACCTTCAACGATTCCCCGAATCTGCCCCCGCAGGGCTCCGGCTACATCGAGCTGGTCTGCATGGTCCCCGCCGATTGGCAGCAGATGACCGTGACCTACACCCCGACCTTCGTTTCCGGCAAGACCCTCACCTTCTCGATGAGCGCTTCCGACCTGTCGAATTCCTGAGTTCCGGGGGACGAAATTTCGTCGCATCGGGTTTCCTTGAGCCGTTTTTGTTCTCAAAAAATCTGTGAAAACCATTGACATCCGCCCATTTTTCGCCTATTGTATAGGCAAGGCCTTTTGGCAAATGATATGTGATCCCATATAAAAGGAGGAACCATCATGTCTTTCGAGTTTTCCCGCCGTAATTTTATGAAGTACACCGCTGTGGCTGCCGTCGCTCTGGCGGGCGCAAGCCTGTTCACCGGCTGCAAGAACTCCGGCGATTCCTACAACCTGCTCAAAGAGGGTGCCGGTGAGCTGACCGTCCTGCAGGTGACCGCCGCAATGGGCAAGAAGAAGGATGGCAAGTATACCATTCCTGCTCTTCAGGATGGTCAGCATGCTGTGATCAGCTTCCCGATGTCTATCACCAATGGCCGCACCAATCCTATTTATGTCACTCCTGATAATTTCAAGGTCGTCGTCACCAGCAGTGATGGAAAAACCGTCAAAAAGTACTCTGTAACAATTGATGATGATCTGAAGGACACCAATCTGAAGAAGGGTTCTTCTGTTTCTGGCAATGTTACCACTGTACAGAAGATTGCTCTAAAGGAAGGCGATGTCGTCGTCCTGACCTACTGCCCCGACCTGCAGTACAATGAGTACTCTCTGAACTGGAAGCTGACCGTTCCCAAGAAAGAGAGCAGTGCTTCCACAACCAGTACCACGACCTGATTTTTCTCGATTAGCTGCATCCTCACCGCCCGGACCCGTTCCGGGCGGTTTTTGTTTGCCCGCATATTAGCAAAATGTCTTAAATTTGTTTCCGATTTTCGGCAGTTTTGTATCTTGTGCACAGCATCCTTTTCCTTTACAATAGAGACATGGAAAAGGATGGGAGCGCAGCGGCTCAACACATGCCGCCGCGCTGTTTGTTTTCCGCCCGGAACCGGAATGACGCCGGACTTTTGTAGAACAGGAGTGTTGCAGTTATGATCAACATGGTAAAACTTCCCACCAACAAGAGCAGTCTGTTCCTGCGCGTGGCAAAGGGCCATTTCGCCACCAGCCACAGCCACATCAACTACTACATCGACGTGACCACCCAGAAATCCCGTCTGTCCGAGGCAAAGGCCGTGGCAAAGGAACTGGTGGCCGCCTATCAGCATAATACCATCGTGGACACCGTGCTCTGCTTGGACGGCACGCAGGTCATCGGCACCTGCCTTGCCAACGAGCTGACCAAGGACGGCTTCTCCAACATGAACGCCCACCAGACCATCTACGTCATCACCCCGGAGTACACCACCGGCAGCCAAATCATCCTGCGCGACAACCTCGCCCCCATGGTCAAGGGCAAGCATGTGCTGATCTTGGCGGCTTCCATCACCACCGGCTACACCGCACAGGCCGCCATCGAGGCCGTGAACTATTACGGCGGCATGGTGGCGGGTCTGTCCGCCATCTTCGCCACCACCAACGAGTGCCTCGGCATCCCGGTCACTTCCATCTTTGATCCGTCCAGCCTCCCCGATTACGCCAGCTTCGATTCCCGCGAATGCCCCCTGTGCAAGGCGGGTCAGCACATCGACGCCCTCGTCAACAGCTTCGGCTACTCGGCACTGTAACAGGCTGCTTTCCACAGATCCCTTTTGACCGACCTCTTCTGCCCCGCCGCACCGGACACTCCTCTGTTCCCGTGCGGCGGGGTTCTCTTATGTGTCATTTAATTTAACAGTAAATTCACTGTTCTATTGCTTGACTTTTCCTTTACATCCGCATATACTGGAATCAGAAAAACAATGGAGGTGTGTACGATGGCCGATGTTTCAGGTGCACTGCGCAGCACAGTTCCCATTTCGCTGTTCAACCGCGGCCTTGCGGGCAAAGTGTTTGAGGAAGTCCGCCAGCAGGGCGCTAAAGTCGTGATGAAAAACAATGCGCCGGAGTGTGTTCTGCTCTCGCCGGAGGAGTATCTTCGCCTGATCGACGAAGTCAACGACGCCAAGCTCGCTGCCCTTGCCGCGCAGCGGATGCAGCATTTTGACGCCGACAAGGCGATTCCCGCAGAGGAAGTTTACCAGAAGTACGGTATCTCCGACGCCGACCTCGCCGATTTTGACGAGGTGGAATTCGAATGAACTGGAGCGTCGAATTTCTCCCGGAGGCGCAGAAAGATTTTGATGCCCTTGCCGGGAATCAGCGCCTTCTGGTCGCCAAAGCGATCAAAAAAGTCCAACAGAATCCCGTCTCGACCTACGAAGGCGGCTACGGCAAGCCGCTGGGCAGCAAAGGCGGCACCGATTTGTCCGGGCTGTTCAAGATCAAGCTGAAAGCTGCCGGTCTTCGGATCGTCTACAAACTGATCCGGACCGAAACGGAAATGCTCATCGTAGTCATCGGAGCCCGCGCAGATGACGAAGTCTATCAGATCGCCGAAAAGCGGGCCCGCAAAAAACAGCTCTAACGCAAAAAAGAGACCGCACGTGCGGCCTCTTTTTTTTGCGTTATTCACTTACTTTTTCTTCGGGAACACGAACGGGTCATGCAGGTAAACAGTGACGAGGTAGACCGCCATGAAGCACCAGATGATCGGCTCGCAGAGGATGACGGCGTTGTACGCGAATTTCGGGATCAGGAGCAGGACGAAGATGATCTTGCCCACCAGCTCGATGACGCTGGAGAAGAGGGGCAGCACCTTGTTGCCGAGGCTCTGCAGCGCATAGCGGGTGGAGAGCAGGACACCCAGCACCGCGTAGAACGGCGCGTTCCAGAGCAGATACCGTGCGCCGTTTTCTAGCACCACCGGCTCGTTGGAACCGGAGACGAAGGCCACCATCCACGGAGCCGCCGCCCGCATGAGCAGGACGGCGAGGACCGCCACCACGACCGAGTAGAGGTAAATTTCCTTCATACCCTTGCGGACGCGGTCCGGCTGGCCCGCACCGCAGTTCTGGGAAACGAAGGTCGAACCCGCCGACGCCATGCTCAGCAGCGGCA
>OLHA01001000.1_pt1 | contig 15794 bp, 10 predicted proteins | sample 1605961 | NCBI WGS metagenome assembly OLHA01 (sample SAMN03283288) | human gut metagenome | biome: human-associated habitat; material: feces | host: Homo sapiens | place: Peru | collected 2012
GTGATAGCGAGCTATTACGAATTAAAAACAAGCAAAAGGCATCTTATAAAAGCCGTAAGACCGCAAGAAGTAATCAAAAAAATCCTCATACGGCCTAATGACCGATTTGGGTTTATAGTATGCATTGGCAAAGATATGAATAATTAGTGAATAAAGGACAATCTATGCCAGTATTTTGGGTGTAAGAAACAAAAAAATGGTTTCTAAAATTTATTTATAACCTTCATTCCGTGGTGGTCAAAGTCAAGGCTCAACTTGGAAAAAATATCCATAATGTGATAAATTCCACCAAAAGAAGTGAATTTCTCGTTTTTAGTTGCTACCTTTGTCTTGTCAGAGTTTTCTTTACTTGTTATCTTAGTAGCACCAAGTTAATTGAGATTTCTGTCATGACCAAGCGTCATTAGAATACTGATTCTCTGACACTTGTATTTATCACAACATTTTATACTGCGGAATTAAGACAACCCACAAAAAAATATACACCACTATGAAAAAAATAACATGCATGCTCAGTATGCTTCTCATACTGATTTCAGCCAACGCACAAACCCTGCGTGGCGATGTGAACGGCGACGGAAAGGTTGACGCAAGCGACGTCAGCGACCTTGTGACCATCATACTAAACGCCGGCTTGACGGAAGACGATATTTACAAGAAATACAACACCCCAGCCATCAGCTGGATCGACGACGACTTTGCCGCCTTCGACAAGCAGGGCAAGCTCACGCCCGTGTATCAAAAATTGCACGACTTCTGCATCGCGAAGGGCATTTACGGCGATTTGGCACTCCGCCCCTTCTCCTCCCCTGCCGATGCGTGGATTCCGACTGGCATGGTTGACATCTGCAAGCAGTGGCAAAGCGAGGGCTTCGAATTTCTGTACCACCCCAACCACTCCGAAGGCTGGTACGACCGCGATGCCCAGCACCCGCACGATGCCAGCAAGATTGAGGCTTCGGCGCTCGACTGCATCAAGGCGTTCAAACTCTACGGACTCAAAGCCCCATCTATCCTCGTGTGGCCAGGCAACTCAGCAGAGTTCCCCGACAATATGCCCATCGTGAAAAAGCTTTTTGAATGTGCCGTGGCTGCCACCTACAACCTTATCAACCACAATTCCGACAACGACCGACACAGTCTGAAGCGACTGTCGTTTGAATCGCTCTCGCGCGGCTGGCTCACTAAAACACAGATGAAAAAGCGCATCAAAGACGCTATCGACAATGGCGACTGGGTGATTCTGGGATCGCACTTCAACAGCATATCCGACTCCGAAACGCCCGACGAAACGTCGTACAACATCGCCAACGTGCTCGAAATCCTCGAATACGCACACAGCCTCTGCCCCATACGCCACACCTCCGACGTATGGAACCAGCGCAAGCCCATGTGGCTCCTCCTCGGAAAATAATCCCCACCCCTCCCCCACACAAATCACCCACCGGATTGCAAATTGGTGCAAAAAATGTTGGTGGTGTGAGAATTTATGTGTATTTTTGCCATATATAAACCGCTATTTATATAAATCTCCATTTATATTATGAAATTCTACAACCGTGTAAATGAACTTTCTATCATTCGTGAAAACGAAAAACAGTCATACGACAGTGCCGTGTTTATGGTGCTTACCGGCCGTCGTAGAGTAGGCAAAACCTCGCTTATCACAAAGGCGATGGAGGGTAAAGAATATGCCTATCTGTTTGTGTCGAAAAGTTCAGAATCGCTACTTTGCCAGAATTTTCAGCGAGAACTTGAACAGCAAATCGGACTCACAGTGTATGGCGAAATCACACGATTTAAAGACTTGTTTGAGGTGATTATGAGGGAGGCACAAAAGCGACACTTAACCATTGTGCTCGATGAGTTTCAGACGCTCTATAAAATCAACCCAACCATTTTCAGCGAAATACAGGACATTTGGGACCGATTTAAGCAAAATGCGAAAATCCACCTCATAGTTTCGGGCAGCATACAAACTCTGATGAAGCGCATCTTCGACGACAAGTCGGAGCCTCTATACGGCCGCCCTACCTCAAAACTCGTATTGCGCCCTTTCACCACAGCTGTGATAAAAGAAATTCTTCATGACGCAAATCCTAACTACACCCCCGACGACCTGCTCTGCCTATATATGATTACCGGTGGTGTGGCAAAATACATCGAACTTCTTATTGATGCGAAATGCTACACCAAAGAGAAAATGCTCAACTACATTTGCCGTCAAGACTCCTATTTCATAACAGAAGGAAAAGACCTTCTTAACCAAGAATTTAGCAGCGAACATGGCACCTATTTTTCAATCCTGCAAATCATTGCATCGGGAAAAACGAAACGCAGCGAAATCGATAGTGCCCTTCAAAAAGATGTAGGCACGTTTTTACAATATCTTGAAAGCAAATACGAAATTATCCGCCGCAAAAAGCCATTGTTGGCGAAGCAAAACAGCAAGGTGAGCACTTACGAAATTCGCGACAATTTCCTTCGATTCTGGTTCCGCTTCATCTACCCTTTCCAATCGCTGATTGAGCGCCAACTGTTCTCCCCTCTCCGCGGCAATATCTCCAACCACTACGAAGACTATTCCGGAAGAGTGCTTGAGCAGTATTTCCATGACAAGGTGATGGAATCGGGGCAATATACGCAAGTGGGTAATTGGTGGGACAGAAAAGGTCAAAACGAAATCGACCTTATCGCCATCAACGAATTCGACCACACAGGCATCATCGCAGAAGTGAAGCGCAACCCCAAAAAGATAAATCTGCAAAAACTTGCGGAAAAGGCTGCCGCGCTCCCCTCAAAAGACTTCGCCCCATACCACCTGCAACCACACCCCCTATCGCTATCCGATATGTAAAAAATTTCAGTAAATATTTGTTTGTTTTTAAAAAAGCATCTTTGTATTATTCATAGTACTTTAAAAGAGATCAATCATGGGAATACTATTCGAAAATTATGTGACATTTATAGATGGGGGAACATCTGATGGAGTAGGCTTCTTTGTAGGCAACTTCTTTATTACAGCAGGTCATGTATTTAATGAAGGCCAAACTCATTCAACCTACTTTGGCGGACAGAGAATAGTATTGGATAAGAGCGAGGCTATATTCTTCAAATCTCCATTGGAGATTTTTTCGATCCAGATATACCTGATGTAGCTATATTCGATTGCGCAGGGGTTAATAGCCCTCTCGTTTTTGCAGAAGATATGCCTATTATCGGTCAAGAACTAACTAATGTTTCAAAGCGTAGGGTGGTTGTGGATGATAGCCATTCAGGTTGTCCTTCTATTTTCACAAGGAAAGAGGTCATTCAAATACATACTTGTATAGGAAAAGTGACACATACAACAGATTATTGTGAATGTCATACAGACAAGATACTACGCAAAGGAGATAGTGGTAGTCCCTTGATGAACGGAAATACCGTATATGGAGTATTGATAGCTGGAGAACCAGGAACTCCAAGATGTGTGTTTCAATCGTCAGCAAGCATTGTCACGTTAATAAGGAACTCCACGCACAGCAAATCCGCCTCAGACAGCATATAAGTCCCCTGAAACAAAGATATATAATACAATCCTGGCAAAGTGTCAATACCCACGAGAGGCATCTTCTGGTGTCTTTTTTGCAAGAGAAGAAAAGCGACAACATCAAATTGCCCATTGATGGCGAAATCGCATCCCGTGGGATGCATATTTGTTATGCGATATTTGCAGGCATTTCGCTTCGGTTATGCTCCATTTCGCTTCGCTCATTTCGCATAACCTTCGCTGCATACCTGCCTACACACATCAAATCCCTACGGGATTTATATGCTTGGGCATTCATTTGAATTTTTGGTGCGACTTGGTGTTTTTATCGATTTGTAACTATTTGTAATCTAATGATATATAATAAAACATCATCAAAGGGGCGGTTCTTTTGATGGTGGGGTGGAGTGGGGGTTGGGTGGCAATTCTGGTGAGGAAAATGGGGGAAATGTGGAAAATTATTTGTAGTTTTGCATTATATATGGACGATTGTGGTCTTTTTTCTGCCACATCGCCCTTTATTTTGACTGAAAACTAATTAATTACGCTATATGAAGAATTTATTGAAATCAGTTTTTGCTGCGGCTATGCTACTGCTTATGGTGGCTTGCAACGGCAGCAAAACCAACGAGGCATATCCATTGCCAATGAAGTATTTGCCTGTGCAGCTCGAAGGCTCCAAGATGTGGAGTATTCTTGACCTCGAATCTGGCGATGTGGTGGTGAAAGATGTGTACAAAGCCATGCCATCGGCTGTGGTGAACGATATGTATTTTGTGATGAACGACGAAGGCACCTTCGACTATTATAATGTGGCTGACCCTAAAAAGCCTGTCAACAAGGAGCACTTTGGCAGCGCCACCGAGTTTGGCGTGGAGGGTTTGGCTCTGGCAAGCCTCAAGGGCAAGCCCATCAGCATCATCAACGAAAAGTGCGAGGTGGTGAAGGAGTTGAGCGACAGCGTGGCTGAATGCTCGATGTTTAACCGCGGACTTGCCGTGGCTCGTTTTATCAACTCAAAATACGGCTACATCGACACCGAGGGCAAGACTGCGATTGCTCCAAAGTACGACCAGGCCCACCCATTCATGTTTGAGGACCACGCAACGGTGGCACGCCAGCGCGACAACGACTCTATCGTGGACATCTGCTTCATCGACAAGAAGGGCGAAGAAACTTTCAAGACCAATTCCACCATGTATAACCCTCTCACTCCCAACTTCAACCAGGGCGTGATTCCTGTGGTGAACATGGCGAAGCGCGACACCGTGATTTGCCTCAATCCTGAAGGCAAGGAGGCCCCCAATCCATTCCAAGTGTCAGATAAAATCAAGAAAGACGGCTACGACCAGCACTCTGCCACCGGCAAGGGCGGCTTCATCGTGATGAAGGGCGACAAGTTTGGCGCTATCGACGCCAACGGCACAGTGGTGGTGCCTATCAAGTATCTCGACATCATCGACGTGTGCGCCAACCGCTACTTGGTGAGCGAAAAAGCAGGCGTTTACTTCCTCGTAGATGAAAACGGCAAGCCTGTGGGCAACGCCAAGATTGCTCACGCCAACGGCAATCCAAGCGCCATCGCCACTCGCGGTTTCATCGACTTGGCCATCACTGGCAGCAATTTGATGAGCATGTTCAACGAGCAGGGCTTCGCGCCAGTGGCAAAGGGTACCACCGTGGGCCACATGCTCCAAGCCATCGACACCTCTCATCCTGAAGCCTACGTTGGTCAAGACGCGTTGGCTGTGGGCTCAACCCTTGTCTCGTTTGCCGGTCCTATCGCATCGAAAGGTGCCGACGGCCAGGTTAATTTCAACGTGAACACGCAAGTTCGCCTTGTGGGCTTCGACTTCCCTGTGGTTTCTTACGCCGATGGCACAGAAGACGACCTCGTGGCATTCATGGCCGCCAACATGGGCAAGAACGGTTTTGTGAGCGCAGGGAACAATGTGTTTGAGAGCGAGAACGGAACCGCTGTGGCACTTGGCTACAAGGGCGGCATCGTGCGCATCAACTACTACATGAACAAAGACGAAGTGCAGCCACTCCCTGCCGAATCGAGAAAAGGCGCTAAAAAGTAAAAGCGGTGTTCGTATTTGACCAATAAATAAGAAAAAATGACGAGCGAGTGTGCAATAAGTGTTAAATTTTGAAAAAAAATCAATATTCGTTGCACACGAAAACTAAAAAAGTGCAACGACGCACAATTTATGGATTTTTTTCTTTAATATTTGGTAAATAATTACTTACTTTGCAAGGAATTTGTTTGAAAACAACAAAAAATAAATATTAATAACATTCTTAAATTTAAACATTATGTCTGAAATTTCTGAAAGAGTAAAAGCAATTATCGTTGACAAATTAGGCGTTAGCGAAGCAGAAGTAACCCCAGAAGCAACTTTCCAACAGGACCTCGGTGCTGACTCACTCGACACTGTAGAGCTCATCATGGAATTTGAAAAGGAATTTGGTATCTCTATTCCAGACGAAAAGTCAGAAGGTATCCAAACTGTAGGCGACGCTATCAAGTTCATCGAAGAAGCAAAAGCATAATCTTTTCATTTCCGCTACATAATATTTCGTTATGGAATTAAAAAGAGTAGTGGTAACAGGTCTTGGAGCAATCACTCCATTGGGCAACGATGTAGAAACTACATGGAACAATGCCCTTAATGGTGTGAGCGGTGCAGGGCCTATTACTCATTTCGACGCAAGCCTTTTCAAGACTCAGTTTGCATGTGAAGTAAAGGATTTCAAGCCCGAACTTTATGTGGCTGAAGGCGACCGCAAGGAACTACGCGACTTCAAGAAGAACGACCTCTACACTCAGTACGCTCTGGCTTCTGCCAAGCAAGCTTTGGAGGACTCGAAACTTCTTGAAAGCGACACCGACCGCAATGAGGTGGGCGTGATTTTCTCTTCTGGTATCGGTGGTATTCACACCTTCGAGGAAGAAGTGGGATATTATGCCACTCATAAAGATCAGGGTCCTAAGTATAGTCCTTTCTTGATTCCCTCTATGATTGCCGACATCGCAGCTGGCCGCATCTCCATCAAGTATGGTTTCCGTGGTCCTAACTTCGGTGTGGTATCTGCTTGCGCATCATCAACCAACGGCATGATCGAGGCTTTCGACCAAGTGCGTTTGGGCAAGGCTGTTGCCATCGTTACCGGTGGTGCTGAAGCCGCTATATGCCCAGTGGGTGTGGGTGGCTTTAACGCTATGCACGCACTCTCTACTCGCAACGAAAGCCCTGAAACCGCATCACGTCCATTCAGCGGCTCACGCGATGGCTTCGTGATGGGCGAAGGTGGTGTTTGCCTCATTTTCGAGGAACTCGAACACGCTTTGGCTCGCGGTGCCAAGATTTATGCTGAAGTAGTGGGCGGTGGCACCAGTGCCGACGCTTACCACATCACTGCCACTCACCCAGAGGGCCTCGGTGCTCACTTGGTGATGAAGCGTGCGGTTGAAGATGCTGGACTCAGCGTTGACGATGTAGATTACATCAACGTACATGGAACTTCTACCCCTGTGGGCGACCTCAGCGAAGCACAAGCTATCGTTGACCTCTTCGGTAAGCACGCTTACGAACTCAACATCAGCTCCACCAAGTCGATGACTGGTCACATGCTCGGTGCTACCGGTGCTATGGAAGCTATGTTCTGTGTGAAGTCGGTACAGGAAGACATCGTTCCTCCAACTATCAACCACGAAGACGACGACCGCGACGAAAAGATCGACTACAACCTCAACTTCACTTTTGGCAAGGCTCAAAAGCGCACAGTTAACGTAGCTCTTTCTAACACCTTCGGCTTCGGTGGTCACAACGCTACTATCATCGTTAAGAAGTACAAAGGTTAATCCCTGTGTTTAACGGTATCATATCATTCATAAAGCTCCTTTCCTCTAAGGATAAGGGGCTTTATGTCTTTATACATGACCTTACAGGATTCTACCCGAAAAATATTGAACTCTACAAGTTGGCATTCGTGCACCGCTCCATGCCCGTGAAAGACGCCAACGGCAACTGGGTGAACAATGAGCGACTGGAATACCTCGGCGACGCTGTGCTCGACCTCGTGGTGGCGGCATACCTCTACCACCATTACCCCGACAAGCACGAAGGATTCCTGACCAGCACTCGCGCCAAAATCGTGCAGCGCGAAAGCCTTAACCGCATCGGCAAGCTCTTCCATCTCGACCAGCATGTGAAGGCCTCGTCGCACTCGTCGTCGCACAACAGCTACATCAGCGGCAATGCCGTGGAGGCGTTTGTGGGAGCCATCTATCTTGACCGTGGCTACGACTGCGCCCAGAAATTCATCGAAAAGAAGATTATTCGCGACAATATCGACATCGTGAGCCTCGTCAACACCGAGAAGAACTTCAAGAGCCGCCTCATTGAGTGGACGCAGAAGTATCATGTGGTGATTGAATACGAGCTTGTGGACACCTATTGCGACACCGAAAACAATCCCGTGTTCCGCACAGCAGTGCTGCTGGGTGGCATCTACGCTGCCGACGCTACAGGCTACAGCAAAAAGGAATCGCATCAGGGAGCATCGAAAAAAGCGCTCGAACGCCTTAAATCCGACCAGGTGTTCTATGAGCAAGTAGTGGCAACTGCCGCCGCCACCGAATCCCCAAAACTCTAAAAACACATACCCCCATAAAAAAACCAACCGCTAACATTCTCTGTCGGCGATTGGTTGATAACTACTCCTCTAAAAACACAGATTGATGTTTATTCATGTCGATTAAAAGGCCAATAAGATAAATTTATAGAAACGGAATGAAGAAAACAGTTGCTCGTTTGTAACTTGTTTATGTTTTTCTTTCACATTGCAAAATTAACCAAACAAAAGTCCACATCACCCCCATACTGTAAATAATAATTCCCAAATCGTTAAAATCCTCTCCCAAATCCCTCACCCACACCCTCAAATTCCACCAAAAGCCCCCGAAAGGCTCACACAGATTCAACAGATTCAACAAAAAATCAGATGTTAGAGATTAGAAGTTAGATGTTAGAAGGCTCACACAGATTCAACAAAAAAATAATTCGTGGAAATCTGTGTTGTCCGTGTTCGCATGATTCTGCTACGGATTTGCACAAATTTCCACGAATTATCTTTGTGGATGGGTGGTTATTGGTTGAGGATAAGGGTGATGAGTGAAGTGACGTCGCTCACGTCCACAGTGCCGTCGGCGTTGATGTCGCACGCGGTGTCATCGAGGTTCAGGAGGCCCAAAATCTTGTTGATAAGGGCTGTAGCGTCGCTTGCGTCCACATTGCCGTCCTCATTCACATCGCCCAGTGTGCTTGTAGGCGAAATGAGCAGGTCGCACCAGCCTGGAGCCTTGCAGTATGCCTTGCGCAGATTCTCTGGAATGGTGATATTGAGTGTGCCATCTATTTCCGACACAGGTTTTTCGGCGTTGATGATGAGTGTGCCGTGCTGCACAGCGGTAGCCGTTTTGCTGCTGCCAAGTCCTGCGAAAGTGCCGTCGTAGGCATTGAAGATAGATTTCTTTTTCAGTTCGTTAGCGGTAGGCACCACTGTTCGTGAGCAGGTGATAGTGCCGTTTTTCATATTGGGAGTGTTGTAGAACACCTTTTCACCCATTGTCAGTGAGTCGGTGCCGAGAATTTCCACGCTGTTGAGATTTTTGCAATCGCGGAGTGCCTCGTTGCCAATGTATGCCACTTTTGATGGCAACTTGATGCTGCTGATGGCTGTGCCCATGAATGCGTAGTCGCCAATATAGCGAACGGCGTTTGTGCCTTCAAAATTCACGGTGGCGAGGTTGGCGCAGTTGAGGAACGCACCTTTCGCAATGCTGTCGGTTTCCTGTGGCAGATTCACCTCGGAGAGTGCGGTCAAAGCGAAAGCCTTGGAGCAAATGTAGTTGATGCCAGTGCCTCCTTTCGAGAAGAAGGAATTGCCCTTCTCAAAGGTGACGCTTGCAAGAGACTTGTCGTTGTAGAACGCCTTTGCGCCTATGCCCCTCACTGGAGAGTATGGGCTGTATGGAATCGAGATGCTCTTCAGCGATGTGGCGTGGGCGAAAGCATAGTCGCCAATGCCCAAAAACGCATCGGCATTGTCTTCGGTGATGTATTTAATCACCGTGTTGGCGATGTTGCTGTCGGTGATGAAACCTTTCAGCATTGTGCCCAGCATTTTGATGGTGTTTTTGTCGAAGCCCATCAGCGAAGAGGGGAGCTTCACCTCTTCGAGGGCGGTCATACCATTTTTCAACTTCTCGCTGGCGGTGGGCAGCAAGTCGGTGTCGATGTCCACACCACGCCAAAATGCCTTTGGTGGAATCACATTGATGGGAATGTTGAGGCTAATGGTGTCGCCATCGGCATTCTTGACGGCAAAGTGCGCATTGAAATTGGCAGCCGACAGGTCGAGCCGTTTCAGCGTTTTGCGCATATTGCTCCAAATGTATGAAGCATCGTCGCCAGTGTCGCCCACAATCAAGTCGACGATATTTTTAACTGTCCCTTTCGTGAAATCGGCATTAAACGCCACGATGTTGCCACCCACCTTCAGTTCCTCAATGTCGGCAGAGGTGAATGTGGAGCCATTGGCGGCATTGTATTTCACAAGAGCGGTATCGACGAGAGCCTTCAGCCCATTGGCTGCGTTTGATGTCACCTCCACGCGGAGTTTCCCGCTTTCCAAGGTGCTGACAGTTGCCTTTTGTGCCTGGCAGAAATACGCCACAAACGCACATAATACAACCGCAAGAGTTAATTTAAGTTTCATTTTGCAATTATTTTAACTTTTCCTCCCACAAAATTACACCATTCCGCCCAAACCACCAAACCAAATAAAGATCAACTGGCACAACTATTATCATTATTAAACCCAAATCGGTCATTAGACCGTATGAAGATTTTTTAGATTACTTCTTGCGGCCTTTCGGCTTTTATAGGATGCCTTTTGCTTGTTTTTAATTCGTAATAGTTCGCGATCACTCATTAAAAGACAATCAAAAATCATTCTTCTAAAACTCCGAAATACCATAAGCCCTAATGACCGATTTGGGTTAAAGGTATGCTCAAATGGTCGTTGATGTTTTTCTCAAAATCAAATCGGGAAGGATTATAGCGGTGTTTTCTTCTTTGGGAGCATCTTTGGGGCGCCACGCCACGATGAAGCGGACTTTTGCATCAGCCACTTGATAGCCTTTTTCTGTCCATTTGCATAACTCCTCTTGCATTTTTTTCGATAGCTGACCGATGCACCTGTTCGTAGGCGTATGGTATAAATAGTTGTTTTCGAAGCGCAGTTTGTTGCCAGCCCGGAGTGCAAGTATTTCTTTTTTCAGATTTCTGAAAAAGCCGAGATTCACATCTTTGAGCGATAGCTGGAGAACCACTTCTGAGGGCATTTCATATTGATTTTGGTCTACGTAATGTCTGTCGGCCGGTATGCGATTGAACAGCGTGCCATTTGTGTGAATGAACAGGCTTTGCTTGGCACGTGTCATGCCCACATAATAGCTTCGTAGTTCGCTGTCTTGAATGTGGCGAAGGGCATCAATAAGCATATACACATTGTCAAACTCACGTCCTTTCGACTTGTGAATGGTTGACACCACTACGTCGGCACCTGTCAAATCACAAAAGTCCTCGACCGACGACTCAAATACAAACTCTTTGAAATCGGTATAATATTTCACCTTATTCACTTTTTCAAACGCCTGAATACTCTTTTGCAAATAATGCAGACTTTCTGAGTTTTGATACACAGAGTAGGTTTTGTGCTTCGATTGTTCCCACACTTCATCGGGAATGAGGGGCGTGGTGATACATCCACTGATATATTTCAGGAAATGTCGCACTTCTGCCATATTAATGAGTCGGAAACCATCTAAACTCTGAATGAGTTTGCTATTCACTCCTCGCTTACGCAGCAGTGCCACCAGAATAGCCGCTTGCTCGTTGGTTCGGGTAAGCACACATGTGGTGCCACTACGGCGATGCGTGGTCAAATCATTCACCAATGGTTCGTACATATATTCGGAATTGTGGTGCACCACAGCCACGAAGCCATCGTTGAGACTCATCGAGATGATTGGAACCGATTTCATTCTGCCCTTTATGCCCTTTACGAACGTATTGGCGAAATCCACCACATTCTTTGAACTACGATAGTTTTCGGTCATTTCCACAAACCGTCCAGTAGTGTCGTGGAGCAACTGACTCATATAGCGAGAATCAGACCCTCGGAATTCAAAAATATTCTGGTCGTCGTCGCCTACGGCTATCACTCGCATTTCCTCGTTGGCTGTCATTAGCGCGCGAACCAGCGCATACTCTTTCTCACTCATATCCTGAGCCTCGTCGATGACAAGCACGGTTTTACCAATGCGGTTTGGCTCCACTTCGCCATTGTTGATCATCTGTGTAGCTCGCGCCACCACATCTTTCGACTCGTCGAGATTGCCAACTTTTCCAAGCAAGTCGAAGCAATAAGAGTGGAAGGTCTTAATCTCCACAAAGTGTGCGGCGTTACCAATCAGTTCCATCAACCGCTGCTTAAACTCTGTGGCGGCTGCACGAGAGAATGTGAGCATCAGCAACTGCTCGTGTTTCACATCTTCGAGCAAAAGCAGAGAGGCGAGTTTATGCACCAGCACCCTTGTTTTACCACTGCCTGGACCAGCAGCTACGACGATGCAGTGCGACTCCTTGTCGGAGATAATCTCCATCTGTGTTTTCGACAGCTGCTTAAACAGCTGTTCATATTTTTGCGGTGTGAGATTCCGTTCTATTTCTCTGACACGCTCACCTTTGAAATACTTAGCCACAAAGTGCTTGTAATCTGCTTGGAAGTAATCTTGCACATACTGCAATGCCGCATCATAATCTCTTACCATCAGATTGGCATATTCGCCAACGATGTGAATTTGCTGAATTTTCTGCTTGTAGAATTCGTTCAGCATTCGGTAGTCTTCTTGCTTGTATCGGAGTTTGCTGTCTTTTATTCTGCGAATGTCCATAGCGTTGTAGAGCACCAAAAATCCGCCTTCGAGTTTCAGCGCACCAATTTTTGAGAGGTAAAGCAATGCCTCCTCTACATCCTCAATATTGGTGTCCTTTAGTGTGCTAAACACATCTTGCGCATTGGCTTTCAGGTCGTTCAGTAATTCCACCACTGAAAACTGTATGCCAGTGTTCTTACCTTCATTCTCTGAGGTTTGAAGTGCAATGTTGTAAAGCCATTCGATGGCAAACTGGCATATCTGCTGCCGCTTTTCAAAGCGAAGAAGGGTAGCCTCCATGCTTGCTTGGCGAGAGACCTCGATGTTGTGGGCCGAATCTTCTTTCTTGCGAGTGTAGCCTTTGATGGTCAAGAAATACAACAGCGTGCGTATATCCTTTTCTGTAGAGGTGCTGATGCCCTCATTCTGGGCGTTGTCGTTCAGCTGTTTGCAAGATATGCGCAACGCATCATCTGGAATGTGATCGATGATATAGCGTTCGAGTTTTGAGAATCGCTTCAGGAGTGATTTTGACTTGTTCTCGGAGTCGCCTATGTCGTTCAGATAAGCGGAAATATCTTTGGTGTCGGCCAAAATTCCCTCTTGCCGCATTCGTTCCACGGCAGAAATCACCTCTCTTTTGTGCAAACCCAAGATATCGGCCAAATAATCGACACGCGACTCGGCTTCGGCGTTTTGGGCTTTGGCAATATGCTTTTGTGAAATCAGCGATTTCACCACCCTTACAGCCTTTTCAATCTCGTCATTCTCAAAAAGCAGGGAATCGGTGATGCGCTTGCGGGCTTCATCAAGATTCTTTACGGTGATTCCAGTGGCATAAACGTGCGGCACATTGTTGCCACGCTTCAGATAGCCAGCCTGTTCGAGTGCCGACAATGCTGTGCGAACACGAGTCTCAATGTCGCTAACGGAATCGTCCCAACCTGCCATTCTCGCAATCTCCAGAGCAGAGCAACAGACACGCATACGAAGCTTGGTCATATCTTTGACAGCTTTCCACACTTGCTGAATCTCGCTGATGCTCAATTTTGTTTGGTTGAGCAGAATAAAATGTTTGTCAAGGTCGGAGTCGCTATACAGCACAAAGCAGCGAGCCTCAAGATTGGGATCACGCCCAGCACGTCCAGCCTCTTGCACATAGTTCTCCAGAGAGTCGGATATGTCGTAGTGCACCACCAGCCCCACATCTTTCTTATCAACGCCCATACCAAATGCAGAGGTTGCGACGATAATGCTCACCCTGTCGGTCATAAAGGCGTCTTGATTGGCAATCTTTTCGTCGGCATTCATCTTGCCGCTAAAGGGTAGAGCCTTAAAACCGTCGCGTGTTAGGCGTTCGGCGAGCAGCTTGGTGCGTTTGGTACGCGATACATACACGATAGTAGGGCATGACGATTCCGCTATCAGCGACCGCAATTTCATGTATTTGTCGGAGTCGGTTTCTGCATGAATCACCGAATAGTGTAAATTAGTGCGAGAAGCTGTTGAGGCAAAGAGAGTGAGGTCGAGGTTGAGTTTCTTCTTGAAGTAGTCGCAAATGTCTTGCACCACTTTTTGCTTTGCAGTAGCCGTGAAGCACGATATGGGTATGGGGCTCTGGCATTTCTTTTTTCGTTGATATTCGTTGATGAAATCACCGATATACAGATAATCGACACGGAAGTCTTGCCCCCACGATGAAAAGCAGTGCGCCTCGTCGATAACGAAGCGCACCACATGGCGTGCCAGTAGAATCTTCTCTATCGTCTTCGAACGAAGCATTTCGGGAGCAATGTAGATCAAAGAAGCATCACCGTCAAGCACTCGTTGGATGGCAAGTGAGCGGCTGATAGGGTCGAGCAAACCATTGATGGTCACGGCATCAGTAATTCCCCTTTCGGCGAGATTGTCAACTTGGTCTTTCATCAACGATTGCAAAGGGGAAATCACAACGGTAAGTCCGTGCACCGACCTGCCTTCCATCAGGGCAGGCAACTGAAAAGTGAGCGACTTGCCTCCGCCTGTAGGAAAAATGGCAAGAAGCGATTTGCCTTCAACAGCTGCACGAGCGGCTTTTTCCTGTAGTGGTTCGCCTGCGTAGGTGCGAAATTGGTCGTAGCCGAAAACGCGTTTGAGATTTTGGCGCACATCGAGTTCGCGATTGCAATATGCACACCCTTCTTCACACTTCGACTGCCTAAGCAATGTGATGATATTTTCTATGTGGGCATAATTATGAAGCACCCACGGAGGGGTTACGGAGCGATAGTCTGAGGTGTCGATGAGTGCAAGTGCGTAGGCCAATTCGCAGGGGTGCTGACTGATGATGCTGCTAAGTTTGGCATTGGCGCAAATCTTTTCGTGATATTCCGAATGTATGAGCGTCACTAATTCGTCTTTTTCTACACATTCAGCACCCACCATTTCAAGAAAGCCGCAAAACTCATCAATCCCATGCAGTAGCGATGCGAAAATCTGCTTTTTTGAGCTGGGCAACGCATTCCAATGTGCAATTTCATCCATGAGTAAATCACGAGCTTTCTCGCAATCGTTCACGGGATTATTCATCTGGTCGCATAGAAGTTTATCGTCTTTCAGCAAGCGGTGATACGGTCGTTCGGGGAAAAGCAGAGGTGAAATGTAGAGCGTGTCCACTATCACCCATCGCTTGCCACTGTCGGCAAATAGATATTTTGAATCGTGGTGAATGATATTGTGTCCACAAACAAAATCCACATTGTTCAAGAAGCGGAGCAACTCAGACTTGTTGGTGGAGTGGAAAACGGCACCGTCAAACTTGATAGCACCAATATCGTGAACCTTCTTGTCGTTCATACCCACTTCTGCGTCCACAATAGCGTAATGTGACGCATCGTGAATCACTTTCTCGGTTTGGGAAGTGGTGACACGGCGTTGCTCTCCGCTAATAGTTTCTTTGATTTTTCTCCAAAAGGACATCCTGTGAAATGGGTTTATAGTTAAAAGTCTAACTTGTGGCACACATGCGTAACACAAGAAGATTAGTTGTGCAAATATAACCATATTTCGTGTAATTTGCGGAATGATGCCTCTAAAAAGTGGTTTTGAACTTAACCGTGGGGCGGATAGGGCATAGCAATTTCTTACTTTTAACCCAAATCGGTCATTAGACCGTATGAGGATTTTTTAGATTACTTCTTGCGGCCTTTCGGCTTTTATTTTATAAGATGCCTTTTGCTCGTTTTTAATTCGTAATAGCTCGCTATCACTCAT